>Ga0098059_1001070_pt1 | contig 14245 bp, 29 predicted proteins | sample 20_taG_FD_92580 | JGI IMG/M metagenome (GOLD analysis project Ga0098059, IMG submission 92580) | Marine viral communities from the Subarctic Pacific Ocean - 20_ETSP_OMZ_AT15318 metaG | ecosystem: Environmental > Aquatic > Marine > Oceanic | place: Subarctic Pacific Ocean | collected 2015-01-19
CCAGAACGGCTATATAAGGACTCCGCTAGGCGGTTTTATTAACCATAGCGATACCCCTAATTGCCGATTAAGGAAACATATGGGTAATATGTATCTATATACTATAGCTGCTATATATAAGGGGGATGAACTTACTCTTCGGTATACAATGTATAATCCATCTACATGATAGGTATATTCGCATCTATATAACTTCCGGTATATGTATATGCTGATCCACTTAACGACCCGGTAGTATTAGAACCTGATATCGAACCGGTCTTCAAATAGTTCAATTCATGATAATCAAATTTCTCACATGAACCTAATGTATATATCATAAATGCAGTTCCGAATGAACCTGCTATTGATTTAATAAATTGTCTTCTTTCCATATCCGTTAAATTATTGAGCGAAGCGAAACTTAGACCACACTTCTATTCAAACTTGGACCTGTACTTTGTACGCTGGTCTTCTAATACATATTCGGTGGTATCTCTTTTACCGCAATGTGGGCAATTTAAATGTTCGAGGTCGGTGGCTTCATTAATCTTCCATTCGCCTTTACATGAACTGCATTTGTAGATATATGTGTGCCGAATGAAGACTTTATGTGCCATGATTTTCCTTTATTATAAATATTCATTAACCGGTACTAATAGTATATTTATAATTGATGATTAAATTGAAAGATATACTACTCGAGATAGGAGATGCATCTATCAACCCATATGGTTGGAATGAACAATCCAACAATAACATCATGTGGACTCCTGCGGATTTTAAACAGCAACTACATGGCGGATCGAGTATTTCTTACCTAGGAGAGTCTGTGTTTCAATTTAAAACAGATAAGGGAACTGAATATATTGTAAAGATTGAATATGATGCAGATGGGGATTATGAACAAGAAGGTCTCGTAGTTGGTGTTGATTTCTATACTAAGTCTTTTGGTAAAATAGATAATAAGATGGGGATGACCAACATGCATGAACAATACAGAGTAATGGCTACAATAGTAGATATCGTGTTGCAGTGGATCAATGAGTGGGATCAGTATTTTATAATACATGAGGTTAATATTGAACCGAAGGTCGAGGAAGATGAATCAGAGTATGGAACCTCTAGTAGAAGAGGAAAACTATATTCAGCATATATAAAGAAACAACTATCCAAGTTAAATAACAGCTATAGATACAGAGCATATGAGGATTACTTTCAATTATATCCTACAGATAGAGAAAGATACCATGACTTAATATCGTGAAACAAAATGATTAAATTAAAAGATATATTAGAAAAAGCGTTTGATGATTCCATGGAAGATTGGCCGGAAGGACCTTTTGGTAAAAGAGGTGATTATGGCGATTATGGTGGACCATGGGGAAAAGGAAAACGTTCTAAATCTGATTTCAAAAAGGGCCCGGGCAAGACTCCTACTAAAGGAATCGGGCATGGCAGGGAAGAAGAAGATGAAGAAGATAATAAGATAACCGGATATAAAAATGAGTAAAGACCCTAAAATCAAATTAGATTGGAGAAATCCATATCCCCATCCAGGTACATGGAAACAATTTTGTATACGTGAAGATAATAAAGAATTGACTCTAGATGGACGTAGACAAAAATTCTTAAAGGAAGAATCATTATATTATAAATTTAGATCACCAATGCCACATAACAGTTGGTTAGGTGGCGGTGGAGCTGGAGGTAATAGTTTCACAGGTAATGCTTCTGATGGTCCTATTGCAGGCGCTACTGTAACATGTAATCTTGGAACAGTGGTAACTGATGCACTTGGTAATTTCACATATCCAGATACACCATCGGGAGAAATAACAGTTACCGGCGGCACTGATGCAATTACAGGTGTTGCATTCACAGGAGAGTTAAAAGGCTTCCCGAAATATAAAACAGTTTCTCCATTAACTACATTAGCATATCATTTGAAAGAAGAAGATAATAATCTAGATGTTGATGGTGCCATCGATCTTTTATTTGTTAGTTCAAGTACATTATTCGGAATAGAGTTAGCCCCGGAAGATAAAGATGTAATGCTTAATAAAGATTATGTAGCAGAATCTGTAACCGGTAATGATCAGAAAGCAGTAGCAGCACAGTCAATTGCTACCTATTTAGAAAGTGTTACCGAAATGATAGGGTCTTCTATATCAACAGTAGATGGTGAGACATATCAAACAGATGGTGCAAAAGTTGAAGCATACAAATCCATTGCGAGGCAGATTCGAGATACTAGTGGTGCAAAAGCATCAATCAATCCAACAACCTTATTTGATAAAGTAACCACAGAACAAAGTTTCGGTGCATTAGAAAAAAGCATTGTTGCAACAAACATTAATAATGTAAGAAATGAATTAGAATCTTTAGCACGGTCTGAAACATTTAGTGCTAATTATCTAACAACAAGAATACAAGCTATCAACAGAGGAGTGAAAAGAGATTATGCTGAAGAAGCCGAAAAGGTATTCAGAGGTCAATTATCTGATTTCAAAGCTATGGATGCTTTAGTAGGTGCATCTACCGGTAGCCTCACACAAATAGAAGATGGTAAAGCAAACGAAGTAGATAAAGCTGCAGCTCGAAAAAGTGATGCACAGTTTTATGAAATGAGTATAATGACATATACTCAAACTGTTAAAGGAGATGACGGTGATGATACCACTGTAACATTAAGCAATCCTGAAGGAGAGGATTTAGGTTTGGGTAGAACTACTTTCGTTTCTTATACATCAGCTCTAACATTGGCAGAGGGGCAAAATCTCCCGGATAATATATTAGAAAGTGTTGTAGGAGGCTATCTTCTTAACTCAAACAAAGAGCCTTTCAACTTTACTTCAGCTACCAACTACCAAAAAGGCGTTGACATAGTTGCTGCTCAATCTTCGGTAATGAAACAAAACGAAGAAACAAACAAAGTATACCAAATCACTATTGCTAATCCTACTTTCAAAATAACAAAAGTAAAGCTTATTACTAAGCAAGTTGCTAAATATTTACCGACCGGAACCTATACTCTTGAATCAGCATTGATTAGTAGAAAAGAGTTAGATTGGGGGGCAGTGAAAGGAAATCCAAACTTCGGTACAATTGGAGCTAATACAACTACTGTATCTGCTACGGTTCCAGATAAACCAAGCAGTATTGTTTATACTGTAGAATATAATAGCAGTAATAGCAGATATCAGATCTTAATTAATGCTGGAAAAGGAAATACAGTAGTTGGATATATAAGCGGTACCGGAGAAGGAAATGAAGGATTTGATACAGTAGAGGGATGGAATACTGATGAAGGTGCCACGACTAAATATAGAATTAAAGTAAAAGCCGGAAAAAGGTAATGAAAACGTTTTACAATGCATATTTATCATTAAACGTGTGAAAATATAAAAACTACCCAAAAGGATAATAATGGATGATTCTTCAATAATTGCAATACTATCAGCAGTAGTAGGTGCATTAGGTATTAAAGAGATATGGAATATCTGGAAGAAAAAAATAGATATACAGGCTAAAAAAGATATTACTTCTTTACATAAAGAACATCAGATATTACACGAAGTTATAGATGAACAACGTAATACTATCGAAGAGATGACAAAACGTATCATTTCATTAGAAGAAAAGATAGAAGCGTTAATTGAAGAAAATAAAGAATGTGCTATTAAATTAGCTAGAATGGAAGAGCGTTTATTAGCTAATGCCAAAAATAAGTCTACTAGAAAAAGACCTTCGACTAAAAAAGCAAGTTAATTATTTGGTTTTCTGACCAATTTTTTATATATTAGTATTATATTTATTAATATAGTGCTATACCGGACTTTGCGGCCTCGGTATTTTAAATTTAAAACTTAAAGGAATATTATGAAAAAGTATATACTAATACTCAGTATACTATTAACACAAATTGTTTATTCACAATGCGATAATGGAACAAATTACTACCCATCAACCGTATATGATCCACTCCCTAGTTCGTGGGGATATGCCTCTTCTTGTAATTGGGCTGGAGAAGTCATTCGAGTAAACATAGTAAACGGTGATACTTATGAATTTTCTACATGTGATGGACAAGGTGGCGTGTTAGCAAGCTACGATACACAACTTACTTTATTTGATGCAACCGGCGTTGTTGTAGGATTCAATGATGATTATTCAGGATGCTCAGGATATACTTCATATTTAAGCTACACTGCAACGTACGATGGAATATTGTATGTTCATTTAACTGAATATAATTGTGTTGCAAATCAAACCTGTACTAGAGTAATGATACAAAGAACTGAAGCTCAAACTGGAGGCGGAGGAGCTGGTAATAACGGAACTTATCAACAAGTAGGAAATGATAACTCAACTACTACAGATGGCCGAGTACCTGCATACGGGTATTATGATTATAGTTGGAGTGCAGCAATATATTCACCTTCTGATATGGGTGGTGTTCCAATATACATAGATAAGTTGAGTTGGGATGTTGCTAATAGTATTACAGCTACAATGACCAATCAAGAAATATGGCTTGGAGTATCAGCCGCTACCGAGTTTCCAGACGGTACTTGTCCCGAAGATGGTAATGGTCCATGGGATCAGTGGTTAAGAGTTTATACTGGTGATATTACTTGGACAGCGGGTTGGAATGAAATAACATTAGATCAAGCATACGTCTATGATGGTGCCCAAAGTCTAATTGTTAAAGTCGTTAATAACGATGGTAGCTATGTTAGTAGTTATCCAGAGTTCAGATATACAGCAAAAGCAAATACAGTTGTTTATAATTATAGTGATGGTTCATTCCCAAGCTTCTCAGGATATAGAAATTCATATCGACCAAACATGAGATTTAATTTTGGTGGAGGTGCATTGCCTATCACATTAGCATCCTTTGATGCTTGGTTAAGCGATGACATATACAATGTAGTAACGATTGAATGGGAAACACATTCTCAACAAAACAATGACTACTTTACAATTTACAAATCATATAATGGATTTGATTGGTTTGAGTTAGGAAAGCAGCAAGGAGCTGGCAATGCAAATACATTGATGAGCTACTCGATGAGAGATGATAACCCTCAACCAGGATATCAATATTATAAGCTGAGACAGACAGACTATGATGGACATTGGGAGGAATTTGAAGTGGTGTCTGTAGGACTTAATGTACCTCGAAAAGAGATTGTCAAGGCTTATAACCAAATGGGTCAAGAAGTTTCTATTGATGCAAAAGGATTGATATTTCAAGTTTGGGATAATGGTGATATTATTAAAACTATAAACGAGTAATGGACATTATAATTATTACGGCAATCTTAATTGTAATTTTAGCAATTGGTATATGGACTATAGATAAATTCGATAAATAAGGAGAAACATGGAAATGGGGTTTTTTGTAAGGCTAGCCGCCATTCTCACTGCTGCCTTAACCCCTTTCATACTGATATTATGTTTCGGACAACAAAATTCATTATCAACGTATTGGTTAACTGCCGGCCAACCTTTATTTATTTTTGCTAACATCATAACATCATATTTTTTCTTTACAATAAAAGAATGGAGATTACCAGCATATTTGTTAGTATTAGTAACAGCCTTCTCAGTACAATCATTTCCTATGACTCATAACATATTAGCAGTTTTATTTTTTATCGCTGCTGGTTATTCATTTTATCATATAAAAAGATTTAAATGGTATTTTGTAGCATTTATATTATGCTTACCATTATTATCATATAGCCTACTTCATGCCGAGCTCGGTGGAATATTAGTTCTATGTGCTTATCATGCTCATATTCTTATTTATAAACAAATCTTAATGAAAAGTAATGTATAAGAGGTTATAGCGATATTTATTTAAAATGAATAAGTATAGGTGAAAAAGATGAAAAGATCTGACATACGTAGAATAATTAAAGAAGAATTAGTTAAGGAGTTAAAAGTCCTTAACGAAGCTTTCGCCGATCCAATTGCATCTAAATTAAATAAGATGACTGGAATGGATAACAGGTGGAAAAACTTCTGGCGATCGTCTGCAAAGACATATAGCATAGCATGGGATAAAGTTCCTAAAGGATCGTTTAGAAAAGTATCAACGAGTGATCCTGCAATAAAAAAAGGAATGGCATTTTGGATAGCAACATCTGCTAAATCAACAGGTGGAGGTTATAGCTGGGATAATATTCAACCAGGTGTTGTAGCAGTTACTATAGATGGAAAGATTCAATACTTTGGAGGTAGCGGAGGTATTGGTTCAAAAAGTTCTATGTCAGCTAGACGAATAGGCGATCCTGTAGGACAAGGGAAACGAGGTACATTGCAATTAAAAAAATTACCAGACTATTCAGATTTTGTTTACATGTTTGATCTAGAATCATTCCGTGGTGGGACTACTGCATTAAAATCTAAAAGAGCTGAATTACAATTAGGTAAAGATAAATTTAAAGATCATAGAGCATATAAAAAAGCTAATATAGATCGTTACAAAGCTATGTTAGCCGATAAAGTAGGTAGCCGTGGTGCTGTATCTAAAATGGTTGGCGAAATTGTTAAACTGGCAAATGCAGCAGTTGAAGAAGCAATGTCAGTTGTTAAGTTAGGTCAGCATGGTGACATAGTAACGACGTTAGCAGGTAATGAAGTTAGATTAGATAGCGTTACAAGACATATGAATCAAGCATTAGATGCCTTTTCAAGGTTTGTTAGATCAGAAAATTCAGAGGCTCGGTTCTTAAAAAAATATCCAGAATATGATACAGACCGAGAAAGTTTTGAAAGAGGTAATATGAGAAATCAAGCATTGGATATTAAAAGTCTTTACAACCAATTCAAAAAAGGAAAATTTAAATATTCATAAACTTAGTTTAGGTTAGGTTAGGTAAAGGACGTTGGAAACTTCGTCCTTTTTTACTGGAAAAAAGCTTCGAAAAAATTAGGACTTACGAGAAGTAATCCTTATATTTATATATAATTAATAAGGAACCAATAATAAGAGATATGAAAAAAGCACCAAAAATTAAATACGGAATTGAAATTGTTAAGCCTTGGTCAAAGGAAATGTATAACCATAATGATAAAGTTGCAAATGAAATCCGTAGCATTGTTGAAAAGAAATGGAAAGATGCTTATAAGGCAGCAGAGGCTGATTATGATACGGAAGGAGAAGATGAAGATTATACTCCGGAAGGATTTGAATATGCTGATTGGCAAGATAATGCCAATATTGCAATGATGGATCTTCAAGAAGCTGTGATAGTTGTAGGATATGGATCAGGATTTGAAATGCATAAAGTTGATGAAGATTTTAATAATGAACTTGAAAATGCAGCTTATTGGAGATTAAATGAGATTGCAGAAGAGTTAGAAATTGAATTAACTTGCCAATTTGTTGGCCTAAAATAGTTTGAAAAAAATTAGGACTTACGAGATAAAGTCCTTATATTTAAGTATAATAATTAATAAGAGATATGAATAAAATGATTGAATTACTAGAAAAATTAGACCAAGTAGAAAGAGCCGGAGGTTCATTAAAGCACCTTTCATTAACCAATTCTGGATTTAGAAATATCAATGATGGCCAATCTGAGCCGAATGATAATCAATATATGTGTGAACTTATATGGGCGACCAATCAATCGTATACTGAATGGGATACGACCAGAGAAGGTGCATTAGAAAAATCTTTAAACGCTTTGTTTAACTACCATGGAGATATTATTCGTTTTCATAAAAATAATTTAAACCCCTTTAATAACAAATAAAAAATAGAGATATGTCAAAAATGAGAAAAGGTTATGATGCTCAAGATAGAGTATTAGGAAGATTCCAAAGAGATGTTAGATCATCTAATGCAAATTCAGCAGCGGTTCAATGTATGAAAGGATCGGCAGAAAGAAAAGCTTATCGTGAAAAGATGGCAAAGAAAAGCCAAGTAGTAATGGCAGGAAGTTATATTCCGGAACAATATCGTAATCTTTAAGATATGGCGATATTAGAGAAAAAACAAAAAGCCGGTCCTATTGAAATTGACTTAACTGGACCGGAGGGTAATGCATTTCGTTTATTAGGCCTGGCTCGTAGTTTAGCTAGACAGTTAGATTATAGCCCCGAAGAGATTCAAGATTTGATGACCGAAATGGCAGGATCAGATTATGAATATCTGCTTCAAACCTTTGATGATCATTTTGGTAAATACGTAAACTTATATAAATGAGTAGAAAACGAAAACTCAAAGTAGGTGATCGGGTATTATGTAAGTTTTTAGGAGTTCCTCATAAAGCCGTTGTAACAGAAGTTACCTCTCCTGGTAAATATAAATTAAGATATCATGATTACGGTACCTATACCAATTTACCTAATGCAGAATGGTATAATGCTAAGGATAAAAAGCAATCCAAAAATCCATGGCATATCCATGAATACCTCGGATCTAAAGAACCTTTGAAGTCACCCATTGAATCAGATACAAAGAAAGACACTATCGATAAAAAGGAGCTTAAAACTGCAGTTGATAAACAAAAAGATTTTATCCGTGGAAAACATAAAAAATAAATTAAAGCTATATTTATTTTAAATAAAAAGGGAGGACGATTATGAAACAAGTAATTAATTCATCATGGTTTAAAGCAGCATTAGCTGGAGGCGCTGGCGCTGCTTTATTAATAACTGGTAATGTACTTTATGCAGGTATTGCATTTGGTATCGGAGCTAGAGAATTATTATTAGCATTTAAAAAGTAATCTAATATGAAAATCTTCGAAGACCAAAATACATCTGAGAAGTTCGATGGAGAAGAGTTAGAATTCTTCATCGATGATATTACCTATATAGGTGAAGTATACCTAGATGGTAATTTAATTTTCCAATCACCTGACGCCATAGACGAAGAATCATTAGAAGCAGAATTTTATAATAATTTCACTGTCATTAACGATGAAGATGAAAGTTTATATGAACGATATGAAGATGATGATTTATATGGCGTTGATGACTGGGACTAGTATATTTATATAAAAGGAAAAACGTTATGACATCTAAAGAATTATTTACAGAGATGGAAACACATTGGAATGATTTTACAGATAATCATTCTAAATTTATTGAAAAAGGTAACCGCGCAGCTGCAACTAGAGCTCGTAAAGCCATAGGAGAGATTAAAAAATTAGTAACTGAATATCGTAAATTATCTGTTACTGAATCAAAAAAGGCATAAAATGAATAACAAAGACCTTCAAAACAAATTGAATCAAGTAATAAGTGAAGAGATTCGATCTGTACTCGCTGAACGTGAGTATAAATTTGGAGGTTTGCTTGATCCTAAAAATTTCGACCCCATTGACCCAGAAGTACATATAGCTGGATATGGTACATTAACTAGATCTGCATTACGTAGAGAAATTGCTAAACGTTTAGAAGGAGCTGCTAGAACGGCTAAAACAGCATCTGCTGGTGGTTCGGGCTCATACCGAATGTATAAAAATTTAGCAACCGATCTTGAAGATAAAAATGTTTTATTCATGTTTATTAATGCTGAAATTGAAGTCGCTCAGCAATTAGAAGATATACGAACTAAAGGCGGGCGTAGAGCTACTCCAATCCCAAAGCAATATTAATAATGAAAAAATCAGATCTTAAACGAATCATAAAAGAAGAAGTCCAGAAGGTATTGAAAGAATATACCGATATGAATTTCTCTGGCAAAAAAATATTAGCTAGTATTGCTAAGGAAAAGCCAGATATGTTTGGTCAACAATTATTTGATGAACTTTTTCCAATGGGAACAAAAAGCGAATCAGAAGCTATAAGAGCTCTTAAAAGTTATGATATGATTAGATATCCATCACCGATGTTTGTTCATATACAATATCACGAGTTTGAAGATGAGGTAGGAATGAAATATAGAGTACATCAAACACAATATTATAATTCAAATTTTCAAGATGCAAGAAATCCAAGAGTTACAGAGCTAACTTTAACTCAATTAGCCGATGGAGCACAGGCCCCAAAAGACACCAGACTAGGTACTGTTATAGCTAAAACAGAAGACTATATAAAAGATCTGGAACGACTAAAAATTACAAAAAGTGCATCATAAATAAAGTTTCAAAAAGATTAGGATCTTTGAAAAAAAATCGTTATATTTAAGTAAGTTTAATTTAAAAAAATAAATAATGAGTTATTACATAGCTAAAGTTAAAGTAGCCGTTGATACAGCAAAAGGCGTAAAACATGTATCAGAATCATATCTAGTAAATGCATCTACAGTTACCCATGCAGAAGCATTAGTTAACAAAGATTTTCAGGATAGCGGAATTGACTTCGAAGTTAAGGCAGTACGTGATACAAGAATTTGTAAGGTAATTGAATCTCAAAATTCTTAATAATGATGTATGTACCTGGAGACAAGGTTGTTGTGAGAGCCTGGGGTAAGAACGAAATCGGTCTTATCACGAACGTCAGAAAAAAGAAAAATCAAATTTTAGGTTATGATCTGCGTACCGAAAAAGGTAGTGCATATTGTATTGCAACAGTTGATAAACCTGAAAAGAAATCATCAATATCTATTAATTCAACTGTAACTGCTGCATGGCATATAGCTGTTGATAATGGTGATTCGAAATCTACTAATCTATACTTGGATAAACGAGATGGTCATACTACTGCTAATTTCGATAGGTCAACGTGTCACTTTGATGATAGACAATTTGAAAAATGTGCAGACTTTTCATTTCCAGTACAAGGAGCAAGATCATTTTAATACTTATATGATGACAAAGGAACAGAGAAAAGTATTAAAACGATTTCCAAATGCAAAGTTATCATATGATGATAATGGATATAAAGTAATCATGATAGATGGTTACGAACCAGCCAAAGAATATTTTATGCCAGAAACGATGGATACCGATAAAGCATGGGAATATGCATCAATGGCTTGTAGAACAACTCAGCAATTCAATAGGACACATCCATTGAAAGTTGAAATGACATTTGGTGGTGATGAAGCTAAAAATATGCGTATTGAAAGACGTAAGCGTAATGGCAAAAAATCAAAAAAATGAAGATAAGAGAAAAGTTAAATCAGTTAAAAACATCATTAGGATTAGAGCCTAGGCCTTTACCTAAAATAGAAGAACCTGTAAAGAAAAAGGAGGTGGTCCCTCCTGACCTAGAATTAACGCCGGCTCAATTATATAAAGACCCGATCGAAGAAAAACCGGAGCCAGCACCAACACCGAAGCCAGCACCAGCACCAGAACCGGAAACACCTAAGGCTGTTGATTTGGATTCTTTACTTGGAGATCAGCCTGAGGTAGATGAAGGTTATTTACAATATTCGTCAGAAGTGGTTGGTTTTGAAAATCGTGAATTACAATGGAATGCATATCGCACCGTATTATCATATATCGATAGTAATAATATTTTAGACTTTGGTTGTGGTAGAGGTGACATGTATTCATTCAGCAAAACAGATCCGGATTTTAATAGCGAACCTTTAGTATATACCGGCGTCGATATGAATGATCAGATGATTAAAATGGGTAAAGAAATACATGAAGATATCAATCTTATTAATTCCGATTGGTTTAATTTATCAGAAGATATAATAGCCGATTGGGCGGTCAATGCCGGGTCATGTAATTTAAGATATGATGCAGATATCGTAACTACAGATGAAGAATATACTAAAAAAACTATCACTGCAATGTATGATCATTGTACAAAAGGAGTGATATTATTATTAGCTTCTTCTTTAATCGATGTAGAAGATGGATTGGTTAATCATAATCCAGGTTCAATATTTAATTGGGCACAACAAGAATTTGGTAACGTCGCGTTAGATCACTCAGTTGGCGATGACGTATTTTGTTTAATAATTTATAAGTAAAAAAAAATGAGTATAAACGGTAGATTTGGAATTGACGAGAAAAAGGTCAAAAGATTCGGTAAGAATTATAGTAGTATTGATTTCGATATGAAAGATAATTTAGTTGCTGAGCAATATCTCACTAAAGGTGATTACACGCCAGTTGGAGAGTTTACGATTGCAAACAAATATTTTCCAGTAACGATTAAGGAACTAGAAAAGATAGAGCGTACGGCTAAAGAAGCAAGAGCCGCGTTAGTGCAAGCTTATAGATTAGGTTTAATGCATTAATAAATGCCTAGGTATTTAAAGGTATATAAAAGACCTTCGAGTCGGTGCAAAGCCGCCATTAAAATAATCAACGTCAATATTTATACATAAGAAATGAATGTTTTTAACCTATCCATAAATAAAGCAGAAGTATATAAAATTCTGCATAATAGTGAATACCTCAGGGATCAAAAACATATGGAGTTAAAATCATATTTGTCTCAATTTAAGGATGAACTAGATGCACATGGTATTGATTATACATACTTAGCATCGCAATTTATAAAAGAATATTATGCGACTCAAAGAACTGATAATAAAGGCTGATGAATATGATTTATTTCATATCCTCTCCGGACCGGAGAAACTGGAATTTGTTTTAAATGCATTAGACCTAGGTCCAGAAGAATCAATGTTCCGACAAATATCAAAATCTAAAATTTTACAACCTGATCCAATGTTTGAGAAAGAAGATATGCGTGTAGGAATGCATAGATTGTGTATAGCAGCATATGGAGATATTATTACATTGAATTCAGATAGTTTGAAAGTAATGAGAGCATTTATACGAAAAATATTTCGTGACGGACATTTATTAATCCGTAATACAGAAATAACAAAAGATTATGATTGTGATATCTATCGATATTTTAAAGCATTTAATGTTATAAAATTAGATATGCCAATTTGCGAAAACTAATATATATTATATATAGTAGTTAATTAACACTGCGGGTTAATGATTACGTTAAAACAAATGTTTAACAAAAATATAAAGACTATTTAAGGAGGTCAATTATGGGAACACTAACACATTATGGCACATCGCCATTCGACATTTTATTCAGAAATTTTTTCGATCAAGAAGGAGATTTTGCTCCATTCAATCAAATCAGAGTCAAACATCCAGTTGATATATACGAGGCCGAGGGAGGTCTTAATATTGATATTGCATGTGTAGGCTTAACTAAAAAAGATATTGATCTCACTATCGAAGGAGATATCTTGAGAGTAGAATACAAGAAAGATTCTAACTCAAAAGACGCAGAATATATTCAGCGTAATATTGCAAAAAGAGCTTTTAATTTCGGATGGAGAATTTCAAGAAGATTTGATTTATCTCAATTAGAAGCAAAGTTACAAAATGGATTGTTACATCTTTATGCCCCGATGGCAAATGAAGCAAAACCAAAATCGGTTACAATAAAATAATTTAATCATACCCGCGGTGTTTAATTATCAAATCATAGATTTTCAAAATCAAAAATTTATTGTACGTAGACGTATACGTGAAACAGATCTCATACCAAACTTTGATACCGAAGCTTTAATGGAATGGTCTAGAACAGATAGACTTCTTCGTAAAGATGGGTATATCTGGTGTTGTGAACTTATAGCAGATGCTGAAATAATAGAGTAAAAAAGCTGTTAAAAAATTAGGATCTTTGAAATATTCTTCTTATATTTAAGTATAATAATTAATAAGAGATATGAAAAATAAAGAGATCAAAACCATTTTAGAAAACCAAGAAGTAAAGTTTAACATTGAAGGGCAAAGAGAATATTCCAAAAGAGAAGATGGATCTTATGGATGGATTCCTAAACTATTCAAGACAAATAAATATGATGATAAGCAAGTCGGTTCCATATGTGGTAAATATGGTATTAGTGGTATGAACATTGATAAGTTTGGTCCTTCTTCATTTACGGTATATACCTTCGATTTAATGGGTAAAAAGACCAGAGCTAGAATTAAATATCAAGACGTAACTTTAATATTATAATAGATGACAAGAATTAATATTATCCCAGTAGAAGAGTTGGCTGATCAGCATTTAATTGCAGAGTATCGTGAGATTACAATGGTACCTGCAGCACTTAAACGTACATTAGCTAGTAAGGTGGGATTACGTAAAGAAAAAATTAGTAAAAGATATACATTGAATACAGGTCATGTATATTTCTTTTACGATAAAGGTTTGTATTTATACAATCGATACCAGGAAATAATTACAGAGATGAAGCGCCGTGGATTTAATCCAAGTCCGGGCCGGAAGTTTCCTAAAGAAGTATTTCCGGATTATTTATATAATGATTGGATGCCATCGTTAGATGAAC
>Ga0098059_1001072_pt1 | contig 14221 bp, 8 predicted proteins | sample 20_taG_FD_92580 | JGI IMG/M metagenome (GOLD analysis project Ga0098059, IMG submission 92580) | Marine viral communities from the Subarctic Pacific Ocean - 20_ETSP_OMZ_AT15318 metaG | ecosystem: Environmental > Aquatic > Marine > Oceanic | place: Subarctic Pacific Ocean | collected 2015-01-19
CAGGTGATGGTGCAGCAAAAAAATTTTATGCACTTAACACAAAAAACTTAGCGGAGTTCGGATAATGGCTTACACAGATGTAGATAACGGAGAGTTATATTTTCAAACAAAATTATATTCTGGAACAGGAAGCTCACAATCTATTACTTTTGATGGTTCTGAAAATATGCAACCTGATTGGTTATGGATAAAGCGAAGAGACAGTACCGCAAATCATAGAACAAATGATGTTGTTAGAGGTGTAACTAAAGGAATGAACCCAAATCAGCACAACGGAGAAGATACTTTAACAGATAGTGTTACATCTTTTGACAGTAATGGTTTTAGTTTAGGTGCTGGAAGTCAAGGATATACTAATACTAGTGGAGGTACTTTTGTAGCTTGGTGTTGGAAAGCTGGTGGAAGTGCATCATCAAATAGTGATGGAAGTATAACCAGTTCAGTTTCTGCAAATACTACAAGCGGTTTTAGTATCGTTACAACAACAGGAACTGGCTCAAATGCAACAATAGGTCATGGATTAGGTGCAGCTCCAAGTATGATTATTGGAAAAAGGAGAGATAGCGGAAGTACAAATTGGAGAATTTATAATAAAAATTTATCAAGTAATTCTCATATTATTTTTTTAGATACAAGCGGTCCAGAACAATCAGGCAATAGTTCTACATGGAATAATACAACTCCAACTTCTTCAGTATTTAGCGTAGGAACTTCTGGAGATACAAATGCTTCTAGTGGAACTTTTGTATTTTATTGTTTTGCAGAGAAAAAAGGTTTTAGTAAGTTTGGAAGCTACACAGGAAATGGAAATGCAGACGGAAGATTTGTTTTTACAGGATTTGAACCAGCTTTTGTTTTAATTAAAAGAACTGATAGTTCAACAAGTTGGCAATTAATTGATAATAAAAGAAGCGATGTTAATGGATCTAATATTATAGATAAAATTTTAGCATCAAATAGTAGTGATGCAGAATATGATGAAGGTAGTGCTAATTGGTTTGCAGATTTTGTTTCAAATGGATTTAAATTAAGAAATTCTTTAGGTGCATCTAATACTAGTGGTGCAAGCCACATCTATATGGCTTTCGCAGAAAATCCATTTGTAAATTCTAAAGGAATACCAACAACGGCAAGATAATTATGTTACAAAAATTAAAATTTGAACCAGGATTTAATAAACAAGTTACTTCAACCGGTGGCGAAGGCCAATGGGTTAATGGAGATAATGTTAGATTTAGATATGGTACACCTGAAAAAATAGGCGGTTGGGCACAATTAGGTTCTGTTGACATTACTGGTCGTAACACAGCTATTCATCATTTTATTAATACATCAGGAATTAAATATGCAGCGTTAGGTACAAATAGAATATTGTACGTTTATTCTGGTGGTATTTTTTACGACATACATCCAATTAAAACGACAACAACTTTAACAAGTGCTTTCTCTACAACTAACGGATCATCTGTTGTAACATTAACTTTTTCTTCAGCGCATAATATAAACAAATTTGACATTATATTATTAGATAATTTTTCATCTATTACAAATTCTAATTTTACAGCAAGTAATTTTGATGACAATAAATTTATGGTAACTACTATTCCAACAGATACTACTTTAACTATCGATGTTGGATCTAATGAATCAGGATCTGGAGCTAGTACATCTGGTGGAATTAGAGTTAAACATTATTATCCTGTTGGACCAGCAGTTGAGGTTGCAACAACAGGTTTTGGCCTTGGATCATGGGGCGGGCAACAACAAGGACAATTTTCATCAACACTATCATCATCTCTTAATTCTAGTGCTACTTCATTTACAATGGCTAGTTCGTCTTCTTTTCCATCAACAGGAACAGTTCTTATAGGTTCAGAATTAATAACTTACACTGGTAATAGTTCAGGAACTTTATCAGGTTTAACAAGAGGAGCTAATGGCACAACTGCAGCATCTCATTCATCAGGTGCAACAGTAACTGATGCATCAAGTTTTTTTGCTTGGAACTCTGCAGCATCTGGCGATATTATTACAGCACCTGGATTATGGTCATTAGATAATTTTGGTAATAAATTAATTGCAACTATTAATGGCGGTGAAAGTTTTGAATGGAATTCAAATCCAATTACTGCTAATGCAACTAGAGCAACTATTATATCGGGTGCACCAACTGCTTCTGCATTTAGTTTAGTATCTACACCAGATAGACACTTAATATTTTTTGGAACAGAAACAACAATTGGAACTAAATCAACACAAGATCCTATGTTTATAAGATTTTCTTCTCAAGAAGATATTAACACATACACACCTAGTGCAACTAATACTGCAGGTACTCAAAGGCTTGCTGATGGATCTAAAATTGTTGGAGCAATTAGAGGTAGAGATGCTATTTATGTTTGGACGGATACTGCATTATTTACTATGCGTTTTGTTGGTCCGCCTTTTACTTTTTCATTTCAACAAGTTGGTACTAACTGTGGATTGCTTGGTCAAAATGCAGCTGTTGAAGTTGACGGTACTGCATATTGGATGTCAGAAAATGGTTTCTTTAGATATTCAGGTAGATTAGAATCCTTACCATGTTTAGTTGAAGACCATGTGTTTGATGATATTAATACAATACCTAAACAACATATCAATGCAGGTTTAAATAATTTATTTGGTGAAGTAATGTGGTTCTATCCAAGTTCTAGTTCTGGAACAGTAAATAAAATGGTTGCTTATAATTATTTAGATTCAACTACTCAAAGGCCTGTATGGACTAGTGGCACGTTAGCTAGATCTGCTTGGCAAGATTCATCTGTATTTGGTAAACCTCATGCTACTGAATATAGTACAAGTGGTACAACTCCTACAACCGACACTAACTATGTTTTTGGTAACACTGATGGTGTATCAACTTACTATGAACACGAAACAGGATTAAATCAAATTAAAGGTGGTGTTGCATCAGCAATAACATCAAACATTGAATCTGGAGATTTTGATATTGGTGAACAGGGTATACCTGGTGATGGTGAATACATGATGAAAATTAGAAGAGTCATACCAGATTTTATAGCACAAACAGGTGACGCTAGAGTTACATTAAATTTAAGAGATTTTCCAAATGATGCACAAGTTAGTTCATCGCTTGGTCCTTTTACAGTAAATTCAAATACACAAAAAATAGATACACGTGCACGTGCAAGATCTATTTCTTTAAAAATAGATAACACAAGTGGAAATCAATTTTGGAGAGTAGGAACTTTTAGAATTGATTATCAACCAGATGGGAGAAGATAATGGCAAAAATAGTACAAACATTAACACAGCCACCAAAAGAATACGATCAAGTAACATTTTTATCTTTAGTAAGAGATCTAAATGGTTTAATAGAGAAATTAAATACAACTTTTCAAGAAGAAAAAACTCAAGATAATGATGCAATAATCTTCTTTTTAGGATCATAATGTCTGTTTTTGTAAGTAAAAAAGTCGATATGACATCAGATGCAACGTTTACTTTGTATACGGTGCCATCTGCTACAACTGCTATTATTAAATCTATATTGATAAGTAATGATGATGCAGAAGGACAACAACATACAATAAATATAACTATAACTAATTCAAGTAACGCTGTTTTTAGTATTGCTTTTGGAAAATTAATTGAAGGAGCACAAGGACAAAGTGGAGAACCAGTAGAGATATTGACTAATCCTTTGATAGCTGAGACAGGAGATATAATAAAAGTAGCAGCATCTTCTGCAAATAAACTTCATGCAATACTATCAGCTATGGAGGTAACGCCTAGAAACGTTACAACATAATCTTGATTTATTAGTAAAAAACTAGTAGATTGGAGAATTCAGGTGAAAATCCTGCCTTTTTAATATAAACAAAATTTTAATATATATGATGACAAGAGCTCAAATGCGAAGACAACTACGTGCACAAGGTGGCATTATGAATGTAGCACCTAGAGAAAAATTTGGTATTGGTAGTACCTTTCAAAAATATAAAGACAAAGCAGTTGACAGAGCTAGAAAAATTATACCAAATGAATTAGCAGATATTGCAGTCAAAGCTGCACCACTTGTTGCAATGATTCCTGGTGGTGCACCTTATGCAGCTGCTATGAGAGGTCTTGGTAGACTTGATCAAAGAGGAGACTTAATGGATGCACTTAAACAGGGTGCATTGACTTATGGTTTTGGAGAATATGTTGCACCTTCAATTAGAGAAGGACTTGGTGGTTTAAAAGATAGAGCAAGTAATTTTTTTCAAGGTGGAGAAAAACCTTTAACAAGAGGTGACCCAAATTTTACTGGTGGTAATGCTAATACGGGTAACATAATTGGAGGTGGAACTTCTGGAACTTCTATTCCAGGAGTAGATGACAGAAGTTTAATACAAAAAGGAACAGATTATTTAAGTGATAAGGTTCCAGGTTTTGGAAAACTAGATCAAATAGTACAAGAAAAATTATTAGTAGGTGGAATCACTGCTGCAGGATCATATCTTTATGAAAAATTTATAGAAGGTTATCCAGATCCAGAACCAGGTGAAGACATGGAAAAATATTTAGCTGAAAGAAAACAAAGAGTCGGCGCACAGATGAGAACGTATATGGATAATTATTTTGCAAACGATCCTGAGTACATGAAACTTGATGATGCTGGTAGAAATGAATTTGTTTCTAGATACAATGTTCGAGATGGTGGTCGTATAGGCTATCAAGCTGGCGGTGTAAGTATGGATAATACCTTACAACAAAATATAGCAACTAACAGAGCACAAGCGACAGGGATCCAGTCTATGTTAAATGCAGCAAGAAAAAAAGCAGGTTTGCCTACTGTTCAAACAGCTGCAAGAAGAACACCTCAACCAATAGCACAACCGCAAACAATGGTTCCAATGGGTCCAATAACAATATCTAGAATGGAAGAAGAACCAAAAACACCAAGTATGGAACAAATAAGTTCTGCAATGTTATCACCAATGAAAGAAACATTAGGTATAGGGTCTTCAGGAGGCATGTCATTAATGCCAAAAGTAATTGAACAAATGCAAGGAGTTGTAAAAAAACCACAACCACAACTAATGGATCCAAGAGGTCCTACACCAGAAATGTTAGACGCAATGGAAGATGGTACATTTGAAGAAAAATTTATGGGTCCACCACAATCACAACCAGGATTTATTGGAGGAAGACCAGGTTCAGCAATTCCTGTGCCAGAGCTTAGACCAGGTAACATAGTTAGTTTAAGAGATAGAAATGAACCTTACCAACCTGGTATAGGAGGGGAATCTTTAGATAAATCTGGTAATCCAGTAGATCCATTATTAGGTTTGATGGATAGACCAATAGCAGATTTTGATCAACCAGCAAGAGAAGACGCATTGTATAATGTACAGTCGGGTTCAGGTAAATTTACTGATCTAAAAAGAACAAGAGATCCTGTTATGGATCCAAATTTTATGAATCTATCTCCACAAGAACAAGACGCAGCAATAGATAAACACATAAAGAGCATGGAAGCATTTGATAAAAGATTTGGTAGTTTTGCAGATGGCAGAATGATAGACCCTAATCAAGGTAGATCATCATATCGTGATATATTAAACGCTATTCAAACAGATTATCCAGAAGCATTTAAGCAACTTAAAGGTGATGAAACATTAGCTGAATTAGATAATTTAGGTCTTAAATTGGGTGGATATGATACATTTGATTTAAACAAAACTTCAAAAAATCTTAAGGATGAATTTGGTAATTTAATAGATATGTCTATAGTAAGCGATCCACGAGATGTCCCACAAAAACCAATTACAGAATCACCATTTCCCGGCACAGGAGCTTATACACCTCCTGCAGTAGAAAATAGACCTATTACAAACTTACCAGGCGCAGGAGCTGCTACAAACTTACCAGGATCTGGAGCACCAGGAACAGATTCAAAAAATCTTATGAGTGGTTTTGATAAATTTTTTAAAGATAGTGGTGCTATGAATAGACCTATGACAGCAGATGTTAGGTCATATAAATTACCTGATGGTAAAGTTGTTAGAGGAAATTCTACTATGAAAGGTTTAATGGATCAATATTTAAAATCTATAGGTTTATCTCCAACAACAGATGTTAATCAATCTTTAGCAACAGGCGGCAGAGTAGGATTAATGGGTGGTAGTATGCCTATGGGTATTATGAGAACCAATCAAGCTGGAGTTATGGAAAGAGATTACAGAAACAAAGGTGGTTTTGTGCCAGTTGGTGTAAAAGAAAAAGCAGATGACGTTCCAGCAATGTTATCAAAGAATGAATTTGTAATGACTGCTGACGCTGTACGAGGAGCGGGTGGCGGGAGTATTGATAAAGGAGCACAAAAAATGTATAACACGATGAAGAGTTTAGAGAGAAGGGTTAGGTAATGGACGAAGAACAAATAAAAACAACTAGAGTAGGCGATTTAACTATACCTGTACCACAAGGTCAATCAGAAGAAATGGCTGTTCTTAATAGTTTAATGGGAGACATTGAAGGTGTTGTTGATGAAGATACTAAAATGGATTTTTACAAACTTTTAATACCTCAACTAATTAGATCGGGTGAAATAGAATCAGATAAAGGAAAAATGTTAGCAGAAGAATTAGGTATAAGTATGAGAGCAGAAGGTGGTATAATGTCAGCAGCACCAGATATATCGTACGAAAGAAATAGTCATATACAAAAATATATGGCTGATGGCGGTAGAGTAAATTTTCAAACAGGTGGTGTAACAGAATCAAGATCACTTCCACCAGAATACGTAGAAGCATTAGGTAAAACTTACGCAGCTGATCTTACAAGACAAGCTGGAATGCCTACAGTTACAGACGCAACTCAACAACAACCAGGTGAAACTGCCCAACAGTTTGCACAAAGACAAGCACAAGCACAGCAGTTTAATATTACAAAAGCAGGTATGCAATCGCTTGCACCGCAAGTAGCATCACAAGATCCTTTACAAGCAGCAGCATACGCACAAGCAATAGATCCAACAAAAGGTTTAGGATCTTATCAACCATTTTTAACAGCTGCAGGTCAAGCCGCAACAGGAGCAACAGCTCTAACAGGAACTGGAGCAGGCACAGGTGCAGGATCAATTCAATCTTACATGTCACCTTACCAACAACAAGTTATTGATGCATCGATGGCAGACTATGATGCACAAGCAAAAAAATCTAGACTAGGTTTAGGAGCACAAGCAGTAGCAGGTGGAGCGTTTGGTAGTGGTCGTCACGGTATTGCAGAAGCAGAATTTGATGCGTTAAGTAATAGAGGAAGAGCTAGTCAGTTAGCTAATTTAAGACAAACAGGATTTCAACAAGCAGCACAAAGAAGACAACAAGATCTATCTAATCAAATGGGGATTGCAAATCTACAACAAGGTTTAGGTGGAGCAGCACAAGACTTTAGTAGAGCACAAATATCAGGTCTTGGTACATTAGGTTCAGCGCAACAAGCACAATCACAAGCGGTACTTGATGCACAGAGACAAGCAGCACAGATGGCTGTTCAAGATCCACAAAGAAGATTAAATATGCTAGGATCAGGTGTCATGGGACTAATGGGTGGCATGGGTGCAGGTCGAACAGAAATAGGTGAAGCACCGGCACAAGCCCAAGGAGCAAGTCCATTAATGTCAGCACTAGGAGTTGGTTTAGCAGGAGCGGATATTTACGGAAGAATATTTGGAAAAGGATAATTATGTCTAATATTTTAAAAAGACCGATGTTTAGAAGAGGTGGTAAAGTCAATGATGGTATCATGACTGGCCTTGTTGATAGAACTGAATTAAAAAATGGAACAAATATGTTCGGTAATATGTCAGAGGATGACATAAGATCAAACATAGAAATGCTTACAAATTTACAAAATCAATTTTCACCAGTCTCTAAAACTAGATTACCTTTAGGTGAAGTAGGACTTGCGTTAGCATCAGGTGCGAGTCCAATAGATGCTTTAGGTGTGGGATATAAAAAATTTGTAAGTGAAGATGATAAGAGAAGAGCTCTTATGGATAAAAGAAAACAAGCCGCTGTGTCTACAGTTTTAGGACAAGCAATGAAAACTCCAAAAGATTCAAGAACTAGTTTTCAAAAAGATTTAGAAGCAGCAGGTATTTTAAGAGGAACCCCTGAGTTTGACGCTGCGGTAAGAAAAAAATATATAGATGATGCTAAAACAACCGCTCAAAAAGATGCGGATGCTTTAGGTTTAACAGGAAAAGCAAGAGAAGAATATATTAAAGGAGCTACACTTAAAACTGAAGCTGCTGCGTCTGGTCTTCAAGGAGAAGGACAAGTAATAGGTAAAGCTGCTAGAGATAAAATTGTGCAAAACCAAAGTTTTGTAAAAACAGTAAGAACTAATTTAGATGAAGTTACTAAAATGATCAATGAAGACAAAACTTTATCAGGTGCGACAGGATCAATTAGACGATTTACAAATAAATTAGCTACAGCGATAGAAGACTTTGGCCCTGATTTAAAACCTTTTATACCAAAAGGTTTAGAAGATAAAGTTTTTGACACCGATATTGCGAGGCTTGCAGCCCTAGAAGCTTTAATTGCACCTGCATATGCAAGAGTAATATTTCCTAATCAAAGAATGACTAATTTTCTTGTTCAAGAGGCTAAAGATAAAATGAATCTTACAGGTCTATCTGGTTCTGCGGAAGTATTAGCTAGACTAGGGGAAATTACAAATCAATTTGATGTTTATATAAATAAAAATGAAGCGTTATTAGGAAACCAACCAGTTTATAAAGATGATGTAAAAAAATTTAAAATAGTCGATGGTAAACTTGTGGAGATTGTAGAATAATAATGGCTACTATTTTTGTTGAGGGTTTAGGTGAAATTGAAATACAAGGAGATACACCTAACGCAGAAGAATTAAATGCAATTGAAAATGCTTTAGGTTCATCGACAGATACTGAAACAACTGATACACCTTTTGTAGACACAGCAGATGTAGAATCAGGTCAAGATACTGATTCAATAATCCCAGAGATGATTGACCCTAATTTAGCTAAAGTAGGCAAACCACAAGGTTTAGAAAAAATTGGAGGTAGACCTACGTTTGAGGCAGCAGGAGCTATTGCTGGTTCTATACCAGGAACAGCGGTCGGTCCAGCAGGAACTGTTGGAGGAGGAGTTTTAGGTGCAATGGGAGGAGGTCAATTATATGATATATTACAAAGCACAATAACAGATGAACCTACTAACTTTGGAATACAAACAGACCGAGCCGTAAGTGATTTAAAAAGAGAAGCATTATTACAAAGTTTTTTTGCTAAAGTTCCTGGTTTATTTACATCTGTAAAAAGAGGACTATTTGGAAAGCCAGACAAAGAACTGTATGAATCTGCAAAAAGAGCTAATTTTCCATTAAGTTTAAGTGACTCTGGTAATATAATTGCAAAAGGTTATGGAAGAGTAATAGGTGTTTTTCCTTACATAGGAAATCCTATAAAACAAAAAGCAGGTGAAAAAGCAATTTTTATTAACAAAACAGCAGACGATACATTAAATACATTTGGACCTAATGTTACATTAACAAAATTAGGTGTAGATATGACTAAAGCTTCTCAAAAAACTTATGGAGAATTTAGAAGAATAACAAGTTTTTTTTACGATGATTTCTATAAAGCAGTAGATGACGTAGGAAACACACCAATAATATCTACAAAAAATTTTAAAAATTCTTTATCTAAATTTGTAAAGTTAGTAGAAGATGGAGCAATAAAAGGTTTAGATAGTCCTCAAAAAGATGCATTATTTAAATATGCTAAACAAGGAAATAAAGTTCCTAATTATATAAATGCTACTCAATATAAATCTTTAATAGAAGACATTAAAGTTTACGCTAAATTATCTCAAAATCCATCAGAAGCATTTAATATTAAAATATTAACAGGATTAAAATCTGCTTTAGAAACAGATTTAAGATTATTGACTAAAAAATCTTATCAAGATGATTTACTTAAAAACATATATCCATTAAGTAAATCAAAAAAACAACAATTAGATCCAAATCTTTTATTAAATGTTGCTGAAAAATTAAAATTTGCAGATAAAGTTTATGCTCAAGGTTTAGAAAATTCAATAATTACTAGTTCTTTAAAAGAAATGGCTAAAAAAGAAGGAGTAAAATTAGCCCCTATTCCTGGAAAAAACATTTTTGATTCTATTCCTGCAAAAGAATTTAAAAAAATTGATAAAAATATTTTTAAGGCAGGTTTTGAAAGACCAGGATCTATAACAGCAGATCAATTGGGAGAAAAATTATTACAAAGAAAATTAAGTCCACAACTTTTAAACGACTTAAGAACACTAGTAGGAGAAAAACAATTTACAAAATTTGTAAGAGCAAAAATGCAAAAAGGATTTGATGATTCTTTAATTGCATCTTCTCAAAAAGGACAACTTATGTTTGATCCATACAAATTTGAAAAAGGTTTAGGTTTAAATACAGAATCAGGAAGAGATTTAATGAAAGTTTTTTTAAAAGACTCTAAGCTGACCATCGAAAAACTAGATGATTTTTTTAATATTGCTAAAAATCATGCAGGTTTAAAAGTTCCTGATGTTACTTCTTTTGTAGCAAGAAGAGCTATTTTAGGAGGAACTAAATCTATAATTGGAGGTGTAATAGGGACAGCTGCTGTGACAAGTAATCCAGTAATTGGAGTTCCTCTTGTTTACATGGCTAGAAAAACTTCTCGTTTTTTAACTAATCCAAATCAATTGGATAATGTAATGAAAGTTTTAGATCCTAATTCTCCAGCAAATCAAACAAAAGTAGCAGTATTAAAATTAGTTGATGCAATGATCAGCGATAGTCAAACTAAACAAGAAGAAAATGAATTTAAGTTAATGAGAGAAACTATAGAATTAATGCCTTTAAATGAAATAAAAAAAGGTTTTGAAGATACTTTAAATTCTTCTCAACAATTTTTAATGGATCAAGATTTTAATTTAATGGAACAAGATATTGATTCAGAAGAACCTATACTAGACGATCAATCACAAATACAAACACCACCTTTACAAACACCAGATATAGATGCAAATTTATTATCTACAACATCTACGCAACCAGCAACAGGTATTAATGCAACTGGGCTAACACCTACAGAACAGGCATTGTTAAGTCCTGAAGAACAAAATATAAGATTAAGGCAAAGAGGAATGGCATAATGGCAAGAGATTTTAAATCTTTTATAGTAGATCCAAATTTACTAGATCCAGATATTGATTTAACTGATTTAGCAACAACTACTGATACAAGAAAAGAGTTATTATTTAATGCTCCAGATTACACAGGAATACAAGTTGATCCTACACAAAAAGACTATTTAGGAGATCTATATGCTCTTTACAGTGGACAATTGCCATCAAGACCAGCAACACCATCAGCGCCACCACCAGCAACAGGTGGAGGAGGATCAGGTGGCGAGGGACAAGTAGCTACACCACCGACAGGTGGAAGTGGAGGTGGAGGAGTAAACACACCAGAACAACAAAGATTAATAGATGAAGGTATTGGATTACAAATTTCACCAGGTAGCCCTGTTTTTGCACCAGGAGAAATTCCTGTAACACAAAAAGAAATAGATGATTTTAATAAAATACCTGTAAATACAGATTATAGAAATCAACAATTAGTTAATCAAGGTATTGGAATAAGAGTAGGTGATGATGGCCCCGTGTTTGCACCAGGTGAAGCACCTGTTACACAAGCAGACATAGACTCTTTTAATAACGAACAACAAAGCACTCTTCAAAATATATTAGGTAAAGCTGGACAAACTGTAGAAGGAGCACTTACAGAATTAGGTAAGATACCAGGAGCTATTGTAGATTTTACAAATAAAACAGTCGATGTTTTTGGTAACAAATTAGATGTAGGTAAAACTTTAGCGGGAGCTGTTTTAAATAAAATAGCTGGTGGACCTGTAAGTTTACTTTTAAGTGCACTTCCTGAACCAGATCCAAGGCAACGTAAATTAAATGAATTTTATTCAACAGGAGAAGGTGCAAAGTACATGGATCCAAATAGTCCAAATTATATACCAGGCATGGAAGATTATCACACCGTATCAGGTGGTTTTTTAAACACAATAACAGGTGGTAAATATGGAACTCCTACAAACTATGGATTGCAAGGTTCATATCAAAAAAGAATTGATACAGTAGAAAATACTTTACAAGATAAATATGGCTTAACTGATAAAGACATAGCAGATATTAAGGCAGGAACTTTTGATCCTGAAAAAATGAATGTACAAACTGATTTAGTTCAAAGGTTAGTTGATCTTGGAGATGCTAAAAAAGCAGAAGCAGATATGTTAGGTCTTACAGCTGCAGAAGAAAAAAGATTACAAGAGTTAGATTTTAAAGATTACTTTGCGGGTAATAAAGATCAAGACAGTGTAGATAGATTTGATACTACAGCTCCTTCTGATTTAGATTTTGAAAATCAATATGAAGATGAAGATAGATTTACTGGAGATACCACAAAACCAGACCCTGCTGATGCAATATTTGGACCTGGTGCACAATTTTTAGATTATGATGAACAAGTAAGTCCTGGAACAATAAGATCAGGAATTGAAAATGATGATCAACCTGATACGATAACAGGTGTCACGCGACCAGGGACAGGAACCGTTTTAGGTAAAGAAGGTATTGAAAAATTTGATGATTATTTAGATGATATAGATTTAGATGATTTAACAAGCTCAAGTAATTCTTTTATAGATACCTTATCTAAAGCTCCTGAACTTGTAACTGGTTTTCCTGAACATTTACAAGATAATGATAAAATAAAACAACTAGGACTAGCTCCAGATGATTATAATATTATTTCTGCAATGAATGCAGCAGATAATATGAAAGCAGGAGCTACATCATTAGCTGGACCTGGACTTTTATATACCATAGGAGACACTATTGTAGATCCTAATCAAAGTATTATAGATGGCGTAGGTGATTATGGAAGATATATGAAAGGAGTAACTATTCAAAATAACCCAGAACTAGCTAAAACTTTATTTGGAGAAGATTATGTCAATGACATGTTAAATAAATATGATTTAGCCATGGAAAAAATTGGAAAACCTGGATATAAACCTGGACCAGATCCTTCAAAATATGCAGGTTCTAAGGAAAGAGACGACGGTGATTTTGATGATCAACCTGGAAGTAGTGATGATCTAATAGGACCAGGCGGAAGAATGGATATTCTAGACATCGGAGGAGAAGACGATCCAGACAATGAAGGAATGACTAGAGAAGAAATGGATGCAGAGGCAGCACAAAAAGCAGCGGAAGCAAGAGAATTAGATAGACAACAAAGACAAAAAGCAGCAGACGATGCTGCAAGGGAAAGAGCAGCAGAAAAACAAAGAGCAGCAGAAGCAAAAGCAAAAGCTGAAAGAGAAATGCAACAAAAAATTAGAGATGCTGAAAATCAAGAAAGACAAAGAGTAGAAGCAGCAGAAAAAGCAGCAGCTGAAAAAGCAGCAAAAGAAAGAGAAATGCAACAAAAAATTAGAGATGCTGAAAACCAAGAAAGAGAAAGACAAGCTGCAGCACAAAGAGCAGCAGAAGCAAAAGCAAAAGCTGAAAGAGAAGCACAACAAAGAATTAGAGACGCTGAAAATCAAGAGAGAGAAAGACAAGAAGCAGCACAAAAAGCAGCAGAAAAAGCAGCAAAAGAAAAAAGAGATATGCAACAAAAAATTAGAGATGCTGAAAATCAAGAAAGAGAAAGACAAGAAGCACAAGACAAGGCAACTAGAGAAAAAGATTTAGGAAGTGGTCCTCCTGGTATAGGAGGAGGCGGAAACGGTGACGGTGGCGGTTGTTTCTTAAAAGGCACACTAGTTACAATGGCTGATGGTTCAACTAAACCTGTGGAACAAGTTGATCTAAAAGACAATGTTGCAGAAGGTGGAAAAGTATTCGCAACAGGTAAATTTTTGGTTGAAAACCTACACGACTACAAAGGTATTAAAGTATCTGGTAGCCATATGGTTAATGAAGATAATAAATGGGTTAGAGTTGAAAATAGTAAACACGGTAAACCATTGGGTGATGATGAACACACTGTTTATGTATTTGGATCAGAGAATAGAAAAATTTTAATTAATGGTATTTTATTTACAGATTATTTTGAAGTTAAA
>Ga0098059_1001073_pt1 | contig 14220 bp, 18 predicted proteins | sample 20_taG_FD_92580 | JGI IMG/M metagenome (GOLD analysis project Ga0098059, IMG submission 92580) | Marine viral communities from the Subarctic Pacific Ocean - 20_ETSP_OMZ_AT15318 metaG | ecosystem: Environmental > Aquatic > Marine > Oceanic | place: Subarctic Pacific Ocean | collected 2015-01-19
CCAGCCGGGTAACCAGCCAAGGGCGCTTGAGTATCGTAAATTGTTTGAAGACGAATACGCCCGTCGGAGAGCGATAGAGGCAGAAACAGGTAAGCCTTACGATCCGGGTCCACGGCCTCCGGGCCATCCATCTACATGGAGACTTCCAGAGGGAGAATGACTAGTATGTGTGGTATCTGTCTACGGGGGAATAACTAATGCCGCATCTTTCTGGTCCGCCAAACTTTAGGCCACCGCATGAAGGGCATGAGGGTATAGAGCCGGGTGGACCCGGTGGCAAATTCATTCCGCCTAACAATGGTGGTACTACTGATCCGCCTAACAATGGTGGTACTACGCCGGGTCCGATAGGTAGCGGTGATCCGGGCAACCCAGACGCTCTCTTTCCACCCTCTGCTGATGCTATTCTAAATGGTTTCACTCCGTCTGAGAGTATCTTCGGCTGGTCGTGGCTGGGAGAGTGGGCAGAGAACGCCCCTAATGCTAGTCCGTTGGCAGCGGCGTGGCTTCAGGACTGGGTAGATAAGTTCAATCAGGCTGCTGAGGAAGAACTATCTGGTGCTGTTACTGGTACGCGAACAGATGTTGTTGTTCAGAACTTTCTAGTTGATTTAGCGAAGCAGTCGTGGTGGGCAGAGAAGACTGCGTTGTGGCAGTCGGTTCAGAAACTCAAGTACGGAACTGCTGTTCCCCGTGGCGAATACGATGCTCTTGTTCAGTCTTACAGGGATTATGTTGGTGATGCTGCCCGCAGGTTGGGGTTGGTAGATACGAACGGCAACCTCACATTCGATATTAATGGTGCAGAGATCACAGAGTTGATTGAGGGTGTCGATGGGTTGATGTTGAATGCCGGGTCGGTAGGTGGCAATGGGTTGCCTGCACCGGATCCGATTGCTGCGGATCGTCTACTTGAGAAGCATTTCCTTAGTCCCCGTACATTCGATACCGATGAGGGCACCCCTACTTTTGGGCCGGGTGCGTTGCAGGACACCTACAACTGGATCAAGGGTCTTGCTTCTAATAACTATATTACTTTGGCTGATGAAGAGATTTGGGACATGGTGTTCCGGTTGAAGCGTGAGGAGATTTCTACGCAGGGTGTGTGGGACAGGATCGCTGGGCAGGTAGGGGATCAGTACGATTTCTTGGATGGTACGGGCATTATGAATCGCATCAACCAGTTCAGCGCCAGTGAGGACGGTAGCAATTGGGGCGGTGCTTCTAATATAAAGAGCCATTTGACACCCGTCCGTACTGCTGTTGCTAATACATGGGGATTAGGTGAGAACGAGATCAATCTGAGTGATGTCTTTGGTTCAGGGTTGGAGGATCTCACTATCTCCAATGAGGATGGTAGCCAACGGTTTATGAATTCGCGTGAGGCGAAACAGTGGGCGCGTGAGCAGCCACAGTATAAGGAAACTACGGCCTATAAGACTGGGATGAGTAACATTGCTCACACTATGCTTCAAGGGTTGGGAGTGCGCTAATGGCTACTGGTTCAGTGTGGGAGAACGTACCGGGTCAAGGGTTGGTGTTGAGAGATGCCGGTACGTCTGGTTTGTCGGTCGGGATGCTGCTTCCGGGGAATGTCGATGGCGAGCATTTTGCTGCTACCGGTAATATGCGTATTGCGGGTACGGAGGGTGAGGGTACGCCTGCTGGATCGCTTCAAGGGTATCGTCCAATGACACTGGGTGATAGCACGACAGTTGAGAATGATGATCCCCCCGATGATGATCCTCCCGATGAGGATCCCCCCGGTGATCCTGATACCGATACCGACGATTTTCGTACACTAAAAGAAGTATTCCTTGGTGGGCTTGAACAGATCGGGTTGGATAATGCGACTGCCCAATCTTTATGGGAGTGGGCTGAGAGCCGATTCGTTGCTGATTCATCATTCACCGCTGCTCAGGCAAGTGTTGAGATGAAAGATCAGAAAGCCTTTAAAGATAGGTTCCCCGGTATCGCTTCGATGCGTGCGGAACAGGAGGCAGATGGTAGCCCGGCGGCGCGACGCGACATCCCAACTCCCGCTGAATATCTTGCACGGGAACGGCTTTGGGCAACCCATTTAGGGAAGTACGGTATGAGCGCGCTGGGTGCTGACCTGAACACGATGGTAGCGCAGTCTTATATGAAGTCTATTGGTGAAGGCGAGTTCGTGGACCGGTTGAAGGCGGCTTCCGAAATGATTTATGAGGCACCTGAGGCTGTGAAGACTACGTTCGGTGACTGGTTCGGAAACCATGCTGATGCTGCGTTGATGGCTGTTTTCCTTGATCCAAGTAACGAGGTGTTCAACGATGATTGGGTCGGGTTGAAGGGGGATGTGGCTGCTGCTGAGGTGGGCGGCTGGTCAAAGATGCATCTAGGGTTGGATGCTCCCGTAACACAAGAGCGTTCCCGTGCTATCGCCGGGTTGGGGTGGCGTGATATAGATATTTGGGAGGGGTTGGATCGCCTCAAAGCGAAGGAAGATTTGTTCATAGAACGGATCGGTGAGGTTGATTACCAGATGGAAGTGGAGGGTGTTGCTGCTGAGTTTGGTATTGACACTGAAGCATTGTCTGGTGTGGAGTTGAACGAGTTGATTGATCGTCGCGCTACACGACGGTCGGCTGATTTCTCAGGTGGCGGTGGTGCTATGCTCACCGGAACAACTACAGGATTCGGGGCGGCTAATGCCTAAGGTTCAGACATCAGGTTCTAAGGGTAAGGCAAAGAAGTTGCCTTACAAGAAAACTAAGGGAGGTAAGAAGCGTGCTTACTAAGGACGTTATTGAACGGGTAGTTGCTACCTTTATTCAGGCATTTCTTGGTATCTTTGTTGTCGGTGGAGACATCGGTAACGCTAAGGCGGCTGCGTTGGCTGGTGCTACGGCTGCGTTGAGTCTTGTCAAGGGTGTTGTGGCCGGTAAGTTCGGTGACGGTTCGGCGTCAGCGGCTTCGTAATGACTGATGACCTTACTCAAGACCTGAAACAGATCAGGATCTCCAAGGTAACGCTTGGTCTGATCTTGGGTGTGGTCACGTTCAGCGCGGTCATTACTTGGAATGCAGCGCAGGTCGCCAACCGTATCACGGGGCTGGAACAATCGGTTGCTATCATCGAACAGAATACTGGTACCGATAGTGCTGTGCTAGCCCGGTTGGATGCCATTGAAACTGGCATCGAAACGAACGCTACTTCGTTGGAGAACCTACGGTTGGCTCGGGTTGCAGACTCCCGCAACTTTGCTACATCTGTGATGGTTGAGTTGATGGCCGCAGATATAGCGGCGTTGACCAACGAGGTTGCTGAGTTCAATGAACGCCTTGAAGAGATCGGCTGGGAACTTGGTGACCTGTGGTGGCGTACCGATATGAACGAGCAGGCGTGCCGCACTAGGGCGTGGTGCGATGAGTGGTACGACGAGAACTGGTGAGTAATGTAACTAAACTCTTGGCGGGTATCACCGCGCTGCTTGTTGCTATCGGCACGCTTGTCGGCACAATCAGTATGACAATAGGTAAGAAGGATACACCAGCGGGTGTGACTATCGTTTTGAATAGTCCAGAAGCATACGAAGATTTCATTGCTAATCACCCAGCGGGTTAGTATAATAACTTTCATGTTGGCCGCTGTGCGCCATGTATTTGGCCGGTGAGTGCCATCACCATTGGGATCGCCCACGCCCCCGATGAGTATTAAGTGGAGACAGACCCGGCTGACGCCCGGCGATGTTGAACAAGTCACCCCGCATAGTCCCTCCGACTATGTGCGACTCGGTTAAGGAGAGACATCATGGCTACTCAGGAACCCGGAAGTATCAAGGAACTGCGAGATGCCGCTGATCGCGGCAAGAAAGCATCGCAGGAACTAGATGCAATGAAACGTGAAATGGCGTTTCTCAAAGCGGGTGTGGATACAGATACGAAGGCAGGACAACTTCTATACAAGGCTTACGATGGGGATCTGGAAACAGAATCCATCCAAGCGGAGTGGGCGGAGTTGGCACCGGTAGCGGCAGCGCCACCACCGGAGCCTGATGCTACTGATGATGCGCGAGTATCACAGGAGCGGCAGAATCTTGCCAGCGATAATGTGCCACCAGAGAACCAGACAGAAAGCCCATACGACGCAGGTCATCGTCAGTTCCAAGAGATGATCGCAGACGGTCGTCCGAAAGACGAGTCGGCTGCACGTTTCGTACATACCGTGCTGGAAGCAGCAGGTGGGGCTGACCCAGATCAACGGGTTATTTCTGACCGGTAATGCCTACATACGTTTACCGATGTTCTGAGTGCCACGTTCAGTACGAACTGGTACAGCAGATAGCGGACGATCCCGACAAGGTTTGTCAGGATTGTGGAGAAGAAACTGCGAAGCGGATTCTCCAGTCGCCAGCCTTGACGGCTGAGGCAGCGCCATCTCAGAACAACAAGATTCCTCCTCGTAAAGCCAATCCGGCTTGGGAGAAGGGAACTGCTGGTGAGCATAGACGGGACGGATCATTCGTTCCTTATGTGCACGCTGACGGTAGTCGTATTGGTGTCAAAGAGTTTGCCGACAATCGCACTAAGTATGAGCGGATTCTACGGGAGCAAAAAACCCAATCCACTTAACTACTTAGGAGCGTTTTATTATGACTATCGTCGGCTATGGCGGTAAGGTCACCAGTTACGATCTTGCCGTTGGCGTTAAGATCAACATGGACGAACTCATTTATATGATTTCGCCTGTTGATTCACCACTCATCAACGGCGTTGGTACTGACGGGCGACAGTTGCTCGGTAGTTCCCCCGTTGACCAGACCACCTTCAAATGGATGGACGAGGAACTTCTGCTTCCTTCCGCACCTGCGTCTGCTGTCAACAGCAGCACGGGTACGAGCGTTACTGCGGTAACGGTTACGGCAGCGAACTCCTACAAGTTTCAGGTTGGTGACCTGATCACCATCATGGATGAAGGTGCTGTCCAGCACGCGGCTGTCCTTCGGGTCACCGCTATCAACAACACAACGGGCGTGCTAACGTGCGCTGGTTGGGCCAACCACTCAGCGCAGACCGCTATCGCAGTAGGTGACGTAGTTACCTGCCTCGGTACGGCTCTTCCTGAGGGTTCCGATCCGGGTACCGCCCGGTCGGCTGACCGGACGATCCGCTCTAACTACACTCAGATTTTCGGGCCGACACCCGTTAACATGACTCGTACGGAGCAGCAGATCAGCCGGTATGGCGTTAGCGACGAGTTTGCCAAGCAGTTGTATGGCCGCTCAGTTGAGAACGTCATCACCCGTGAGCAGGCTTACCTCTATGGTCAGCCCGTTGACGACACCACGAACAAGCAGCGGTCAACTGGTGGGTTGAACTCGTTCATCACCTCCAATGTTGACACGACGACAACTTTGACGTTGGCTTCGCTTGAGTCCCAGATGCAGGCTTGCTACAACGCAGGTGGGGTGCCCGATCTTCTGATCGCTAACCCTGCTTCGATGGCAACTCTGAATGCCATCTCGGATTCCGGTCGGGTGCGTACCGTCATTGACGATCCGCGTCGTGGTCGGGTGCCTGTTACCTCTGTGTTCCACGAGTTTGGTGAGACACAGTTGGTGCGGAACCGTTGGTGCCACAAGGAGACTGCGTTTGTTGTCCAGAAGGACAACATTCAGCGTCGTGTCATGCAGCCCCTCATCGTTGAGGCGCTTGCTAAGACCGGCGACAGTGACTCCGTGATGCTTCTGTGTGAGGAAGGCCTTCAGGTGAAGGGCGAGTCGCACATGGGTAAGTGGACTACCCTCACTGGCTACTAGAATCTAACCGGATTAGTGGGGGGTGGGGCCTAGCCCTGCCCCTCACTAACCGATAGGATCGACTTATGCCTACTGTTGGTGACGCTGTAACTCGCACGAAACGGTTGTTGAATAGCAATACACGCACCGAATTGGATGCGATTCATACAACGATTACTGCTTCGGCTACCACTATTAGATTGAAGTACCAGACGGATGGTATTCGTGCTGGGTCTTACATCTCAGCAGGTGACGGTACTAATCCTTATGAAACGATGTATGTTCATGCTCGCAATGGTGAGTATGCAACTGTGCAGCGTGGTGTAGATGGTAGTGCCGGGTATGAATGGCCTGCCGATACGGCTATTGAAGTTGAGCCACGCTTCTCGGGTCACCAGATTCATGAGGCAGTTAAGGATGCGATCCTTGCTTTGCCTAACAACTTGTATGCGGTGAATAGAACAACGGCTTCGTTTAGTACGACAGAGCAGTCTGTCACTTCGTCTGCTCTTGCTACGACCGGGTTCAATCAGGTTCTATCTGCTACCCGTACTGCCCGTGCCGGTGAGGACAGGCTGCTGGCCTTCAACGTCAAGGTACAGGAGTATTCTGGTGCCTATGAGGTGGTACGGCAGGAGGGTATTGAGAAGGCGGTCACAGTTAATCTGACGTATGCTCACCCGTTTGTGACAGGGACACTTACTCTAGCGACCGATCTTGTATCCACTGTTGGAATGACGGTTGAGATGACAGATATTCCAGCATTAGGAGCAGCAGCATCTCTACTTCTTGGGGAAGAAAGTCTTCGTCTTGATCTACATAGTCAAGGGGATAGCCGTTCTGATGGATCCGTTGCTGCCGGAGATCGCGCAAGGTATTCATTGGTATTACAGGCGCAATATGATCGTCGGGTAAGTGAGGAGGCTCGGCGTCTGATGTCGAAGTGGGGTGTGCGGTCGGGTGCCGTGACTTCTTCTGTGTTTCCGACCACTGTTCGGTAGTCATGCCACTCCATCAGACTGTTCGTGATGCCCTTCCGATCAGGCTGGGTGACCGCAAATATAACATTGATCTAGCCCAATTTGCTAGGGCTACGGTTGATCCTATCCGTGAGGGGTTCGATACTCAGGGTACACCGGGTGAGCAGACGCTTAATCAGGCTGGTGTGTGGAAGCGGACTCGTACTGATTGGGAGTTTGGTGCTGGTCAGCGTGAGGCTGACATGCTTGAGTCTGAGGGACGCAAGTTTAATGCTAGTACGGGTATCAACCCTTGGGTGAAGGGCGAGTTGTCGTTGCACAAGGCGACAGCCGTGTCGAAGGCTTCAACCAATACGAATCTTTATATGACTACCGCTAGTGTTGGTGCCACCGATTACGTTTACATGGCAAATGGTTCTAATATCGAATACTCAACTGACCACGGTGCCAACTGGAACGGTAGCCCGATTGTTAATCCCGCCTCAGGGGCCGTGCTGGGCGTTGCGAGCGATGGCACGAACATATATGTGGCGGGTACAGGTGGGAAAGTCCAAAAGATTGCGGGTACAACTGTTGGCAGTAGTACCGGCAACGAGTGGAGTATGGGGGGGATGGCCGCAGGCGACGGAGTATGGGTCGCAAACGGGTACCTAATTGCTTCAGACGGGCCACGGCTTACAGTTCTTCCTTCAGATGCGGATGAGGCAACTAGCAACGATATCACTTCGGCTTCGTTTCCTCAGGTGGATGCGTGGTCATCGGTCATAGGTACACCAACAGGTATCTACGCTGCTGGCAACAAAGGTAATCAGGGCCGGATCTACCATATAGGTATCGGTGATGCGACGAGTGCGTTGAAGGCACCAGTCATGGCGGCTGAACTACCGCCCGGTGAAACAGTCAATGTCTTGTCTGAATACAGTGGTCTGCTCTGTATCGGCACCTCTAAGGGTGTGCGGTTGGCGCAGATGTCGTTGACTAGCAGCAATTCGTTTGGTGGTTCTGCTTCTGGGTTCATTCAGTACGGTCCTCGTATTGATATCACCAATGGGGTACAGGTGTTCGACGCACAGGGTGAGTTCATCTGGTTCGGGTGGGAGAACTATGACTCACCGTTCGATGCGACGACACGCTCGGGGTTGGGCAGGCTGTCGTTGAAAGAACTGACAGGCCCGCTGACCCCTGCTTATGCCACTGATCTGATGGTTGGTAGCAAAACAGCAACGGTGCAGGGCGTAATTTTGAGTGGGACGACACGCCTCTTCTCCATCAGCGGGGCTGGTGCATATAAAGAATCAACCACCTATGAGACTACCGGGTCGATAGACGAAGGCCGGTTCAGGTGGGGTACCACAGAACTAAAGGCCGGTGTGTCCGTGGACCTCAGGCATAGTGAACTGGCTACTGGTCAGTCGATGCGGATCACTATCGAAGACGATACGGGTGGCGACTACTACACGGATTCAGATGTTGTCGGTTCGTACACGCCGGGGATCAAGGCTGTGCAGGTGTCGTCGCAGAAAGATCCAACTGACTATGGCCTCGTAGCGTCAGACCTTCAGTATGTAAGTACCGTGTCTTCGGTTACAGGTGAATACATTACGCCAACGATCAAACTCACTGGGCCGGGTACCAGCACCCCAACGCTGTATCGGTGGACGGTGCGTGCTGTACCCATGCCGTTCGTAGCAGAGATCATCCAACTACCTATCATCCTTACAACGCAGACCCGGCACGGCAATCGTGATGTGTATCAGGATGTGTACGATGATTACAAATACATTCGTGCGCTGCTAGAAGACAGGTCGTTGGTTACGTTTGAGATAGGCGACGAGTCCCGTGTTGTGCATGTCGCAGGTCTGTCCTATCAGGGTGGTAGTATTTCTACATGGTCTGATAGTGAAGACTGGTTTGAAGGTGTGCTTACCGTATCGATTGTGACAGTGCAGGGTGCCTGATGTCGGTTCTAATCCATGAAACTTTCCAGCCGGGGTGGCAAGCCCTATGGAAAGGTAAGGCTCATAACTCATTTGGTATAGAGAACGGGTTGCGGCTTCTCTTTAAAGAGGGCGAGCATTATGGTTGTGCGTTGTACCGGGAAGTTGTGGCCTGCCGTCATGCGAAGGTGTCGTACATGGTGGCTGTTCGGGATGGGTGGGAGTCAGATAGTACCGGTAAGACGTTGGGGTTCGCTGACCTGCGTTGGAAGAACGACAAGGGTCAATCAAATGGGCATGGCAACAGGCGTCCTGATCCTGATGGGTTCTCGTTTCGTACATGGTTCGGTAAGACAGAGGAAGGGCGGATGCCTATCGGCATGTACGTCTACCATTACGGGCAGAAGCCTGAGTGGGGTGATTCAATCCCTATCGGTGACATTGTAGTAGGTGCTGACCCTGTTCTATTTGAGTGTGAGGCGGAGTTAGAAGAGGGCTACATTCGTGCACGGGTAGATGGTGGTGAATGGGTGCAGCATCCCATCACGGTGACAGACAAGACGGCTGTGACCCGTGCATGGTTGGATGCCTACTATGGGGGTGCCGCTGTCGCACCGAAGAACATGATGTGGGACATCTTCGATTACAAGTTGGAAAGCATCCGACCGAATAAGTTTATTCCACCTAGCGGGACAGGTGGAGGCAAGATTCTTCTAACCAACAAGCGAGTTGATCTATCGTTGCTGCATCCACGGTTCATGCGGCGGCTAGAGAACTTCTTTGCGGACGGTAGAATCAAGGGATATGTCGCAGTTAGTTCAGGGTGTAGATCCTATGCAGAGCAGAAGAAACTGTACGACAAGTACCGTGCTGGCAAAGGCAACCTTGCAGCCAACCCTGATTGGTCACGACCAGATGGGTTCTTCAAGGGATCGTTTCATCAGGAGCAACCTGACGGGTACTCATACGCTGTGGATCTATCGATGGCTAAGTTGACTGGCCCATCACGCGCTGACGTAACCAACATCGCAGCGAAGTATGGCTTGCGTCCAACGGTGAAGAGCGAGTGGTGGCATTTCCAGCCTCGTGACGCAACGAACTGGTTCCCATGCACCGCTTACCCAGAAGAAGAGTACGCACCGAAGACAGACTGGGCTGCCCTTATTGCACTACATAAGCAGGTTGGGTACAACATTGGGTTGTGGCCGTTGAGTCGTGGCGCAAGGGGACCGGAAGTAAAGATGGTGCAGCAGAGGTTGAATGCTATAGACTTCTCATGTGGCGCTGCTGACGGTGTGTTCGGTCGCAAGACCAAGAAGGCGGTGCTTGCTTTCCAACGTGTGTCACTGCTACCTCAAACTGGTACTGTGAATGACAAGACATGGCATAGGATGTGGAACCCACTAGTACCTGATGGCATCTGATATTTCGTTAGCAGACTTTGCTGACCGGCCCAAGAATGGGCGAGCGTGGATCGATGATCTACCTGATGATGTCTTTAATCAGGTATGGGATGGCAGGCATAGTGGCGCTATCGGTAAGGATACGACAGCGGCTTGGCTTAGAACGCTGGGTTATGAGGATGTAACTGCTGGTCGGGTAGAAACGGTGTTGGCTCGTGAGCGACGATAGTCTTAAAGCGTTTGCTGAAGAAGGCGAAACGATACAGGAGATCACTGCCCTGTCTCGTCAGTTAGGCAAGGTACGCACTGAGGCTTCTATCTTGAAGGCTCATGTCAAGGAGTTGGAATCTGATCTGGATCAGGCTGAAGTTAGGGGCCAACTCTTTACACAGTTGGCGGGACACACATATAAACCTCCGACATGGCTAACTCGTAAACCTAAGAAATCAAGCGGCGTTGTGTGTACGGTGTTATCTGACACTCACTTTGATGAAGTGGTTCGGCCAGAAGAGATTGGCTACCGGAACGAATACAACAGAGAGATAGCAGTCGAACGATTGGAAACGTATTTCCAGAAGATCGTTCTTCTAACTAAGGATTACATTACAGGTGTCAACTACGAAGGGTGTGTTCTCTTCCTTGGTGGTGACATCTTCAGTGGCGACATCCATGAGGAATTATCGGAGACTAACGAAGATACGATGCTTGCATCTGTTATCTTCTGGACGGAACAGATCACAGCAGGTATCAACCTTCTAGCCGAACACTTCAACTATGTGCATGTGCCGTGTGTTGTGGGTAATCATGGGCGTCGAAGCCGAAAGCCTCGTCATAAACTACGAGTCAAAGATAACTTCGATTGGTTTCTTTCGAAGACATTGGAGCAACGCTTTATAGATAACAAGAAGGTTACCTTCGATGTCGCTGAAGGCGCTGACCTCATGGTTGAGATACAAGACACGACCTATCTGCTTACGCATGGTGACCAAGCCAAGGGTGGAGGTGGCATCGGTGGCATCTGGCCTCCCCTCATGCGTATGGTTGCACGCAAACGCAACAACACGGACTTCGATTACATGGTACTAGGCCACTTTCACCAGTTGATTATGGCCCCATCGTCAGGGTTCCTACTCAACGGTAGCCTCAAGGGTTACGATGAGTACGCTGCCATAGGTAACTTTGCGTTTGAAGCACCACAGCAGGCGCTATGGATCAACGTACCTGAGAAGGGTGTGCTGTGGCAGACAGCGATACTAGTGGATGACTAGTCAATCAACCCTGTAGCCTCACACAAGGGACATGCGTTGTCGTAATGGTCTTCATCTAGTAGGCCCTTACCTATCCAGCCGTTGCAGTTCCAGCATTTAATGTAACCTTTTCTGCGACCATGAGGTTCATCACTCATTGAGTTCACCAAGGTCAAACTTAACAAGGCGATCAAACTTTGCTTCGTTCCAAAGTTTATGGATGATGCCGGTTTCGGTATGGTCTAGTAGGAAGAACAACAACATGGCTGCCGGTCCTTGCAACTCCAGCCTCCAGTATCGTGACTCATTATCTAAGAATAAGTTGGCACTGAACTGTGAATCAAACTCTGGATCCCCACTCCCTCGTAGTTCACCCATCCAATCCTCACTCACATTAATCCCCTATCTCTAGCGATCTCTTCCAACCGCTTAGCCTCTACGTCCCAGTCCACCTTGTCGGTTGACTGTCTCTTCCTTAACAGCGCAGTGTAGTTGTCATCTCCTATCTGGTCGATGGTGAACTGACCAAAGTCAACAGGATGATCCGTGAAATATGCATGACATGACGCACACAAACAGAATGCGTTATCTAAATCAGTACGGGTATGTGAATATTTGCGACTGATTATATGAGCACACTGCAAACTATTGGTAGAACCACAAGACTGACAACTAGCATGATCTCTAACAATCGCAGCATGAAGTTTAGTCGCTTTTCCTTTTGGTCCCTTACCATATATATTGCTCACGCGCCATCCCGATGTTCCTTCTGTTCGATCACAGTATGTGCCCGCCGATGCGCCACATCATAATCATACTCCCACCCTACCATCTCGTCGTTGTCCCATACGATCCAACCCACACGAGTCAACCCCCCACCCATATAGATGACCTGCTTTTCTATCTTCAAAGTCATGGTGCAGGTAGAAACTTTGGTGGAGCATTAGGATTCTTGATTACCTTCACACCCGGAGGGGGTATGTCCCAACCTTCTACTTCTGAAGGGACTTCATCTTCTATGATCTCTGCTTCTACAAAGTCTTCGATGGCAGCGAGAGCAGGTACGGACGTTGGAGGAGTAGGGGACTCCAACGCCGTAGCCTGCCCGCCGCCCGCCATAATCTCCTGAGGCGAGGCATCCATAGTCAGACGAGGTACAACGAAGTGTCTGGTCTGACCACCTGAAATCTTGGTGCGTTTCTCTAATACGAGTTGACATTCAGCCAGCCCTATAGCCTGCATCTGCTCCATCATGCCAGCCATTCCCGGCATTTCATTGGCTGCATTCCAACCTTTAGACTCAAGACGCCACACCCCACCAAACCTGACCTCAGGTAACACAACCCTGAGGCGGGTGTAAGGAGCGCAAGTCATTGAGTTCTCAGTCTCACATAGACATGGAACCGTGTCGATGTCCATGCCATCTGGCGTCTGCATTGGAACCTCAGCAGTCACACCATCACAACGACGTTGACACCCCCCACCTGACCACGCTTCATACCAAACATCGATGCTGTGAGGAGGTAGGTACACCCTTATCTCGCTAGTAGTAGTGATGACTTCCCACTGCTCTTGCTTACTGCGAGGTGGTGTCCAACTCTTTACTGCTCCACCATAAATAGAAGCAATCTGTTCTATTGCTGACTTGTCTAGTGATGTGAACCTGAACGTGTCCAATGATTTCATGGCACGCTCTGTCTTCACGCCTAATCTAATGCGCCCCTGTTCAGGGGTACGACCTAACTGTGCCAATGGCTTTATAGGTTTCATTATACCTCTTGTTTGTAGCGGTCTTTCATATTCTCCAACGCACTAGTAAACATTTCTAATGCATATGAGGCACACTCTGAGGCGTCACTCAACACATCAGTACCACGATTCTCTTGTCCTCTAACCTTGTAATAATCTAACTTAGCCTTGCATCTATTAGCGTAAGGTTTCAATGCCTCCACTATAGCGTAGGTTTGCCAGTAGTTCAGTGCCCCGACTGCTTCCCAACCATCTTCGCTTGCGCCGTCCCAAACCCAGTCGATACACAGATTACCGTTACGGTCATCTGTCATCTCTTACCCCATGTCTGCTATACAACGTGTCTGATAGTCACAATACCTGCACTGCCAACACTTTCCAAATGATGTACCAGATGTCCACGCTCCACTACGAGGATCATTGATCTCCGCAGGGAACGGAATGTCCGGGTCACTATGAGCAAACCGGCGAGGGATAACAGACATCCCATCCTTATGGGCAGCCACGGCTATACCTTCCAGCCGTTCTGTTTCCGCAATAGCCAACGGTTGGTACTCTGACTTGGGATAGTGCCACTCGCTAGCGAACCTACCGATGTCATCGATACCGAAGGATGCAGCACGGGCCGGGGCTATGTTCTCCATCGACAGGTACCCGACAACCAACAAGTCAGCATCCAAAGCGTTGGCATACATGGCACCCTGCAACACATGAGAATGCCTTGGGCCACCGTCTTTCTCCACTGCCATCTTGTAACCAAACCCATTGATGGTCTTCAACTCCAACACAATCTTCTTGCCATCGTCTGTGTTGAGAACCAAGTCAATGTGTCCGTTGCCATGCTCACCTAGGGTGACGCTCATCTCTTCTTCAACAGTGACAGTATCGTCATCGTCCAACCATTTCTGAATGGCAGGTTCCAACAACTCATGCACTACAGAACCCAACCCCATACGCCAGTAGTCTGCGGTGGTAGGTGGGTCTGTTCGCTCTTCTGCTAGCGTCATGTACCCTACCTTGCGGGCACACATACCTGCCCAAGAGCCACGCCACAACGTGCCCTCTGGCTGGCTGGGAGCCTCGCTGCCTTCAGCCCATGCCTCTGCTATACGATGGACGAATAG
>Ga0098059_1001086_pt1 | contig 14106 bp, 4 predicted proteins | sample 20_taG_FD_92580 | JGI IMG/M metagenome (GOLD analysis project Ga0098059, IMG submission 92580) | Marine viral communities from the Subarctic Pacific Ocean - 20_ETSP_OMZ_AT15318 metaG | ecosystem: Environmental > Aquatic > Marine > Oceanic | place: Subarctic Pacific Ocean | collected 2015-01-19
AAATCAGGTGCAAGCATAGATGTACAAGAGTTTACATCACAGGGTATAGGTAGTATAAAAACGAATGGGGTTGGTGGTTCAACAGGTATATCAACTTATGATATCATTGTGAGAGTTTTAGATAGTGGATCTAATCATTATACTATTACAGCAGTATCAGGTTCTGGTATTACAGCAGAAGGTAGTATAATAACAATAGAAAACAAAACTTCTGGCACTTCAATAAACCAAAGTTGTAGTTTTTATTTAAAGGCTAAGAGTGGTTATGAATTTTCAGATACCGGCGTGGCTGCTATGTCTGCTAGTGAAGCAAGTGCACCTAATAATAGTTGTGTAGTAGATGGAAACGTTACATTCGCGAAAATTAATCCAACAACAGTGTATGTTTCAGTACCTGTTATATTTACAACTGCAGCACAGGGTCAAACTGTTACTATGAACTTAAGCGGTGGTGCTGGACTTCCTGAATATTCAATAAGTGGTACTAATAAAGTTTTTGCTTACAAAACGACACAAACAACTGTACATTCTAGTCAAGCAACTAATTATAGTAAAACTAATATTGCAACCACAACAGGCGTTACATTATTTACAAAGCAATTTGTTTCAGTATCTGGTTATAGAATTGGTAGCGATCCTAGTGAAGTTGTTAATTTAAATGGTTGTACAAACCCTTCAAATTATGAAATATCGTGGGTTGAAAATACTGGTACTTGGGCTGCGGGTACTTTAACTGATGTCACCTTTACAGTTAAATATAAATTTCCTGAAGAAAATATTGAAAATGACGTGATAGATTGGCATGTACAAAAACAAGAAAATATTGCATTATCCACTGGTAAAATATATGATTATAAATTCTCTGAAACTAGTCTAAATCATTTTGGTGAACTTAGAACAATAGCAATATATGGTGATCCTAATGCTACATTAACATTAAATGCTTATAATAATGCTACATCGGGCACTAGTTTAATAAGTGGTCCAAAAACAGTAACAATGTCAGCAAATGGTAATTACAAAGAACAGATAAGGTTCCCTGCTAATTCAGGAAGTGCCACTGCTGTATATAAAGTAGTTTTAACTGAAATAGATTCTGATTCTTTTCAATTTAATAGCGGTAATTCACCAAAAACTATAACACTAAACCAGTATCAAGAGGGTCAAATAACATTTAGTGTATCTAAATCGAGTACAACGAATTTAACACTACCTACAAATACGGTGATATTAAATGGTAGAGGTAATGCGGATCCAAGAGACGATGACGATTATACAGCACCAGAACCAACATGGATTGTTGTTGGAAATAGTAGTAAAAAATGGAGAACACCTGTAAAACCAACAGCTAGTCATATAACTGGGGCTTCTGTTTCTGGTGATGTTGCAACTTTAACAAATGGTGGTAAAATCACTCCAGACTTAGACGTTACTGTTGATAATACGATTGGCGTAAATAATACAGCTACGATAACAGGTAGTTATGATGTAAGTTTACTAGGTACTGATGATGATACAGCGGTATTAAATTTAGATAATATTATTGCTTTAAATGTCGCGCCAGTATCAAACGCTTTAGCTATTAATGTGGACTATGAAACTGCTAGAACATTTAGTTTATCAGCATCAGATACAGAAGGTGATACATTAACGTATTCAACAGTTGGTTCACCTAGCAGCGGTTCATTAAGTGCTTTAAATACTGCCACTGGTGCTATAACTTATACACCTAATGGTAGTTTTTCTGGTAGTGACACGTTTACATACAAAGTAAATGACACGTACGAAGATAGTAACACAGCGACAGTTACATTGACAGTTGCTGGTAGCGGCGGTAGTTCTGTAGCTAGATATGAAATAGAAATATATAATGCAAGTGGTTATTTAACTGGAGTACATTATATAGATGCAACGCAAGTATGTGATAGCGGTAGTTTAACAAGCAGTGTTTGTTTAAGCTGGGGAAGTTTAACTAACAAATGGTTTAGATATGTTACTGTAGCAGGTGGTTGTGGTAGCACTGTGTATGGTAGAGCTAAATTAAAAGGAGCTGTATCAGCTGGAGTACCAACTGCTTATATAAGTGAAAATACCTATTTCAACAACAGTGATGATTCATATAACAATGCTAATGGAACAAGCTGTTAAACTAAATAAAAAGATATGGCAAATATAACACTAGCTTTTGAAAACGAAATAAATATTTCTTTACAAAGAAAACAAGATGGAGCATTAACCGCCCAAGATATAGTATTTTACGTTAATGGTTCTGGCGTAGTAGTTCGTCTTGGACCATGTGTAGAAATTGATAGGACTACAAACGTAATTACTGTAGATAAACCGGGCAACGTTATAGCTCCATCAGATGGAAATTATGTGTTTTTTGCAAAAGACACACAAGTAGGTACTTCAGGTTTATTAGGTTATTATGCTGAAGTAGAAATGAAAAACAATTCAACAACAGCCGCGGAATTACATGCGGTAAGCACTGAGTTTTTTGTAAGTAGTAAATAAATGATAAAAACTGTAATAATAAGAATATAAAAATAAATTAGATATGAGTAACTCACCAGCAAAATTATTTCCAGTTGGATTAGCAATGCAAGGCGCTAAGGGTTTATACCAAGCAGCGCAGGGTATCATTGGTAGTAAAAAAAGAAAACAAGAAGAAAGAGCAGCGCAAGCTGATTATAATAGAATGAAAGATAAAATTCTTACCCAAGATACATCTAATCCATACGCGAATATGGAAAATACATTTGAAGATATGACTGTAAATCAGCAACAAGCTGAATTTACCGCACAACAACAATCCCAACAACAGGCTAACGTTATGTCTAGTATGGCTGGAGCCGCTGGTGGTTCTGGTATTGCAGCATTGGCTCAAGCTATGGCAAATCAAGGTTCTCAAAACTTACAAGGTGCTAGTGCTAGTATTGGTGCTCAGGAATCAGGACAACAAATAGCTAAAGCTCAAGCGGGTGCTAGAAATCAAGAATTAATGGCAAAAGGTGATATGATGTCTAGAGAAATGCAAATGAAGCAAAATGCTACAGAATTTGGTTGGGCTGGAAATAGATTACAAGAAGCTGAAGCAGCTAGAGCACAAGCAAGAGCAAACTTAGAACAAGGTATAACCACTACAGCTGAAGTTGGTTTAAAAGCAGCTAACATATTTGGTCATAGTACTGCACCAGGTGGATTTGGTGGTGGTGGCCAAGATGGTTTAGGTGGTGGTAGACAAATGGATCCACGCACGTTTGGACAAGGTGGTGTAACATCAGATTGGATAAAAGCTAGTCAACAATTCAATACACATGGAAGTGATTATTATAAATACCCTTAAAATAAAATTATAAAACAATGGCATTATATAAAGATTTAATAGAATTAGATGCAGCGGTAAGTAAAGCTAGAATAGGAAGAGGTACACCTTCTTCCCAAAACCCTTACAGTATAGAATCTACAATAGGTAATACTGTAAATAAAGTATTAAAACAAGAAGCAGCTCAAGCTAGAAGGTGGGATCAACAAATGGTGTATAACCAGAGAATGGCTATGGCTGAAGAAAAGAGAAGGGAAAAGCTAAGAAAAGCAGAAATTGATAAATTACCTAGCATAAAGCAGGATAAAATTCCTCAAAAGGATAAACCTTGGTTAATGCAAGAAGCTAAAGGTTTACAAGCTCAGTATTTAGAAAATTTAAAAATAATGGATTCAGAAGATGATCCGTTTTCAGATGCTTATGTTCAAGCTAAGACAGATAATGATAGAATAATGCAAGAGTATCAAAATATTAATAACAGTTATACTCAACTTCAAGAGTTATCAGAAGAGTATTTAGAAGATTTTAATCAGGGATTGATCTCAAAAGGAAATTCAGATTTAGATGTACATGTACTAGATACTATTTTTAGAAAAAAATACGATGAATCATGGAGAGAAAATGGTGAAATACACTGGCGTTTTAATGGTATAGATGGTAAACCTATGGTTGTTAAAGAAAGTGACTTACCACAGTGGTTTGATAAAACACAAAAAGGTGGTACTCTTTATATGACACTATGGGATAATTTTACAAAGCAAGCTTCTAGTGGTACAAAATACAACAAAGATACTGTGAATCAACAAATAAGAAATATATTTAATCAAGTAGATAATGATGGTATGAAATCTCTTGCTTATGATGATATTGCTGAAACTGGTACTACATTTATTGATTACTATGATGATCAAGTTATTAAAGGTAACAAAACGTTTGTAGATTGGAGAGATCCTGAAAACATTGATATATTAAAACAAGAATTAACCGAATACTACTCTGGTGTTATTAAGTCTGGAATGGACGCTAGAAATGAAGAATATAACGACATTGTCGCTTCTAAAGATTGGAGAGCAAAAGGTTGGAGACATGTACAAAAATCAGGTATACGTCAAAGGTTTGTTGATTTATTAGGTAAACCACCTGCTGATTGGAATGCCGCAACTGATGGGAAATGGAGTGAAAAAGTTGAAAAAGAAATAGCGGATTGGTTTGTTGATAATACTTTTAGCAAGTCAAGACCTAAAGTGACTTTAAAAAAGGATGGAGATGGAAATTCAGTAATTTACATGTATATAGCGGGGACAACAGATACTGCAGGTTGGAATATAACAGAAATTGTTAATGACGAGGCTAAATTTGAACTCTTTGTTAAAAAATATTTAATCAACAAGTCGAGAGTAGATTTGTTACCATAAAATAAATCTTATTATGCCTGATAAAAAAAGAGTAAACTATTTAATGGATTTTTGGAATATAGACGAAAGCGAAGCTATAGAAATGATCGAATTAGATAATCCTGAAGCGTATATCGAGGAGGATAAAGAGGAGGATATTGACTATGGTTTTGAAAGAGTTCATAGACCAACTAATATTGGTGGTGGTGAAGGAGCAGAAAGATTTATATCTCATTATCAAAGTGATATGTTAGATGAGATAGCTGAAGAAAAAAACAAACAAGAAAAAGCAAGGTTAGAAGATGATGAATTTAAAACAGAGGCAAAAAATATTCATTCAAAGATAAATGAATTATTAGGTAACGCAGATTGGATTAAAGCAAATATAGAATTACCAGATAATTTATCAGTTGATTCTGAAGCTACGTTTTGGGAATACCTTGACAAACAAGGTGGACTATATCATAAAGACGGTGCTACATCAGAGCAATTAAATAGTTTAACACAAGCGCTAAAAGCAGAGTTTGGTTATACTAAGTGGTGGGATCTTAAATTCGATTCCCCAACACATTCCGATAAAATCTTAGAAAAAGATCTACATAAGATAATAACAAAATCAATAGAACATAAAGCGAAAACATCAAAAGATGTCAGAGAACAAAATCAGGGCACTGAGGAAATGCTCAATATAGAATCAGCTGTATATAATGAAGAAAATATAGAAATAACAGATAAAGACGGAAATGTTAAAAAAGTCTTTATAGGTTCTACTCCAGCTGAAGCTGTAAAAAATATAGAAAAATGGGGTGAAGGACAATCTGTATTAAATATGCCTGAGTGGAAACAAGATTTATATACCCAAGTAAAATTACTACAAAATACTAAAGCAAAACTTACAAAAAAATTAGCAGAAGAAAATCCTACAGAATATAAAAGATTACAACTTGAATATGAAAATCACCAAAACCAATACGAGCAAATGCTTGAAGATGGAAATACTATCTGGACAGGTAGTTATACACAATCTTATGATTGGACAACTGGTCAAACTGATAGTGAACTAACTGTGTTACCAGAAGCTAGAAAACAATATTGGAATGAGTTGTTTGAAGATTCAAAAAATAAAATAAAAGATGAAATAGGTCAAAGAGTTACTGATACAAGACCATACTCACAAATAGTTAAAGAAGAATATGATAAAACAAGTGTTAATAGATGGAATAGTGATAGAGAATATAACGAAATACAGCAAGTTGTTATAAATGATCATGAGGTATTAAATTTTCTTTTAAACACTTTAAAAGACGCAGATTTACATGAGAAAGATAAATCTAATAAAAATTATCGACCAGTTGGTTTAAATGATAATGGTTTTATTTTTAATGTAAGAAAAGGTGATTTAGCAAAATACGATATAATAAAATCAGATGGTTTTACTTTTGGTGATTCTACATTTAAAAATTTGCCAGAAGAAGTTCAACAGTTAATTTTATCTAGAAATCCTGATTTTAACGTAGAAGCTAATCCTACAGTTGCAGATTGGGCAAAATTATTTAATAGTCCTGATGGTCATGTTGGTTTGTTAGAACATAGTAAAAACCAAAAATTTGATTGGACAGAAAGAAGGAGTTTAGGTTTATTCCATGATGATGAAGAGCAATATAACAACAATGATTTATCTATGGAATGGAAAAGAGAAATGGATAGATATAGAGAAGATAGGCATAATATATTAACTAGACATAGTGTTTTAGCTGATATTGCTTTGTTAAATATAGATCCAGGTTCCTATAACGATACATTCGCAGAGAATGTAACTGATGGTATAAGCCATTTTCTTGGAGAAACTTTATTAGAAGGCGTGGGAGATGCCATAGGTGAAGACTGGGATTTAAGTAGAGAAAGCGCGCGTGGTGCAGCTTGGATGACAAATAGAAAAAGATTAGATATACTAGATCAAATATCAAACACATCAGATGTCCCATTAACAGAAGATCAAAAAGAAGAAATTCAAAGAGGTACTCTTTATAGAATAGGTGAAGGTGTTGCTGGTTTTGTGCCAGCTATAGTTGAGTTTGCAATAATTGAAGCTGCAATGGTTCAAACTGGTAATGTTATTGGTGCTGTTGGTGGTGTTACTAATTTAGCAAATAAATTAACAAGAGTATATAGAACCGCTAATGGAGAAAGAATAGGTTATAAGGCTTTAAATAAATTAGAGCAAGCAGCCATGAAGTCAGTGCCTGACGCTAGAGTTGGTACAACTAAATTTGAAATTTGGGCGCAACAACCCAAAAATCAAAAAGCAATTAGAGATATTTTAGGTAATCCAGTAACAAGGGGTAGACCTGCTCAACAAATGAGATGGAATGCTGAAATAGATCCACTTGGTACATTGGGACATTTTACCTACATGGGTTTTAGAGAGGAATTAAAAATGAAACTAGCATTTGAAGATTATTACCATCCAGGTGGTGGATTTGCTTTTTATGGTGTTGGTAGAGGATTAAATAAATTATTCCCTAATAAATATGGTAATATTGGAAATACTTTATTAGGTTTTGGTAGATCAGGTGCGGCTGGTATGATTTCTGTAGAAGCAGCTGGTGCTTTAGAAAATGTAGTTGAAGATTTAAAAGGTAATTCGGATGTAATGAATTATCTTGAAGAGCACTATAGCGATATGAGTGAAAGAGGCATACAAGGTCTTATAGATTTTGCTGTGTTCTCTATAGTGGGTGCTAAAGGAGCTCTTGGGCCTGGTGGTATAAAATACGCATTCAAAAAAACAGAATCTATAAGGAAAGCAGAGCAGGAAGCATATGATAATATGAAAAAATATGAGAAGAAATTAGAAAAAGATCCTGAAAATAAAGAAGCACAAAAACAATACGATAAATACTCAGACACATGGAATTCATTAAGCAGGAGATTAGATATAATTGATAGAGAAGCTGAATGGAAAGATCCAGTTAAAGCTAAAAAGATATTAGAAAGAGTTGGTAGAAACTATATAGAAACAATGAAGTTAATTGATCCAAGTAAAAATTGGAGATTTGAAACTGTTGTTGGTAAAAAAGGTTTTAAAAATAAAAAAGCTGCAGCAGAGTTTACTACAGATGGTAAGATATTAATTGATGTTATGGCTGTAGAATCTGGTAAAATGCCTCATGAGGTTACACATGCTGTTTTTGAAGTTCTATTTAAAAATGATCCGAAAGTATCTCAAGCATTTAAGATGGTTATAAAAGAAGCTTTTAATGGATTAAATAAAGAAGGCTATGGTATACCTCAAATAGTAAAGGTAAACGGTATAAGAAAAGGATGGGAAGTTGGAATGAAGAAAGAAATGAATCTGGAAGATTTTATCAAAAACAATTATGGTACTAGTAAAAACTTTGATAATATAAAAGCTTCTGAATATGTTGCTTATGCTGCTGAAATATTAGCTAATCCTAAAATGTATGCTAAATTAGTGCAAACTGAAGGTTGGACTTCACTAAAACAAAACATAGATAAATTTTCAGCTGAATATACAGGTACACATATATTTAATACATTAAAAACAAAACAAGATGTTATAAACTTTTTAGCTAATTTCTCAAGAAGTGTTAAAGCAGGTACAATGACTGCTAAGCAAGTTAACATGTTTAGAGAAATTGAAAATTCAAGAATATATAATGAAGTTGTCGCTTATGATGGTAGAGTAGAAAAAACAAAAGCTAAAATGGAAGCTGATAAATCTATGGAATCAATTTCTTTTGAGGTTTCTGATGGAAGAAAAGTAGACGCTAAGAAATTATCTAATACAATACAAGCTATGTATAATGAAGATATACATGGTTCTAAAGAAAAAGGTGAAGCTTGGAGAGACTTAATGAGTTATAAAAAAATAGGTGATAAATGGGAAGTTGATCCAAGAAATCCTAATTATGATCCTTATTATTTAATAGCGGGTAACAAAGTTGGGCCGTTGGTAGATGTTGCAATTACATTGTATAACAGACGTGTTCCTGAAAAATATAGAGTACCAGTACCTAAAGATCAATATCTTAGACTAGAACCCGGAACTAAATATTATGATTTAGTAAATGATTTAGTTTTAGCAGATAAAAGGGGTTTACAAGATATACTTAGAAGGTATAGTCCTGATAAAGGGAAATTAAGTTCTTGGATAGTTGGTGAATTAAATACAAGGATACAAGAGGTAAAAGGTAGAGGTATTGATAAACAATTTGAGGCTACTCAATTAGAGAAACAAGGCATGTTTGCTAGCAAAGAAGTATCAGAGTTAACTGGATTTGAACAACCAAGTACTGGTAGACAACCTAAACCGATAGATTTTGGATTAGACTCTAGTAATCCTGCAAAACCTCCAAAAGGTTTACAAATAAAAAATTATGAGTGGGTTAGAATAAATGAAGAAGGTAAAAAAATAAAAGGACCTATAAATCCTGAATCTATAAAAAGAATAAACAATCGTTTAGTAGAAATATTAAATGATAAGAAAATATCTAATGAAGAATTTACCTACGGTAAAATACATGAACTAGCATGGGAGACAGTTATTAAAGAATTAGATTTCATGAGTGGTACCGAGTTTTGGAAGAATAATAAAAAAATAAGTTATGACGCTTTACCACTACAATCTAATCCTAAGTTTTATGAAAATTCAGGTGTTTTAAAATCTATATTTAAAGAATTCTTTAAAAATACTGGAAAGAAATTTAAGTCTGATGAAATGAGTGTTGAGCATGCTGCAAAAACTAACGCTAGGACTTTTAAATGGGATAAAGGTGCAGGTAATGAAAGACGATATGATAGGTTAGTTGATATAATGCTCTCAGGTAGAAAGGATACTTGGGCTAAGAAAGAAAACAATTACAAAAAATTACAAGCTGGTCTTTGGACAAATCAAATGCTAAGAGATATTTTAAAGAATCCAGAGATTAAATTACCTAAGGGACGAAGAGATGCTCTTCAAATGGAACTTCAAATAAGAAAAATTAAAGGTGCTACTCCAGAAGGATTTGCTTCAATGGAATTTAAAATAGCAGACAGAGCATTAAGAGAATTTAAAGATGCAGATTGGCAAAGTAAACCAGGTTACGTTGTATTAGAAGATGTTAAAAATTCTTTAATGATAACTAAAGAAGGTAAGAAGTTTGTTGATAAATATTGGAAACAAATAGAAGATGGCATGGATTATGTTATACCAACTGATGTATTAAAATCTCAAATAGCTAGAGCCAATGCTTTAAGAGCTTTAGATAAATTAAAAACAAAAGCTGTTCCAATATACACTGGTAAAAGTTATAATGATTTTACAGATATAATAGAAAAGGAATTTCCAGATATTAAATTTAATTGGGAAAATATTGATCATAAATTTTATATGGAAACTTTTATGCCTGATTTACTTAATACATTTGGTTCAAATTTATTAAAAGTAAAAGCAATAGTTAACATAGGTGGTGTGCATAGTTCTATAGGTAATGAAAGAATATATGCTGAGGAATTTAATAAAGAAACAAATAAAAAAAATAAACTATATAGAGGACAATATCTTAAAGGTGTTAAAGGTAAAGGAACTTTTAAAGAATTATCAGGTGTAAAGTTAGTAGAAGGGAAAAAATTATATAAAGAAGGTAGTGAATCTCTTAAAGAATTACATAATATTAAAACCAAAGCTGATGTGATTGCTTTTAGAAATAAATGGTTAAAAGCTAAAGGAACCACATATGAAAAAACTATAGAAAATAACGACAAATTACTAACATATACTGTAAATAAAATATTTGATTACTATGCTAAAACACCTAAAGAGTTAAAACCACAAGTGTTAGTGCATATAAAAGAAATGCTCCAAGCACAAACCAATATGGGTGATTCAATATTTAGAATAGGAGCAACAATAACAGCTGTTCAAAAAGGTAAACATAAATCATATTCTGAACATGAACTTCAATTATTAAACTTCACAGGTAATGTTTTAGTTGAAATGGTTAAAAATGTTGGTGATAAAGCAGCTTTTAATACAAAGTTAAGTTATTTAGTAAAAAACTACAAACAAAGTTTAATATCAAAAGAACTACAAACTTTTATAGATGGTAAAAATTCTAAATGGCCTGGTAAAACTGGTAATTTTATGTCTGAGTTTGGAATGGAAAGATTAGATGGTTGGGCTAAAGCTGGTTTCTTAATTAATAGAAAAATATTAGAATCAACATTTGATTTACGAACAGGTAAAACGTGGGAAGAGTTAACTTTAGATGTGGTTAACGCTGGTAAGGCAGTAAAAGAAATACAAAAAATTAAAGATAACTTACAAAAACAAATTAAATCATTTGCTTCAAAAGGTGAGGATGTTGGTAAGTTAATGGAAAGGGCTAAAAATATTGATAAAGCTTTAGATTTAGCTAGAATAAGAAATAAAGAAAGAAAAGGATTAAGTGTATTTGACTTTGATGATACTATAGCTAAAACAAAAAGTAAAGTAATAGTTGAACTTGACGGGAAAACATTTAAAATTAATGCTACTGATTTTGCTAGACGTCACGCTGAACTAAAATCTAAGGGAGCAAATTTTGATTTTAAAGAATTTGAAAAAGTAATTGAAGGTAAAAAAGGTCCACTATTTGATCTTGCAATGAAACGTCAAGAAAAGTTTGGTAGTAAAGATATTTTTATATTAACAGCTAGACCGCAAACCTCCGCAGCTGCTATACACGCATTTTTAAAAGGTATGGGGTTAGAAATACCTTTAAAAAATATAGCTGGTTTAGAAAACGGAACAGCATCTGCTAAAGCAAATTGGCTAATTGACAGAGCGGCGGAAGGTTATAATGATTTCTATTTTGTTGATGATGCTTATCAGAATGTTAAGTTAGTGAGAGATGTTATGAAAGTTATTGATGTTAAATCGGATATTCAAAGAGCTTATGCTTCTATTGATCTTAATGCAGACATGAATAAGATGATAGAAAGAACACACGGTGTAGATGCTAAAAAACAATTTTCTGATGTTAAAGCAAGATTAAGAGGTAAAAAATCAGGTAGATGGAGTATGATAGCATCATCTCATCAAGATTTTGTTGGTTTATTATATCCATTATTAGGTAAAGGTAAACAAGGTAATGCTGATATGGCTTGGATAAGAGAACATTTAATTAAACCTTGGGAAAGAGCTAATACATCTATATCTGGCGATCAAATAAGAATGATGCAGGAGTTTAGGGAAATGAAAAAAGATTTAACAAAAGGTGGTATACCTAAAAACTTAAGAAAAGAAGTTAAAGAATTAGATGGTTATACTTACGAACACGCTGTAAGAGTATACACTTGGCATAAGCAAGGTATGGAAGTGCCTGGTATACCTAAAACTGATTTAAGAAAAATTATTGATTTTGTTGAGAAAAATAAACCATTAGTACTTTTTTCTAAAAGATTAATAGAAACAAATTTAGGTGAAGGTTACGCGAAACCAGAAGGTGATTGGTTAATGGGTACTATAACCACAGATTTAATGAGGGGTTTAAATACAACTAGAAGAGCTAAGTACTTAACTGAATGGCAACAAAACGCAGACGCTATATTTACCCCTGAAATGATGAACAAATTAGAAGCTACATTAGGCGCTAATTGGAGAACAGCTATGGAAAATATGCTTGGAAGAATGAAGTCAGGTAAAAACGTAACGTCTCTTCCTGGTAAAGCTGGAAAATTAGAACAAGAAGCGTTAGATTGGGTTAACAATTCTGTTGGTACTATAATGTTTTTAAACACAAGATCTGCAATACTTCAAACTATATCTACAATCAACTACGTAAACTGGCATGACAACAATCCTTTACTTGCTGCTAAAGCATTTGCTAATCAACCTCAATACTGGAAAGATTACTTAAAGTTAATAAATTCTGACTTTATGGTTCAAAGACGAGGTGGTTTAAAGATTAATGTATCAGAAAGTGAAATTGCAGACGCAGCTCATAAAAAAGGTTTAAACGGAGCTCTTAGCTGGTTATTAAATAAAGGTTTTATTTTAACAAGAATTGCTGATAGTCACGCTATTGCCTCTGGTGGTGCTACTTTATATAGAAATAGAGTAAATACTTATTTAAAGAAAGGTATGTCTAAAGTTGAAGCTGAGAAAAAAGCCTTTGAAGACTTTAGAGAATTAACAGAAGAAGCACAGCAATCAAGTAGAGTTGATAGAATTAGTATGCAACAAGCTAGTACATTAGGTAGATTAGTTTTAGCTTTTGGTAATACACCAGCTCAGTATACTAGATTAATGAATAAAGCTTATTTAGATTTAAAAAATGGTAGAGGGGATTGGAAAGCTAATGTATCAAAAATTATTTACTATGGTGCTATTCAAAACTTAATGTTTAATGCTTTACAACAAGCATTGTTTAAGTTTGGTTTTGAAGATGAAGAAATAGATACACAGTCACAAATAGATTTATATAATGGTATGGCTGGTTCTTTATTAAGAGGTATGGGAATACAAGGTGCAGCTCTTGATACTTTTAAAAACATGGTATTAGAAGCTCATAAACAAAGCAAAAAGAAAAGACCAAAGTATAGTAAGGTTGGTTTAAAACTTTTAGATTTTTCACCAGCTATAGACTCAAAAGTAACTAAATTAATAGGAGCTGGTAACACTCTTGAATATGAAATGGATGAAATTAAAGAAAAAGGATTTAGTTTAGATAACCCTGCAGTTTTAGCGACTGGAAAAGTTTTATCAGCTGCTCTTAACCTTCCTTTAGATAGACCTCTACTTATTGGTGAAAATATAAGAAACGCGAATAAAGAAGATGTAAAAACTTGGGAAAAAGTAGCACTATATGGTGGTTGGCCTGACTGGCAATTAGAAGTGCCTTCGGATAAAGAAAAAGAAAAAAATACAAATAAAGGATCTGCGAAAGAAAAAGCTGCAAAAACTAGAAGAAAGCTTTGGGAAGATTTAATAGAAAAAGAACACAACGTAACTGATCCAGAGTATTAAAAAATAATAAAAATAGGTAATAATATAGTAATATAAAGACTTAAACTATGAGAATACTACTAATCACATTAATGTTACTACTATCTAGTAACGCGAACGCACAATTCTTTAAAGACTTGTATGATGACTTTTTTAAATATGGTACATTTTATGTAGCTGGAGATGTTAATAATTCATACGAAACACAAAGAAAAGATTACTTCATAAGAACAGATCCAGATGATCTGTATGCAATCCCACAAGTAATAGATGAAACAGTTTACCATCCATATGATTATAGGATAGGTATAGGTTTTAGAAAACTTGCTAGATTTGATTATGAAGTTAAACCTAATAATTTTTGGACAGGTAACAATAAAATAGAAAAACAAACT
>Ga0098059_1001088_pt1 | contig 14056 bp, 23 predicted proteins | sample 20_taG_FD_92580 | JGI IMG/M metagenome (GOLD analysis project Ga0098059, IMG submission 92580) | Marine viral communities from the Subarctic Pacific Ocean - 20_ETSP_OMZ_AT15318 metaG | ecosystem: Environmental > Aquatic > Marine > Oceanic | place: Subarctic Pacific Ocean | collected 2015-01-19
ACTAGACCTGAAATATTTGATCCATCGTAATCGTATCTAGATGCTTCATATGTTGCCATTTTTTATCCTATGTCTTAATTATAAAGTTTAAAGCTATGTAAGGTTGTAAAACTGTTACTGCATTCCCACCGTTTAAGTTGTGTGAGTGTGCACTTCCACTACCTGTACTACTTGAGTTTCTGTTTGCTGAAGTTCTTCTTGCTCTGTTTCCATTTCCACTGTTAAGAGTGTAGTCAGCATTGTCTCCAATAGAGCCCACTGAGTGAGTATGGTTACCCATTTGAGAAGTAGTAATGGTATGGTTAGCTAAGTTTCCCGAGTTAGCTGAAACTGTGTTTGCTCCTCCAGTTGTTCCAACGTTTGAGTTATTACTTACGGATTTAATGTTTCTATCCTGAGAATCAGGTACATTAAAAGTAGATGCACCATCACCTGAACCATAACTAGTTCCAATCACTGCGAATAATGCAGAATACGTACTTCTTGATACTGCTGCTCCATCACATGCAAGATAACCTGTTGGAGCTGAGTTAGTTGACCAAGGTATGATTGTGCCAGTAGATAGACCTTGAATGCCTGTAATAGCAGCACCATCGAAGTCGTATTTTGTAGCTTCGTATGTTGCCATCTATTATTTCTCCGTATAAGTCCACCCTACGTCTGAACCTGAATAAACAAGTCCAAAAGATGCACCCTCTGTGTTTACCACTAAATCTGCTGATGCATTTACAATTTTAGAACTATTCCTTCCAACAGTTAATGCATTTGAATCGAAAGTAAATCTTGAATCTGCAAAATGCACTTCATCTCCATTAGCTGGTGAAGCGGGGAGTGTAATTGTTACAGCACCGCCATTTGTATCTACAAAAAGTTTTGCTCCTGCTTGAACAGTTTCTGCTGCAGTAACAGTTCTCCATTTTCTGTATTCGTTTGCTTTTTCAACATTAGTTCCATCTGCGTAAAGAACATAGCAATTACCTTCACAAAGTAAAATTCCTGTTCCACCTACTGTTTTAAAAGTTAGTGTGTAACCTGCGTGGTCAGTTCCATCAATTACATTATAAACTTTTTCAATACTATTCGGCACAGTAACTGTTCTGTTAGCAGCTAAAGTTCCAGTTAATTTTAAAGTAGCGTTTCTTGCGTTTGAAATAGTTCCATCTGTCATTGCAAGAGCTACATCAGATGATGCAACATCAATTGCTTGATATCCTGCAATAGCTTGCTGAACTAAATTTAAATTAGTATTTGTTTTTGTTCCCCAAGTACCGGCATTTTCACCAGTAGCCATCAATTCTATTTTCAGATCACTAGAATATGTTGATGCCATAAAAATTCTCCTTAATTACTTTGATTATACATTTATTAAGCAGCCAAATCAACTGTAGTCCAAGTATTATTGACACCAAGGTCAACCTCTTGCCATGGTGTTATATTAGGGCTGCCTACTGAACTTGTCAAGGATATGCCTGTTGGGAAAGCATTTGCGTTAGATTGCGTGCCTTCTTCTCCTAATGACATAGTCATTGCAATACCTGAAACACCTACTAATACTTGAGGTAACTGCGTAATTGTGCCGATACTTGTTGTTAATGACTGTCCTGAAACAGCTTCAGTGGTTGTTTGTACTAATGATTGATTTCCAAGTGATAAACTTAAAGCAGTGCCTGTAACAGGTACATCTTGTCTTGTACCAGCTATAACAGAACCTGTGGACATTGCTAATGCCTGCCCTGTGGCTGTCTCATTTGTTGTTTGTACTAGACTCTGCGTTCCTATTGCAGAAGTCATTGTGTGTTCAGAAACTGTAATTGATAAATCAGCATCTGCAGTTACTGAGTAGACTCCAAAAGTCATTGAAAGTGCTAGTCCTGAAACTGAGAAAGTAACATCAGTAGTTACAGTTTCGTTTCCTATAGATGAAGTTAAAGCAAGACCTGCAGTATTTATTGCAGAATAATTTACACCCCAACCTAAGTTTCCATAAGTATCTCTTCCCCATCCTTCACCAATTAAGAATGTTGGATCAACAGTTGTTTGTCCTGCTGACATTGTAGATGCAATACCTGTTATTGGTACACCAATTCCAATAGTGTCAGTGCCCATTGAGAATGTTAATAAACCAGCAGTTGTAACAGCCTCCGTATGTGAAGTACCAGAAATATCTTCACCTTGAAAAATAGTTAAAGAAGAACCTGTTACAGATACGTCTGCGTTTGCTGTAACACTTTCAGATCCAATAGCTGTTGTTAATGACTGTCCAGTTAGTAGTAAAAATGGTTGTAATGATCCCCAAGCATTTATATTCCAAGCATCTCCACCCCAACCAATTTCAATAATACCTTCTGCAGTTACAGAACCAATAGATGATGCTAGTTGACCTGCACTTGATAGTCCTACAATATCTCCAGTTCCTGCAACTACTGAGCTTACCGATAAACTCGCAGATTGACCTGTTACTGCTTCTTCATGTAAAGAAAAACCAAGAGCATTTCCAGCAGAAGATGTAAGTGCAATTCCTGAAACTGTTACGTTAGCATCTGCATCGAATGATTCATTACCAATAGCACTAGTTAATGCAGTACCTGTTACTGCAGCATTTACAAATCCTTGTTGTCCCCACAATCCTTCAGACCAATCTAATGCACCCCAAGTAGTTGATGTAACATCAAAAATTCCACCCATACCGGAACCATGTACATAACATAGATAAAAGAAGTCTGTATTAGATGACGGAGTTATTTCAACATATCTCGTAGTTGCAGCATTAAAAGTGGTTGTGTTCGTGTAACCTGCTTGGTTACTTGAGCCATCAAGGTAATAAGTAACTCCAGAAGAAATTATGTTTGATGTGTTTGTGTCAGTAGAAAAAATTAATGGGTGATTATCATTAGATGAATCACTTTGTTCAAATCTTATTGTTCCGCCTTGAACAAAACTTACAGTGCCGGGTCCAGTGGAATTTCTTGCACCATCAAGGTAAAAAACATTACCCGTTCCACCACCATATAGGTTTCCTGAAGCTACGGTTACAGTATAAGTTAAATCCGCCATAGCTTCAGGACCTTAAATTACGCTATTCTTAATATAGCAGCCGAAGTTGTGAACGCAGGGAACTGAATTGTAAAAGTTCCAGACGTTGCAGTTTTATCTCCGCCAAAATCTAATACAGCTACTGCATCAGTAGTGCTCGAACCACCAGCAGTTGTTGTATTGTAAATTAAAGCACCTCTTGCTGTCAAAGTTACTCCAACAAAAGACAGATCAGAAAAATCTGTGATAGCTGTGTTTGTTGCTAAAGATGTGCCCGTATTTACCAAAGCTTTTCCTCCAGCAGTGTAACCAGATGGAGAAGTTACTTCAGTGTTTGATCCACCACCTGGATTTGTTGCGTATCCAACTGTTGATTTTCCTAAAGTTGCTCCGTTAGTAAACATTGCAAGTTTGTAAGTGCTTCCGTTAGGAGCTGCTTGAAATTTGTGAGCTCCTTCTAACAATTCTTTTTTGAAAGAATTGCATATTGCGTTAGTTGTTATTGCCATTATGGCCTCCTTTTTAAATTTAATTGTTTGGAGATGGTGATGGTACTTTTATTCTTGGTACTCCATCGTCATACTCCGCACGTCTTCTTCTACCCATTTGCTGTAGGGCAAAATTTTGTAATTCTTCATTATACTTACCTTTATACAGGTTGTATAGATTGTCGGGCCCTTTTAAAAAACTATATGCCTCAGTTAGGACACCATGTAACAACATTGATTCTTGATATTTAGCTAAAAACGTTTGGTTAGTCGAAGTAAATTCAGGTGGATCTTTAATGTAATTTATTTGTACTGTATCTGCTGCAGCTGGCACAGGAGCTACTATAATATTAAAAGCATCATAATTAGCAAAATATTTAGGCGTTCCTTGTGTTCCTGCTCCGTTAAACTCAGATATAAAACTTGAATCTCTTTTTTCTAAAAAAGTTCTGACCCCTCCAGATGTAAGATGTTCGACAGATCTTAATATAAGAACATCAGAGGGCATAGAAACAGCTCTGTTTCCAGCTGTAAAGGTTGATGTTGCATATTTTCTAGTGTCATCATAGTCTACTTTTCCTGCAATATCTAATTCCACGCTTCTTATAAATTCTTGAATAATTGAATCAGATAATACAGAACTACCTACCTCTGTATAATCTCGTACTTGTGTTAAAAATGCTGAATGTGATATTGCCATTATGTTATATCAACCTCGACTTTTCCTACTGCTAAATTAGCTTGTCTTCTTATGTTTTGTATTGATGGGTCTTCAGGTATCATAGACTGCATTATTGTTGTTACATCATTTCTTACTATTTTAAATTCTTGTGTTCTGAATGCAAATTGCCCAGGTAAACTTAAATTTGCAACACAAACTGATGCACCTCCAGAACTAGTAATTGTAGCATCGCTTGTATTATTATTTATAAAAGGCTGTATTGGTTGTTGAAATTTCATTACTCTAGGGTTTTGTAAAGCGATAGCATCTGCAGTAACTCTTCTTCTTCTAATTTGTGGTTGTTTAGGTTCAAACTCTGAATAATGAACAAGAGAACCATTCCATTCTTTTACCATTTCTGAATATGGATATTCCATACCTGATCTATCAGATATAGCTTTTGAGTGTCTACCTGTTGCGTACTTAGCCATTATGCTCCTGATCCGTTAGGGTAAAAAGATTGTGGTGTAATAAATGTAGAAGTTCTTTGACCATCTTCATCTAAAGCTCTTTTGAGTTCATCTTCATAAATCATTTTATTTTGTTGCACCAATTGTGGATTAATTTTCATAGAAAGATAATAACCTAATCCTGCTGCCATACATGGTAAAAATCTATAAGCAACATCTGCTTGATTAGAATAAGAACCTGCATCTTCAATTCTTTTTAAGACGTAATATTTTAAAGCTTTGTAAGTTCCTGCATCTGGTGCTTGATATAAACTTATTTTTGGTGTTGTCTGTCTATCAACATAATATTGAGACGGTGTTCCAGTAGATAATTTATTTGGAATTGCAGCATATGTTGATCTATCAATTTTTGTAAGAGAAACATCTTGAGTTGTAGAACTATCATCGGCTAATAATGTTGTAGATATAAAAGCTTCTAATACGTCACTTACGTCTGTTGCAACTGTATATGTCGCTGTACCAGCAACTAATGTTTTTTCATCGAGTTCTACTTTCCAAAGATGAATACCTCTATTACCCCACTCTGCAAATAATAAATTCAAACTCGTTCTTGCTGATCTTAAATCATAACCAGAATTAGTTCTTACCCCACATCTTTGATATCCTTCTTGTATGATATCATCAATATTTAAATTAAAAGCTGTAGTTCCTGATGTTGCCATTAAATAATATCCTTATAATAATCAGCCATACCACCAGTAGATTTTTTAACAACAGACTCTAAAGATTTTGCCTGTCCCTTATGTAAAGCTGATGCTTTGTGTAAACCTGATATTACTTTTTTAATTTTTGCATCACCACCTTTGTTCATCTTCATTCCAGATTTTTCTAATCTACCCAAAGCTGATTGTGCTCCTGCAGTTTTAGCAACACCACCACCCATTTTCTTTTGAACTTTTGCTTCATCTCTTTTATATGCAGAATGAAAGTCTCTTGCTCCTTTTAAAATAGCCATTGTTTTTTTTGAAACATCTAAAGCTTTATCTCTTGGACTTTTAATCATCGTTTTAGCTTTTTTAATATCACTTTCAGTAAGTCTGTCTTTGTTTTTTAATTTGGCATCACCACCTATTTTCATACCAGGAAATTTAAGTTGTTTTTTCTTACCAAATAAATCTCTAATTTTTTTTAATCTTTTTGGATCATTACCTGCAGCTTTCAAAACTATTTTTGGTATTTGTAATCCTATTTTTTGTAATCCTTTTTTATCAGCCATTTTTAAATCCTTTTAATAATGGTCCATAGTATTTCACTAAAGACTTATTGTTAACTTTTTTTCCAGCAAGTTCTGAATGCATATAAGAACCAATATATGGCTCTTCTTTTATTCTTGTTCCAGGAGCTTTTGAGGTTGTTTCAGAGAATGCAGCTCTGCCCATTGCAGCTTTCATTACTTTCTTACCTGCAGGAACACAGTTAGGTACCATCTTATTACCTTTTTTCTTCATTCCTTTTTGAACGTATCCGTCCCAACATGGTCCTTGTTTTGCCATCAATCCTCCTTTTTAGCGGCCGCTTTGAGAGTGTATAACTTCTCCTTTTTGCGGTTGTACAACTTCTTAGATAATAGCACTCTTAGACGAAATGTTCTAGACCTTACGGCTTCTACGAATGGATTCTTTGGCTTTTTTTGCAATATTTACTACCCCTGATTTACCCATAACTTTAGCTCTTTGTTCCATGACAGTTAAAATTTGTATTTTTCTTGCAAAAGGTTTATTTACCTTTTTTACTTTTGCAGCTGTAGTTCTAGCATCTGCTGGTGTAGCAAATTTTATTCTTACAGTGTCTTTTGGATTTTCATCAGTATAAAGTCTTCTATCTGATCCTTTTGGTTTTTTTCCAGTTCCTACTTTTGGATCTTTTTTTCTCATAGGTCCTTTGCATCTCCTATTACAGGTTTATATTTTGTTTTACCATCTTCTTTAAATGCTCTCAACAATTGTTTTCTAGGTTTATCAGATACATAGCTACAATGAATCCAACCTGAATTTGGTTCACCTGGAGTAAAAAATTCAAGAATCATTTGATCATACTGAAGGTTCTTTTTAATCCAATCAAAGACTTCAGCATTACTCGTACCCAAACATTCAAAGTCCGCAGCCTCAGCTTTAGTATGTTGTGAATTTAAACTGCTACCTATTTTTACACATAACTCAGGGCTACGAAAACAACTAGTCACAGTTACTCTTCCAAAGTGGTCACGTACTGGTTGTAATATATTTTCACACAAACCTTTTAATTTTTCTATTTGATCTGCATTAGGATTATTGTCTATACCTAATCTAATAGCCGTGTCTGATTTAATTAATTCTGATAAACTAAAATTACGACTTATCTGCATTTTTATTCTCCATATTATAAAACATATTATCTGTATCTTCTGTTACCATTTCATTATCTTCTGCATCCCAATAAGTAGTTTGAACTTTATAGTCTGGCCAACTGTTATCAACAGTGTAACTATTAACATGCCACAAAAGGCGGTTATTAGGCTGAGCTGCAAAATTACCATTATTAAGAGCCAAAATATGTGCACACTTATGTTCTTGAGGTATTTCAGAATGTTCTGTATCCAATATATTAGTTTCTGGATGTGCCCAATCAACGGTGAATAAATATTTACCATGATAAAATTTTTTATCTAAACCTAAAAATTTACCGTTTAAACCATCCAACCAATCAAAGCAATGAACACTAGGCCAATAACTGAAACAATTCCACAATTCAAGCTCGTATGTGTGCATATCGGGCACTTGATTTCTTGAAAATTGTTTTTGGAAAAACGCTGAGATAGGCAATCTCCAATAGCACGCACCATTTGGTAACATGATATTAAATAAGAGAGCCCTGCCTGAAATAGAGCTAAGACCAAAGATAACACAATCACTACTTTGTCCTTTATAATTTTCATCCATGTCATAAAGATATTCCTTTCTTATTTTACAATAAATTGGTGGTATGTTAGCATTTAAATAGGCCATTAATCTAGTATGAGCTTCTTAATACTTTTGCTTCCATCTATGTTTAATTCTAATTCAGCTTTATTTTTAATACACTGATACTTTATGTGTGATTTAGCTTCACGTCTAGCTTCACGTGCCCCTTTGAGGCATGCAGACATTGAAGCTTGGATACGTGCCTCCTTTATCTCTCCGTGTACAAGCATAAGTAAAGCTATTACAACCTCAGTCATATTTTCTCACAGATATTAAAATTGATAACACAATAATTGTAACAAAAATACCTATAAAAAACAAACCTAACATTAGTGCCCTCCGTTACCATTTGCTCTTACTTTATCTTTTAGTTCTTCTACATCAATTAATAATTTTTCAGTTTGTTTTTGTATAAATGATATATTAACTTTGTTATGCATCATATCTTCTATTCTTGTTTCAATTGTCTCTACAGATTTATAAAGATCTTCGATTAAAAAATGTTGTTCTTGATCGGTTGGGACCTGTTCAGATTTTTTTAATAAATCATTTTCAAACAACTCACGTGATGTCTCTAACGATACCAACCTCGCAGTTAGCTCCGTATAAGCGAACACGCCCATTGCTACGAGCACGATCAGGCTAGCTACCGTCTTCATCGGCATCTGCACCCTTGCCTCTTCTCCGATGTTGAGTGGTTTATTGGACACTAGGACCTCCAAAAATAGTTAATAGAACCAATAATAATATCAATATTGCGGTAAATCTATAGTCCATATTGGCATACCTCATAAATTACCTAGTCCAAAATATTAATCTTCTTAAAAATTCTTTTATTTTTTTTAACATTTCCATCTTCTCCTTGCTTGTCTTATTCTAGAATTAGGATCATTTCTTGTCTTAGCAGATGCTCTTTTAAGTTGACCTAAAGATCTTGCACAATAACTTTTTCTACGTTTTGCAGCTTTAGATCCTTTTTTAACTTTACCTGTAACTGCTGTTTTTAATTTAGAACCTGGATTTGCTCTTCTGTAAGCAGCAACACCTGCTGCTGTCATTCCTGCACCTTTTTCAGTAGGTCTAAAATTTTTTTTATTACGAGCTGGCATTACATCACCACCTCTTCTAAATTTTTTTTTAAATGTTATCTTACCACCTTTTGTTGTGGTATCTTGATATTGATTTTTAGACTTACCAATATTACCCTCAATAGTTAAACTACTATTTTTGCCAAGTTTAATATTTTTACCGTATGTAATACCTTTTGATTTTGTTTTAACTTTTTGACTTCCTGATTCTTGTGTTTGTTTACCAGCACTCAAACCAATAGTTCCAAATTTTGAATATATATCTAGACCTATACCTTTATCATCAATTTTAGTTTTACCAACTTGTGTGGTCTCTTTTTTAAGATATGGTGCCAATTCAACATCACCAACTATTTTTTTAAAGTTTGACATGTAACTCCTACTAAGTTTTATTATACACGTAAAATTATTACGTGTATAATATTGTACAAGATCCTGTGTTACTTAAAGTAGCGTGCACATTAGTTTTAAACCTAATGCCACTTCCTGGAACAAAAATGTCTAAACCTTCTTGTTTAAAATGCCCTTCAAATTTAATAGGACCTGTTGCTCCACCATCTCTTAAAATAACAGAAGCATCAGTTGCAAAAGCTCCAGAGCCTTTAGCTTGTATATAAGTTACACGACAGTTAGTAAGTTCAGTGCTTCCTCCAGCGACTGTTTGAAATTGTCCTGTTGTAGCTATCCTGCTACTACCCTGGTCACTTGTAAATGATCCGCCACCTGACATAATATTCTCCTTTGTTTGTGGCTCCCGAAGGAGCCACTAGTTATTTATTAGCTCCAAGGATTAGCAAATGTTCCATTACCAATCAATTGTGCACTTATTTGCCAGTTCAAAGCAGAGATTGCTCTACATTGAATTTGAGCTCCCATAAGTCCACCTTTTGTGGTTGCAGTTAATGTTAAAGTATCTGTTGCACTTCCATTAAATGCTGTTACTGCTCCTGGATCTGTGGCTGTGTTATTGTAAATTGCCATTCCTCTAAATACATCAGCAGATGCATGACCTGCTGCAGTTCCTGCATTTATTACAACAGTATTTGAACCTGTAAGGTTTTCAATCATGATAAACTCATACATAATTCCAATATTGTTAGCAGAATTTGGGTCACCCCCTGGTCCTGATGAAACAGAATCAGCTGTGCCTACAATTGCCGGTAGATTAAAAACAGTATTAGCATCAGTAATTGTTAATACTTTACCTTGGTATTTATTTATATCACTAGCACTATCAGATACAGTGCCTGTTATTGCTTGTGCCATATTAGGACCCGAACTTAAAAAACCGTTAAGAGATTTTACTGGACCCGTAAATGTTGTATTAGCCATAATTTCCTCCTGTGTGTATAGCCGTTTTCATTATGTCGTCTCTATACCGTCTGCCTAGCCAGTCGACATAATAATTTAATCTAGGTTTTTATATTATACATAAAAAAAGGGGCGATGTAAAACACCGCCCCTTCTCAAAATACTTACGTATTATCTATTAACTAGTTGGTAGATTTCCGTTACCAAAAACACATCTTGGATCAGAAAATCCAAAAGAGTATCTTTCTCTAGCTTTAAATCTTACGTTACCTGTATCGAAGTCACCTTCCATTGCAGTTTTGATAGGTGATCTAACGAACATTTTCATTCCGTTAGGTACATCTGTCATTAAGAAGTAAGAATCAGTATCAGTTAAAAAGTTATTAACTACATAACCTTCTGGTACCATTCCCATGCTTCTTACTGCATTGATGTCATTATCTGCAGTTCCTGTTCTCATAGGAGACTTCATAATTCTCTCAGCAGTAAATTGTAATTCTTTTGGAATTATCATTTTTCTACCTTGAGCTGCTATTCTTAAGCCTCTCTCATCAACAAAACCAGCAATGTCAATTAATGACTGCTCAAGTGAAGTTTCATTTAAGTCTGCAGCTGTCGCAAGAACATTTGAAAAAGTTCCACCAGTTGCTAGTGGGTGTGAGTTATTAATTAAAGATACTCCATCACCACCAGTTACTGTAGTAACCTGTGCGTTGTTCAATACGTTAGCAGCTTTCACTTGTTTTGTGTTTGCCATAGATCTTGCAAGAGCTCTTGTGTATCTTGCAGCTAATCTATCGTATAGGTTGTCTTCGATTGCTTCCTCTGTAATAGCAAATGCTAAAGCAATGGTTTCGTGTGAGTATCTAGCAGTGAATGTCTCAGTTGCTTGATCAAACACAACTCCAGCACCTTCTTGTTTAGTTGGTGCAGAAGCGAAACCTGCTAACATTACTTCTTCTTCGAAAGCTCTGTCAGATGTTTCAGTAGAATAAATCTCAGCATGCTGATTTTCATATCTACTATATTCCAGGCCGAATAAAGCATTCAAACCTGGCTCTAGTTCTTTAACTAGTTGCGATCGTGATATTGCCATAGTTATTCTCCCTTATGCTATACCTGTACCACTTCTATAGAAGTGATTGTTGATTCTAACTAGTACATTCGCATTTGAAGTTGATACGTCAGAATTTTCAGGATCTTGCGAAATATCAATTGCTTGAATTGCAAAAGTAGTTGCAGTGCCTGATGTTCCTACGTCTAACATCGCTTGTGATATACCAGTTGTTGTACTTCCACTATTGGAATCCAACGAGTAGTTTTTGAATAGATCCGCTCTTGTAAAAGCTGCGTCTGCATTCATTAAAAAAACTGCATCTGGATCATCAATTACAAACGCAGTGATGTCACTTGCATTTGTTGATGCCGGATAAAAGTTTTTGAATGTAGGCTTTTGAGTAGTTGGATCAGTAAAAAAACATCCGTTGAATACGCCCACAACAGCTTCCGATGTATTTTTAACATGTCTCTCAATATTTCCAGTTGATACAGGAATTACCAGATCACCTTGGAAAATATTTTGATCATAGTTAGCTTTGATCGTATATCTGTTCTGAGCACCAGCCAATGGTGTACCGTCTAGTTTTCTGTAAGGTCTTAGACCAAACTTTTCTAGTTGATTTGCCATAGTTGTTTCTCCGTTTATTTATATTTAACTTATCCAAGTTACTTATAGGTATCGCAAAAATATTACTTTTTACGAGAACCACCAAAGGTAACTCTAGACTGCCTCTCAATATTGATTGGCATGTCCGGGTGTTGTTCCTTCATAAGATCTCTATCAATAGCGTCTGTTCTATCTTGAGTTATTCTTTTGAAATACTCAGCACGTTGTTTCAAGATCTCTTCCGGTATCCTTGCCAACACAAGGCCTCCAATTCCGATCAGACCAGCATGTTTTCCTTCGGTTATAATTGGGTAATCATGTTCACCGATTTCACTTAAAAGTGTTTCGGCTTTCAAGAATTCCCAACCTTCCCTTAGTTTCTTAGAAACGTTTGCAACGTCTTCGAAACCTGCAGTAGAAGTACGTATCCATCTATGACAGTACCCCTGCGGTGCAGCTGGTGCATCCAAACTGGATGGTGGTGTCCAATCTTTTTTTCTAGCTTGTTTAACTCTAGTATCGGACGTGCGTGAGGTTTTAACTTTTTCCATGTTATGCTCCTTCCTTCACGTATTTTGCGTATTCCTCTAATGGCACCCCTAATTTCTTAGCGATAACTACCTGTGATTTGGTGAGTTTCACAGACTTGCGTCCACCTGATCTTCGACTTACAGAGGCTACGTTTTGGACGGGTGCAGCCTTTGGTTGTTCTTCAGTTGAAGATTCGGCAAACTTCTGAGGGAAATATTCCTTCATACGTTTGTTTATTTGATTATAATACTCGTCACTTTCTCCGTCAATTCCCTGCCCTACAAGATCCTCATGAATACTCATAGCAGCACCAGTCAAAACTCTGTCAGATCCAAACCATTCATTATCTTCAGCCCATTGTTGAGCTCTTTTACTGATTGGGGCCTGTGGTTGTGCCTGTTGTTGGGCTTCTGGCTGTGACTCAGCTTCTTTTTTCCTTGCCTCCTTCTCACTTAGAGACATAGAAACTTTTTCCTTTTCTACAGCCAATTTAGTAAGCTGATCATTAGCTTCCATTATCTTGTCTGTATCATTTTCATCAAGAGCAGACTTCAAACTTGCCTTAGCTTTGTCTCTTTCTGAATCTATTCTCGCATCGTATTGTTTAAGATAATTTGTATCAGTTTCTTCATATTTGACATTTACATCATCAAATTTATCTTTAATACCTTTTGCATATTCAAGAGCTGCTTTTTCTCTTCTTTCAGCTTCTCTAATTTGAAAGGTAAGTTTTTTGATACGTTTTTGAACCTTGTCAGAATATTCACCTAAATCACCTTTTTCTTCTTCGGTTTGTTCTAACTTTTGTTCACGTTCATTCTCATAAGAAATATCAGTGCCATGATCTTTTTTCTTATCATAGACTCTTTTCTCTGAGTGGTCTGTATATCCTAAATCTACTTCTTCTTTTTTTATTTCTGTAGCTTCAGGTTCGTTTACGGGTTCCGTTACTTCAACGGATTGTTCTTGTACTCCATCAGTATCCAATTCAACTTCTGGATTTTTGTTTTCTTCAGCCATTTATCCTCCTTAGTAATGGTGCAAAATATCACGTGGGTTTTTGATAATTGAAATAACTTCATCGTCATTCAACACTCTTACTTCTCCACCTTCAATCTTGAATCTTGAACCTGCGTACCTACTAAATATAATCCATTCGTGTAGCTTACACCAAGGTCCTAACGGAAATTTTTCTTTGTCTCTGTAACAAAGATTACCCATTTTGAGAACAAGGCCACAGACGGTTGTCATCTGTATTGTTTCTGCAGTTTGATCAGATAAAATAATTCCACCTTTAGTTTTCTTGGGACCTGCATAAGGCAGTACAAGTAATCTATAACCAGTTGGTGTTGGTAATCTATCTAATAATTTATCGTCTATTGCTTTGGGATCAAGGACTGTATCTACTTGGTCTTCGGGTTTATACGAATCCTCAAGTTTTTTGTCAGCCCGTTTCGGTTTCACCGTGGACATTGTCATCTTCTAACTCCTGTTTGTTCAGCAGGTCCTTAAGTTCCTGTTGCAAATCTTCTAATGATTTGATTTGACCCCTAACATATTGTAGTTGGTCTATAGTGTCAACACTATATATAGCAGCTTCCTTATACCTTTCTAATCTTTTTCTGATAAGGTTTTGAAGAGCTGAAACAGTATTTAGATCCATTAATATTTTCTTAAAACTAATTTGTTTTCACCAACATGCATTGGTTTTATGTTTGAAAGTTCTGCAACTTTAACTAATAAATCGCTTTTGTAGGTTTTGAAATCATCTAAAATAATAAAACCTTTGTGATTTAATCTTTCACCAAA
>Ga0098059_1001093_pt1 | contig 14034 bp, 9 predicted proteins | sample 20_taG_FD_92580 | JGI IMG/M metagenome (GOLD analysis project Ga0098059, IMG submission 92580) | Marine viral communities from the Subarctic Pacific Ocean - 20_ETSP_OMZ_AT15318 metaG | ecosystem: Environmental > Aquatic > Marine > Oceanic | place: Subarctic Pacific Ocean | collected 2015-01-19
ATTGCCGTGGTGGGCCACACCAACACCGGCAAGACCTCGCTGCTGCGCACCTTGACGCGCGAGAGCGGCTTCGGCGTAGTGTCGGCACGTTCGGCCAGCACCCGGGATGTCTCCGGGGTGGCGCTGATCTGCGACGGCACCCCGGCGCTGGCGCTGTTCGACACACCGGGCCTTGAAGACGCCAGCGGCCTTGCCGAAGCCCTGGACGCCCAGCCCGAGGCCGCTGATCCGGTTGCCGGCATCGAGCAGTTTCTGGCCGGCGACCATGGCCAGGGCCGCTGGGAGCAGGAGGCCAAGGTGCTGCGTCAGTTGCGGCGCAGCGATGCCGCGTTGTACGTGATCGACGCCCGCGAACCGGTGCAGACCAAACACCGCGACGAACTGCGGTTGCTCGGTGCCTGCGGGCGGCCGCTGGTGCCGGTGCTGAATTTCGTCGCCAGCGACGAGGCCGACCCCGAACGCTGGCGCAGCCAACTGGCGCGCATGGGCCTGCATGTGCAGGCCAGCTTCGACACCGTGGTGTACGACGCCGCCGCCGAACGGGCGCTGTTCGACAAGCTTGGCGTGGTGCTGGACGCGCATCGCGGCCTGCTGCAGCGCCTCATGCAGTCCCGCGAGGCCGAGCGCGAGGACGTCACCCTCGCCGCCTGCCGCGCCGTGGCGACGATGCTGGTCGAAGTGGCCGGGCAACGCCATCAGGCCCCGCTGCATGTGCCCCAGGCCGACATCACCGAGGCGCTGCGGCGCAGCATCGCCGCCGCCGAACAGCGCTGCGTCGATGCCGTGCTGGCCCTGTTCCAGTTTGACCTGCAGGCCTACCAGCCGCCCGAACTGCCGCTGACCGAAGGCCGCTGGACCCTGGACCCGCTGGACCCCGAGGCGCTGCGCAGCTTCGGCATTCGCGCCGGCTCTGCGGCGGCCACGGGCGGCGCGGCGGGGTTTGCGGTCGACGCCGCCGTAGGCGGCATGAGCCTGGGTGCGGCCACCGTGCTGGGTGCGGGTCTGGGCGCCGCCTGGAGCGGCGCCCAGACCTTCGGCCGCCCCTGGCTGGACCGTCTGCGCGGCCACCAGCAACAGGTTGCCGACCCCGCCATCCTCGCCTTGCTGGCCACCCGGCAAGTGGCGCTGCTGCGCGCCCTGTTGCGCCGCGGCCACGCAGCCGACACACCCGTGCAGATGACCCCCACCGCCCAGGGGTGGCCCAGCGCGCCCCTGCGCGACGCCGTGCTGCGCGCGCGCCACCGCAGCGCCGGCGGCCTGGCCGCAACTGGCGCTGAACACGACACCGCAGTGAGCGCCGTTGCGCACCAGGTGTGCGTTGCCGTCGGTGCCACCTGAAGCGCGAATTCCGGCTGTCGCCGAATTGACCTTGCGCCTTAATGCGAGTTATTCTCACTTGCGTTATCGATCTGTGATCCCCGGCCACCGGCCCAGAACCTCGCGATGCGCCGTTGCCTCAATCCGTCGTCACGCGCCCGCCCCGACCGTGTCGGATACGACTTAACTTCTGAGGCGTGCGGACCTGTCGTTCCGTCATGGCACGGCTGCCTTGGGGAGAGCCCAGGTAACGACGCAACACAGCTTCAACGTGGCCTCCGGTCACGCCACCCCACAGCCAGCACGCTCCCAAAGAGCCGCCAGCCAAGACGAATTCCGCTTACCAGGGAGTTGTTTGGCCATGCTCTTCAAGAAAACTCTGCTCGCCGCTGCCGTGGCGAGCTTTGCCCTGCCGGTCCGCGCGACGGACCCGCAGCTGCCGGATGTTTCCTCCGAGAAGTCCAACGGGCAGGACAACACCCCCCTCGACACGATCACGGTCACCGGTGAACGGGTAGACGAGGGTTTCAAGGTGGAGGATCAGCGCAGCGGCAAGCTGCCCATGTCGATCCGCGAGACACCCCAGTCGGTGTCTGTCATCACCGCCGAATCTCTGGAGCAGCGTCAGGTCATCAACCTGATGCAGGCGCTGGAACTCTCGGCCGGCGTTACGCAGTACAGCGGCAACGGCCCTTTCGCCGGCCAGCCCTCCTTCGGTTTCAACCAGACCACGATTCGCGGCATCGCAATCGACGATCTGTACGATTTTCGTGACGACGGTTTCGTCAGCGGTTCGTTCTTCGCGATTCCTGATCTGGGAATCTACGAGCGCATCGAGGTCATCAAGGGCGCGAACTCCGTGCTTTACGGCCGCGGCAGTGTCGGCGGCATCATCAACCGCATCCGCAAGAAGCCGCTGGCCGAACGCCGCACCGACGTGGAGCTCAGCGTCGGCAGCTTCGATACGCGGCGCGTCGAACTCGACATGACGGGCGCCCTTGGCGATTCGAAGACCGCACGCGGACGGTTCATCGCGGTGTTCGACGATTCAGGATCGTTCGTCGATGGCGCCGAAACCCAGCGCACGGTGCTGGCACCGAGCGTGGAATTCGATCTGACCGCAAGCACGCGCCTGCTGTTGCAGGCGCTGCGTCAGACCGAGGACATCGTGCCCAACACCGGCATGCCGCTGCGCGTGTCTGGCGACGGCTTCGATGCGCCGAACATCAGTCGCAGCCAGCTCAATGGCGTGGCGGCGCGCAATCCCTACCAGTGGACCATCGAGTCGGCGCAGGCGCAGCTCGAACACGCGCTCGACGATCGATGGCTCGCCACGCTGCGACTGTCGGTCGCGAACATCGACACACCGATCAAGGTCGATGCCTACACCTATGGCTTTCGCGAGACCGGTGACGATCCAGACACGCCGGAGATCGAGCGCCGCGGCGACACCCGCATCATCGGCAGCGAGCACTTCATCGACCGCGACATCTGGAGCGGCGAGTTGCGGCTCACGGGCGAGTTCGAGGTGGGTGGCCGCGCGGTCAAGACCGGCTTCGGCGCAGAGGTGAACGACAACGCCTATTCGCGTCGCGGCGCGTACCAGAACATCGAGGGCTTCTCCGGTACGAGCACCGAGTTCAATCTCTACGACGGCAACTTCGAGCGTCCCACGGGCGAGTTCACACCCGGTGCCGACTTTGGTGGCGACCCGCGCGCCACCGGGTACTACGCGCAGGCGCAAATCTCGGCCACGGAACGCCTGAAGGTGCTGCTGGGCGCCCGCTACGACGAGGTCAAGCTGCGTTCCTACAGCGGTGATGCGCCGATTGACGAGGAAACCGTGAGCGATGTCACCGGTCGCGTCGGGCTCACGTTCGATCTCAACCAGAACGCGTCGCTGTACACGCTGTACGCGCAGTCGTTCTCCCCGGTGCTCTTCGACTTCGACCAGAACGGGCAGCTGCTCGACCCGGAGACCGGCGACATCTACGAGGTCGGTGCCAAGACCGAGTGGTTTGATCGCCGGCTGGGCGTGAACGCAGCGGTCTATCGCGTGGACCGCGACAAGGTGCCCGTGGGGGCGGATGTGCCGCCGGGGGACGACCCTTTCTCGATTTCCAGCGGCTTGCAGCGTTCCGAGGGTTTCGAGATCGAGATCAACGGCCGTCCGCTACCGGGCTGGGATCTGAGCCTGGCCTACAACCAGGTCGATTCGGCGTTCAAGGACCCGCGCGATCCCTTCTTCGGCATCCAGCCCGGCGGCACGCCGGACTGGCAGCTCGGCATCTACTCGGGCTACGAGATTCAGAACGGTCCACTCAAGGATCTGGGCTTTGGCGCCAGCTTGTTTGCCATCGACGATCGCGGCGTCAGCACCTTCGTAGCCGGCACCATCCCTGGTTACGAGCGCGTGGATCTGCACGCCTCGTACAAGGGCCTGCGCAAGGCCGAGATCCATGTCGTCGTGCGCAATATCACCGACGAGCGCTACGTCGAGGGCGCGGATCGCAAGAACAACTACGCGCAGTTCGGCTCGCCGACGGCGGTGCTGCTGTCGGTCAAGTATTCGCTGTAGCCCTTTAAAGAAGTTCCGCAGCACCGCGCAAGCCAGCCTCTCGCCAGCTTCAAGCGCCCACCTGAAACAAGGAGTTTGAAGATGAGAAACACGCTGCCGCCTTGGGCGGTGATCGGGCTGGCGCCACTGGCCAGTATGCCCTTGCAAGCCGCCGCCGAGTCCGCGAACGAGGCGATCACGATGGACACCATCGTGATCGTCGGACAACGCGCGCCGTACACCGCTGGAGACAGCGCCTCGGCGACCGGCCTGTCGCTGTCGCTGCGCGACACGCCGCAGTCGGTGACGGTGTTCACCAGCGAGCGCCTAGAGGATCAGGGCCTGCAGTCGCTGCGCGACGTGCTCGATCAGACGTCCGGCGTGTATTCCTACGCCTATGACAGCGAGCGCGTGCTTTTCACCTCGCGCGGGTTCCTGATCGACAGCACGCTGTACGACGGCGTGCCCGCCGAATCAATGTTCTCCACCGATTCCGCGGACGAAACGATCGATGCCGGCCTGTTCGAGCGCGTGGAGATCGTGCGCGGCGCCACTGGCATGATGACGGGTGCGGGCAGCCCCTCGGCGTCGGTGAATCTGGTACGCAAGCACGCCGAGGCGCGTGAACTGGAGCTGAGTTCGCAGTTCACCTCCGGCTCGTGGAACGATCAGCGCGCGCTGCTGGATGTCGCCACACCCTTGAACGCCGACGGCAGCGTGCGGGCTCGCGCGGTCGGCGTGTACCAGCACCGCGAGTCCTACCAGGATCTGTACGAGAACGAAAAGGTCGTGCTGTACGCACGTATCGTCGATGCTGATCTCTCCGCGTCCACGCGCGTCTCGCTCGGCTACGACTTCCAAGACTATCGTCCGCAGAGCAACACTTGGGGTTCGTTCCCGCTGTTCCTGTCCGACGGCACGCGGACCGACTGGGATCGTTCCGTCACCACGGCGACGGACTGGAGTTTCTGGGACAAGCGCACGCAAACGACTTTCCTAGAACTGCGCCAACAGCTCGGCACGGATTGGTCGCTGCGCGGCACACTGACGCATCGGGATCGACGCGAGAACCTCGCGCTGTTCTACGTCTACGGATTCCCGGACGTGGAAGACGGCACCGGGCTCGAACCCTACGCGTACCGCGAGATCGTGGAGACGCGGCAGGACGCGCTGGACCTGCAGGCCTCGGGTCCGTTCCAGGCGTTCGGCCGCGAGCACGAGCTGGTCCTGGGCTACAGCGGCTCGGTGGTGGACGTGCACAGCGACGAGTTCGCGCATGGCGAGCTGGCCGACACTGGCAATTTCTACGAATGGGACGGCAGCTACCCGATGCCGACCTTCGGCGCTGGCACCCAGATCGCCGACAGGGACAAACGCCAGCACGGCGCGTATGCCGCCGCGCGCATCGCCTTGACCGAGCGACTGAAGCTGATCGCGGGTGCGCGGCTCAATCGCTGGAAAAACGATTACTACGACGTCTACACCGGCCCGCGCGCGTTCGTGTACGAGCAGGACCAGACCACACCCTATGCCGGCCTGATCTGGGACCTGAGCACCGAGTGGTCCGCATTCACCAGCTACACGCAGATCTTCAAACCGCAGAACGCGCTGAGCCAGGATGGGCGCTACCTTGATCCAGTCGAGGGCAAGAGCGTGGAAGTCGGCATCAAGGGCGAGCATTTGGGTGGGCGCTTCAACACGGCACTCACCCTTTTTGATACGCGTCAGGACAATGTCGCCATCCCCGCGTTCAATGAGGACGGCTCGGAGGCCTATGTCATCGGCACCGAACCGCAGGAGGGCGAGGAAGATCGCCGAGTGCGCGCCTCACGCGCCATCGACGGGGCCCGCTCGCGAGGCTTGGAGATCGAGGCCAATGGCACGCCAATGACCGGCTGGAACACCTCGCTCGGCGGGTCGCGCTTCCTGCTTGAAGACGGCGATGGCCAGAGCGTGAAGCCCTGGATTCCGCGCACGCTGGTACGCGCGTTCACCACCTACAACCCGCAGGGCGCGCTGAGCCGGCTCACCGTCGGTGGCGGCGTGAACTGGCAGTCGCGTAGCAACGTCGATGTATTCGGCCCGCAAGGCGCGGTCAACATCGAACAAGCGCCGGTGACCTTGGTGGGGCTGATGGCACGCTGGCAGTTCACGCCGAAGATCTCGATGCAGCTCAACGGCGACAACCTGCTCGACGAGAAGTACTACGTGCTCGACGAGTACGAGAACCTGTACTTCGGTACACCGGCCAATGCCTCGGCCAGCCTGAGCTATCGATTCTGATCGGGTTCGTCGTGATGCCTCCTGCGGCCGATGGTCCATCGGCCAACGGCGGCGGCTCTCCCCGACCGACTGCAATGCACTGATGTTCAAACCAGAGGAACCACCATGCTCATCGCAGCATTCGTGTTGTTCGATCTTGTTGCCTGCTTCTGCATCGTGTTCTGGCTGATGCCGGTCAGTGGCCGTCGGGACCGGGGATGGGGCGGATGTCGGTCGTGGGCATCGTTGGACAGTCGTCGATGGAAACTTCGCGGCCACGCGAGGCGCGTCGGGTCCGCTTGCAGCGCCTCGCATTCAATGCGCGGTCCCGCGCTTGCTTCGTTCAGACACCCGAGGAGTACTTACGCTGCGTCCGCATGCGTGAAGCTGCGGCGCTGCTTGCGCAATGCATTGCACATGAGACCGCTGCGTCGCAGATCGCTCTCGCCGATTACCGCAGGATGCGGGAAGTGGGGGCGAAACGCCGATTGCTCACCCGTCTGCTCGAAGACCAGCCCTGAGTCGGTTCACGACGCCCCGATCCATCAGGCTCCCACCGGCAAGACGCGGAGCAGCCGCGGTCGCCAGGCAAGGGTCAGTGCGATCAAGAGCGCTGAAGCGGCCAAGGTCATGATCCAGACCAGCGCGGCCATCGAGGGATGATCGACGCTCAGACACAGGCCAAGCGACGCTGACAGCGCAAGGCCCCCGAGTACACGCAGAAGCCGCGCTTTACCCCTGTCCGGCACCGGCGCGGTGTGCACCTGCTTCCAATGGGTCTCCATGGCCAACGCCATCCACCCCGCTCCCGCAGCACTGCAGAGCAAGGCAAGTGTCAGCAGTGCGCCCTCAGACACGGGAGGCCTCCAGGCTTTGGCCGCCATCCTGGGTGGACGCTTCCCGCTCGAGCCCCTTCTCGGCTCGAGCCAGGCGCCTTGCCGCGATCATTGCGATCAAGGCCGTGGCGAGCAGGCCTAGATCAACGCCCGCGACCGGCCAGTATCCGATGCTCAGCGTGCGCACCAGATGATCACCGGTCGTCACGGCGTTGAGGACGACCGCCAGAATTGCCAGCAGACTGATCGCATAGGCCTGTTCGCGCCAGGCCGGTGCCATACCCGCGCTGCGTGCCACGACGGACGTGCGCAAGGCCGCGTGGACGAAGGCGAGCAGCCAGGCGAGCCAGAACGAGCCTTCTTCCCAGTAGGTGCGATCCGGCAGGTCCATCGGCAGCAGGCGGTTGAACACCAGCAGCGACAGCGCCGCAATCACCATGCCGGTGACGCTGGTGACGGCGAGCGCGTCCCAGCGCGCGCCCCGCAGGCCGCGCATCGCGTGCTGGCGCTTGCGCTTTTCCACGAAGAAGATGAATCCGGTGGCGATACAGACGCAGCCCGCCATGCCGCCGAAAAAGTACAGCGCGCGCAGCATCCAGTGGCGGAAGTGCTGCAGGTGCAGACCGGTGAGGAATTCGTTGATGCCGGACACCACCGTCTTTGGTGGGTCTTCGTACACCACCTCGCCGGTGGTCCCCTTGAAATGGATGCCCTCTCCGACCAGAGCAATACGGTCAGTGCCGGCGCGAAATACGCTGACATAGGCGTTGGCATCACCGATGTGCTCGACGGTGAGAAGGCCGACATCGCCGGCCATGCCGCGCTCGGCCCAACGACGCTGGGCCTCGACCACCATCGCGTCCACCGAGGCCAGCGGCGCGGCCACGCCGGCTGGATCATGCGGCAGGCCGGTGCGCGCGGCCTCGGATTCCTCGAAGGCCTTGGCCACCGGTTTGTACAAGGTCTGGCCGACGGGGAAATAGATCGCGGCAAAGATCATCAGGCCCGACAGCGCGAAGATGAAGTGAAACGGCAGCGCCACCACGCCGGTGAGGTTGTGCAGGTCCAGCGCGCTGCGCTGCGTGCGCCGTTCCGGCCGAAACGTGAACAGCTCGCGAAAGATCTTGCGATGCATGACCACGCCGCTGACCAGCGCTGCGAGCATGGACAGCGCGGCGAAGCCGACGATCCAGATGCCGAGATTCTTCCAGCGCAGGTGCAGGCTGTAGTGCATGGGGTAGAAGAACTCGCTGCCGATCTTGCGCGAGGTCTGCGGCAACTCCATGCCGGTGCGCGGGTCCAGCGTGGTCCAGCCGTGGACATGAAGATGCTCGTCGGTCGGATCGAGCGGCTGGTTCGGAATGCCGAACTCCCCGCCTACGGCGAGCACGGGGTCGCGGTGCGTGGTGTAGGCCCAAACCGATTGAAGCGGCATGGCGTCGGGATGCGGCAGCGCGCCGTGGACGCGTTGTGCGGTCCGGGCCATGTCCGCCGGGTGGGCGCGCAAGCGGGTGAAGGCCGGGGCCAGAACACGGTCGAACGACGGCATCGGCTGCGCCTCGAAGCGCGTATCCGGCATCGCCCAGCGATCAATCTCGCGGTCGAACACGGACAGCGCGCCAAAGAAGAAACACACCATCAGCACAAAGCCGAGCACCAGACCGAACCAGGTGTGCAGCCAGGTCATCGAGAGGCGAAAGGACGCGAACATGTCGTCTCCGGTTTAGTTGAGCGTCGCCGCGAGCCACCACGCCAGGGCGCTCATCAGGGCGCCACCGCCGAACAGCAGTGCGTACACCTGAATGAGTCGCCGCGCCGCGAAGGCCCAGCAGAACACGCACAGAAAGACCAGAAAGGCGACCAGCATCACACCGGTCTGCGCCTCGCCGTAACCGACGCCCGCTGCGACCAGCACACCGATTATCAGGGTGCTGAAACCCCACACGAACAGATAGCCACCGAAGACGCCGGCGAGCACGCGGGCCAGGACAATTCGGACAGGGAGAGCTTGAGCGGACATGGGCGCGGAGAAGGCAGGAATTCAGGACAAGGACGTTGCGTGACCCGGCATGCGGAACGCGCGATCAAGATCTGGCAGGTACGGCGCGTAGGCACGCCAGCGCTCCACCGACTTTGTGTAGATCGGTTCGCGCACCTGCCAGCGGCTGGGGGTCTGCACAGCGCGCTCGGCCTTATGGAAGTCGAGACACCGGGCGTTCCATCGCGCGCCGAGGAAGGCGACGAGTTTGCGCGCCTGCCCTTCTAGATCAGCCACGGTGTCTTCGTAGCGAAGCTCGATCATCTTCAGCGGCAGGTTTGCCTGCCAGTGCGCCATCAGGCGTTCGTATTGCGCGCGGAAGAACGCAAGATCTGAGAAGTCGGTCGCATAACGCTGATCCGGGTTGAAGTTTTCCATCCAGATCGACAGCGCGTTGTCGCGCGCACCGCGCCTGCAGTGGATGACGCGGGCGTTCGGAAACAGGACGGCGGCCAAGGCAAGCTGAAAGAAGTTGAGCGGCGACTTGTCGCTGATGCGCAGGCTGCCGTCCGGTGCGCCGTCGCGCAGCGCATTCAGATACTCGTGCGCTCGGTCGCGAGAGCCCATCTCGTCGAGCCGGCCTGCCGCCTGCCAGGGTTGCTCGTTCACCGCCACACAACGCGCGGCGACGCGCGACAGATCCGGCAGTTCGCCGGCCCCGTGCATCAGCGGGTGCGCGGACAGGATCTGCTCGGTCAAGGTCGTGCCTGAGCGCGGCAAGCCAACGATGAAGACGGGTTGGTCCGTGCCGAGCCCGAGCCGTCGCTGGGAAGAGAAGAACGCGGCGTCGTAGGTCTGGATGATGCGGTCCACCCGCTCGGCGAGCGCCTTGCGGTCCAGCGGCCCTGTGGCAGCGCGACGGGCTGCGTTCGCGACCCGTCCGGTCTCGGCGGCACGCGCATATGCCTTGCGCCGGTCGTGGTACTTGCAGAGCCCGTAACCGACCAGCGCGCGGGATTCGGCGTTTGCGCCCGTATCGCGCAGCAGAGATTCTGCACTGGCAACGGCCTGCAGGACCGGTTCATCCTTCACCAGTGCCAGATACTGGCCCAGTGCCTGCGCATGCGCAGGACGACGCGAGAGCACCTGCAAATAACAGCCCAGTGCGCCCTCGGCTTCGCCAAGATCCTCTAGCGTGCGCCCCAATCCGAACCAGCCGTGCACCTGCCCCGGGTCCAGTCCGATCGCCTGGCGGAATAGCGATTCCGCGCGCCTGACCTTGCCGGCCTCGGAGAAGCGATGGGCGAGGCGCGTGCGCGCGTGGGCAAGCTGCGGGCTGTGATGCGCCGCGCGCTCGAAACATTCGAGGGCATCTTCAAGCTGGCCTGCGTCGATCAGCAGATTGCCCAGATTGAGGTAGGTCTCGGCCCGCGAGGGGTCGATCAACAGGGCGTTCTTGAGTGCAGTGAACGCGCCCTTGTTGTCGCCGAGTCTGCGCAGTGCGGTTCCTAGGTTGTGCCAGGCGTCAGCATGTTTTGGATCAACCCGGATGGCCGTGCTGAAGCATCGCGCCGCCTCAACGTATTGCCGCTGCATCGCGTGCACGCGCCCGCAGTCCGACCAGGCCCGCGGGTCATCCGGAGCCCGCTCGCAGGCCTGTCGCGCGTGGCGCAATGCAGGAAAGAAGTCGCCTTGAGACGCCAAAATCAGTCCGAGCTGGCGATGAGCGTCGGCGCAGTCAGGCTCGGCGGCGAGCCGGGCGCGGCAGTCCGTGACGGCACCGGCGAAGTCGCCGTCCCGCAGTCGAAATTGAACCTGTTCGAGCATCCCCATTGCGCAAGACTCTAACAGCAATGAGAATCACTCGCATCATAGAAGCGCGGACCAGGGTCGCGAATCAAAGCTCGGCGGCGTGTTTGTGGCGACTGAACACTGCCCCTCTGCTGTTTGCGTCCGCGCAATTCCACCCGGTCGGGGGGCGTCGGCGTCAGTTTCCGCGCGGATCGAGTGCGGGGCGGGGCTGATCAGAATGGCGCGTACGAACCGCGCTGGGTCTTGGCCTTCTCACCGAATCTGATTCGGCTCTAGGGATGTTGCTGCTGTGGCGGTCGCGGTGAGGCGCGTTGTCGCTCTCCACCGTGACGCAGTGGTGCGTGAGCCGGTCCGTGCGCGCAGTCGTCGGCCTCGCGTCGACGAAGGTTCCGGCCGCTGCAAGCGCCGTTGCACGCCAGGTGCGCGTTGCCGTCGGCGCCGCCTGAAGCGCAACACCGGCGCAGGCGGGCAATAGATCGATTCCCCACGCCCACCAAGAGGCCCCTCAGCCGGTCAAGGCCACCCATGCCAGCCGCGCGCCCGCAGCGTGCTCGCCCGGCGGCACGCGCACGATCACATTGGCCTCGATCAGGTTGCTGAGCATGTGCGAGCCCTGGCGGCCCAGCGGCTGCAGTCGCGCCTGTCCATCGGCATCAACTGCCAGACGCATGCGTGCCAGCAGGTCGCGGCGGGTATCACCGCGGAAGTCTTCAGCGAGGGGTGCGTGGTGCCAGTGCGGGCCGGGCGGGGTTTCGCCCTCCATCAGCGCCAGCACGCGTGCGGCGTGCACTTCCAGTCCCACCAGCACCGCGCCGGGGTTGCCGGGCAAGCCGAGGATGAACGGCCCATCGCGCGGATCCCTGCGCGGGTCCCCGCGCTGTCCGAAGTACAGCGGCATGCCGGGCTTCTGGGCGACCCGCCAGAAGCGCTCGGTCACACCCAGCGCGGTGGCGGCCGCGCGCAGAAAGTCTTTGTCGCCCACCGACACGCCGCCGGTGGTGATGACCAGATCGGCCTCGGCCAGCGCCGCACCCAGGGCGGCGGTGACGGCATCCAGCGTGTCGGCCACATAGCGCACCTGCGGCACCGCCCCACCCCGCGCCTGAAACCAGGCGTGCAGCAGCGGCCCGTTGGCGTCGAAGATTTGCCCGGCCGCGATGGCGCCGCCCGGCGGCACCACCTCATCGCCGGTGACCAGCAGGGCGATGCGCGGGGCGCGATGGCAGTGCACCTCGCCAATGCCGGCCATGGCCAGCGCCGCAACGCCGCCCGGGGTGAGCCGGGTGCCGGGGGTGGCCAGAGCGGTTCCGGCCCGCAGTTCTTCGCCGCGAAAGCGCGTGTCTTCGCCCGGTGACAGGGCGGCTTCGAGCACGATTCGGTGCGCGTCACGGGTGACGATTTCCTGCCGCGCCACGGTGTCGGCGCCGGGCGGCAGGCGGCCGCCGGTGAAGATGCGTGCGGCCTGCCCCGGGCCGATGTTGGGCAGCTCACCGGCGCCCGCAGCCACTTCGCCGATCAGCGCGAGCGTCACGGGTGACCCACTTCGTGCCGATGCAAGGTCGGCGCTGCGCAGCGCGTAACCGTCCACCGCGCTCTGCGTGAACATGGGCAGGTCGGTGGTGGCCACCGGCGCTGCGGCCAGCACCCGACCCAGGGCCTGGGCCAGTGGCGTGGCTTGGGCGGGCAAAGGTGAGACCGCTTGTGCGTAGGCGCCCAGGGCGTCGTCGAGGGTAATCATGGTGCTAATCCAGTTCCGAGCATTTTCAGGCCGGCCACCAGCAACACCACGGCCAGCGCGCGTTTGATGCCTTCGGGCGCCAGACGACGGCTGCCCAGCCAGCCCCCCAAGCTGCCTCCGACGATTGCCGCCAGTAGCAGCGGCGCAAGGAACTCGGGCGAAGGCCAGCCCTGCCCCTGTCCCCACCAGCCGAGCAGGCCGGCCAGCGAATTGAGCAGGATGAACGGCGCCGACACCGCGGCGGCCACCTTGGCGCGCGCCCATCCGGCCATCAGCAGCAGCGGCGTGAGGAAGATGCCGCCGCCGACACCGACCAGACCGGAGAGCAGACCCAGCACCGCACCCACCGGCAGCGCCCAGGCCAGGGTGAGCGGGCGCGTAGTCCCAGCCTCTTTCGGCCTCCAGAACAGCCGCGCCGCCGACAGCAGCAGAACCCCGCCCACCAGTATTCCGAACACACCCGCCCCCAGCGGCAGCCGCCCCCCCAGCCAGGCAAACGGCACCGCCGCCACGGCGAATGGCCACAGCACGGCCCAGCGGAAGTGCCCGGCGCCGGCGAACTGCGCGGTGGCGATGCCGGCCACCGCCACGTTCATCATCAGGGCCGTGGGGCGGATGGTTTCGGGCGGCAACCCGGTCAGCGCCATCACCGCGATATAGCCCGACGCGCCGCCGTGGCCGACGCTGGCATACAGCACCGCAATCAGCAGCAGGCCCAGCGGTAGCAGCAGCGCCGCCATACCGCTACTGATACCCACCCGCATGCGGCTTGCCGGGCCGGCAGACTTCGATCAGGTGGATCAGCGCCGGCTGGATGGCCGCCAGGGTTTCGCTGGCGCCGCCTTTGCTGCCGGGGCAGGTGACGATGAGGCTGTTGTTGCGCGCATAGCCGGCCACGCCGCGTGAGAGCGCGGCATAGGGCGTGCGCCGCTGGCCGAAGGCGCGGGCGGCTTCCATCAGGCCGGGCAGCGGTTGCTGCAGGTAGGGCGTGACGGTTTCCACGGTGCAGTCGCGCGGCGACACGCCGGTGCCGCCCACGGTCATGATCAGCGCCACGCCGGCGTCGAGCGCGGCATCAAGTTCGGCGCGCAGTTGATCCGGCTCGTCGGCAATCACGGTGTAGCCGATCTCGGTGAATCCAGACTTCTGAAGGGCGGCTTCTACCACGCGGCCTGCGGTGTCGGGTTTGCGCCCGGCGGCCACGGTGTCGGACAGCACAATGACCCGCGCGGTGGCGGCCACCCGCAGCGCGCGGCCAAACTGCGACTTGCCGCCCTTTTTCTCTTCCAGATGCGTGTCGGTAATGCGCAGCTCGGCCGGCTGGCAATGTGGCTTGAGCATGTCGTAGAGCGTGAGCGCGGCCAGACTGGCGGCCGTGAGCGCTTCCATCTCGACCCCGGTGGGGCCGATGGTCTCGACGGTGGCGATGACCTTCACCGAGGTGTCGGCCAGCTCGAAGTCGATGTCGGCGCGGTAGATCGGCAGCGGATGGCAGAGCGGAATCAGCTCGTCGGTGCGCTTGGCGGCAAGGATG
>Ga0098059_1001094_pt1 | contig 14028 bp, 25 predicted proteins | sample 20_taG_FD_92580 | JGI IMG/M metagenome (GOLD analysis project Ga0098059, IMG submission 92580) | Marine viral communities from the Subarctic Pacific Ocean - 20_ETSP_OMZ_AT15318 metaG | ecosystem: Environmental > Aquatic > Marine > Oceanic | place: Subarctic Pacific Ocean | collected 2015-01-19
TAGGTTAGTAGAACCACAGTGCATACAGACTGGTAGCTGACTCTCTTTATATAGACCTACGTTGGGATGCCCTGCTATCCACGGTAACAGTACCTTATATAACTTAGGTAAGAGCTTGACATCCTGCTTATTATATGATTGCATTTTACGCCACGCTGCTGCTAGCCCTTCCATACATTCAGTCCATAAGGCCAGCCCTTTGTGCTGTTCTTTAGCACCGAGTCCTAGCATACGACATACGTAGTCCAGCTTGTTAGACTCGAACCTGAACCTCTTGCGTACTGTCTTGAGCAAGTCTATCTCATGGACATGGGATACCGGAGGTAGCCCGTGCTTAATGAAGTCCCTGTTCAGAGTGGGCATGTCAAACTTCGTACCATTGTAGTGGATAACTGCGTCGGCCTGCATCAGCAGATCGTGCATGGCATAAACCATCTCATCGGCAGAGTGAGTATCAAGGCCAAAGTACTGTATATTTCTGTCACCTTCCCACTTAGCTGCCCAACACAATGTGTATCCAGCTTCTTTAATTTGATTAGGATTAATGTATCTTTGTCGCAACGAAAATACTACAGCCTCACTTGGTGCAGTCTCGATGTCAAGATACAGTATCTTCATCGGGTTCAATCGTCTAGCCATTTAACCACTCCTTCTTAGGTTCAGTACCTACTATATAGTCGATACCTTCCTGCTCGCACCAATCAGAGTATCGCATCTTGGCACTACGGTTTAGTTTATTGTCTGTCATAAACATCATTACTAACTTCTCCTTTAGTTCAGGTACCGTTTCCTTTACGGCTTTGATTTTTCTACGGTCAGACGCAGTGAATCTACCCTTTGCTTCAATGATACAGTTAGTTCCCACAAAGAAATCGGGTGTATACCGGCCATCATACACAAGTTCTTTAGAGCCGCAGTCGCTGCAACGGCTCCTATTTCTACGCACTGGTCCTTCATATTCAAAACTGTAAAGTTCATACCCGTATTCAATTCCATTCTCCTCAAGCCAGTCGCCTATCTTCTCTTCGTATAGTGAGCGAAAGGGTTCTTTAGGTTTCCGTTTCCTGCGTGGCATCAAGCAACTCCTCTGCATAAAAGACTGACTTACCAACGTCCTTGTGGTGTGAGCCTTTGAAATTAGCACGAAGTAGATACTTCAAGATATTACCTTTAAGATATCCTTGGTACTCCTCCGGTGTTAGTTTAGCCTTCAACACATCGAGTGCTTCGATACCACCTGCCGTATAGTGTTCCGGGTGGTGTACCTCACATGGTATAGGCTCAGGCCACTCTATTGTATTAGACATTTCTTCCTCCAGTTCTTCATCTGTTCCAATCCAGTCAGGCATTGTTAATCTCCTGTACTCTAGGTTCTCTCTTAACTTCGGTAAGACTAATTGGCCCCCAGCCATACAAGAAGGTACGTAGACCTTTCCCTCCGTTAGCGTCTCTCCAGCAATGCTTCTTAAAGTCACAGTAACTACACTTGATATCTAGCTTCATGTTACCTGACTTGCCTTCAGGTATAGGTAAGAACGTCCGTTCAGGTTCCTCCTCTTTGTTGATAACCTCGACCTTATCGGAGATCCGATGGTGTAGTTCATTCTTAGAAGGTAACTCTGGAGTTACATCCTGATAGAGTAGGTGTCCATTCTGTTTATCAATCCAAAGGAAGCCAGCTTCATCAGGGTTCCTATCAGTAGTAGGCATGAAGTTATGGTAGTATCCTAACTGCCATAAATAACCGAAGCTATCGTTAGTAGCGTTGAGTCCTTCCTTACTGTACTTCTTATATCCGAAAGAACTGGTGGACTTGACATCAACTAGTACACCGTCGATTACTGCGTCAATCCTACCTGATACCTGCCAATCGTCATCAAGTTGTACTTTAACAGACTCTTGTTGGTACTTGACCTCATGACCTGCTTCCTCTGCCAAATACAGGGCGGCTTCCTCAAGTATGTTACCATACAAGAACTTAAACTTGGTGTGTCCCATTAGGGGAGCAGCCTTGTCTGGTTCACAGAACTTATAGTAGGTCTTACGATTACAAGACTCTCCAAGGTCACTAGCCCACAGCTTACCGGACTCCCGTTCCGAAGAACGGGGCCGGGTTGCTTTCGCCATCTCACCACCGATACGCATAGCATATTCGGCAGCTTTATCTGGCGATGGGCCGTGATCCACAGAGCTATCAAGTATTGTATAGATGTCTTGCTCTACGTCTCCGACTTGTTTCATGTGTCCTCCTAGAATAAAAGTAGGATTGCAATTAATATCAAGGCTAGCTTACGCATCCTCTTGCTTTGCCCTAGCCTCCGCTACTAAGGTAGCATCAAGTGTTCCCATTGCAAAGCCAGTAAGATTATACGCAACCTTAATAACTTCATTGAATACTTCCTCGGCAGACTTATACTTAGCACCAGCAGCTATAGCACTCGCCACTGCTGCGTTGGCATTGGTCAAGGCATTCTGCCTGATGATGATGTGGTCTTTAGAGTCAGGGTCAACTGGGAACTGCTTACTCTTTTGGGCAGCTGTTCTAGTGCTGTTGTTCTGCTGTCTAGCTGGCGCACTCGCTGCTTGTACTGACCTCCGTGCTCCCGGCTGGGTTATCTTAAGCCCCCACTTGGTAGATTCAACATCAAGGTCAACATACTCACCTTCATTATGAGGGCATCTAAATCCAAGATCAACTTCGGTTCCGTCGATAACAGCAGTGTACACAGTACCACCATTACCTACCGTTTTACTTACAATACTATCAATTACACCTGATACTTTCATACTTACTCCTATAGCCAATACACTTCGGCTTCTATATCATATACCAGAGGCACTGGTATACTCAGTTCGGTGCGTACCAACTCACACACCTTGTTCATAATATGTTCTAGGTCTCTCTCTTTATCCTTGCTCCAGTCTACTACGATGGAGTCATGTACTGTCATACGTAGTTTAGCATCCGTGAAGGCTAGTACTGCATCAAGAACACTAAGAGCACACATCACAATGTCACCCCCTGCGAATCCCTGAATCGGATAGTTCTTAGTTTCGGTAGGCTTGAAGCTAAACGTCCTGCCATCTTGTCGTTGTTTCCATAACGGACTGGCTGATTCCTCAAAGTAATACCGTCGTCTGCCATGTTCAGCTGGAGCTGTCCAAATAGCAGCTCGATAAGATTCGCCATCCTTATGCCCTTCTACCCAAGGACACCTAGTGATCTCCTGATAAACTTCATCTTGCCAGTCCTTAACACCCGGATACCTTTCATAGAAGGAAGCTATTAGCTTCTTAACAGTAGCCTTATTAGCACCAGTATTCTCACTGATTCCTGCTGCCCCACCACCATATAGCAGTCCGAAGTTTACACCCTTCACAGTACGTCGTTCATCCTTGGTCATATCTGCTGGAGTCTTCCATTGAAATACCTCCTTCCCTGATTCAAAGTGGATGTCCCTCCCATCTAAAATATCAGAGATCATCTTAGAATCTCGTGACAAGGTTGCTGCTCCAATCATTTCTAGTTGAGCGAAGTCGATCTCGTAGATGTAACCTTCTGTACTTTTAATTAAGTTTCGTACTGTTGGTGGTATGTTCTGTCCGTTCGGGTTACTAGAGCTAAGTCTTCCCGTGTTGGTGCTACAAGTATTAAGCTTAGGATGGATGGTACCACCAGTATGCTTAGCTTCGGTAAGGAAGGGTATAAGATAAGTGTTGATAATCTTGTTAGCATCTTTCGCTTCTTTGTATGCTGCTACTACAGGAGACTGCTTGACTAGATCATCTAATACTCCTACATTAATAGGGTAGCCTAGGTTTGGATTAGGTTCAGCAGACCATACGCTTTTGATCTTTGTCTGATCGAGGTGTGGACCGTGCCCTTGCTTAAATACGACATGCTTCTTATCATTCTTACCACCTAGTCCATGCTCAGGATAGCCAGTCAGGTAGTAGCTGATAGTACGGGGTGCTAGTGGTTTGAAGTCCCCACTATTTACAGCAGTACCGTCTGACCACACAAGACTAGATCTGATATTAGACTCTACTACCCTAATAGCAGCGGCATGTATGCCAGCCAGACTCTTGAGTTCTCCCCTAGTTTTTTCCTCATGTAGAGGTAGTCCATTCAATTCCATCCGTGCTAAAGGTAGGATATAATCAAAATCATAACCAGCTTGCTCTTGGCTTATATACACTGCACGAAGCAGCTTAACATCTTGCTCTAGATATTTACTTAAGTCTTTCTTATCAATGTCAGCGACATCAACGCCTTGTTTTATTAGGGCACCGAGATCTAGTGTCTTTTTCAATGAGATACTATAGTTAGTAGCAGCTTTCTCTAATGATATGAACTTAGTACGATGACCACTGATCCTGTATTCGGCGGTCATGGTGCAATAAAACTCACACATATGCCACGGTACTTCTGGTGCTAGTCGGAGTAGCCACTTAAGATCAAACTTAAGATTGTGTGCTATTAGTCTAGGTCGTGAACCATCATGCAACATACGTTCCACTTCTCTGACTAGATCATCTATAGTATTACTATAATTATAATGACCCCACGCCGTGTAACCACACATTACAAGATAGTTCTCTTTATAGTGTGCTTCGGGGCTACTATCTGGACCACGTGCTGTAGTTTCCAGATCAAAATAGATATCTTCTACTATCTTACTTGAAGGCACGACTGTTCCCCTTAAATAATTTACTACTGAACCTACCTAGCTGACCATCGAACTTAATCTCGGACATGATATGACTCACGCTTGGATCAGTACATGGTGCAGGTGGGATCTTATTCTTGGCTACATGAATGAACCGTGTATCAGGTGGCTCATCGTAGTCCATACCAATCATCAACAGGACATCAGCCTCACCTTGCAAGGCTGTCTTGCTCTTATAGATACGATCCTGATGAATATATCTTACTCCTTCTGCTGACGGATCAGCTTGTGTAATCCCAATGACCGGACAGTAGTCGGATGCAAGGCTTCGTAGTTCCTCACCAACATACTGTAGCTTGTCATGGTCCTCCATTCGTCCGGGTACCCCTACCTTAAGAAGTACATTAACTCCTAATAAACCATAGTTACCACTGTCAAGCCGTCTCCTAATATCCGATGCTAGCATTGAAGTACTGTGGATAATATCAATCTTTCTCCCATCAAGAAACTTAGTATACTCATTGGCATAGTGTACTGGATTCGACATCATAGTACGGTAATCTACACCAAGAGCTGCCGATACCACCCTAGTATAAATCTTATCAGGGGCTTCCTCATTGTTAAAGATTACAGCATCTTTATCTCCTAGCTGTTCAAACATGAAGGTCAGTTCACTAGCTAGGAAGCTAGTCCCTCCTACTTCTGGTCGTTTAGCAACGATGACCAGATCACCTTTCCGTATTGGACCTACAGATTTATTGAGATCTTCAAGCCTCCAGTATACTCCGTTCTTGTCTCTACCATTCTTGGCAAGTTCCTCAAGGTCAAGTATGACAGGCCCACCAGAATCTCCTGCTCTTATTGGCTCGTGTAGTTCTGATACTCTGGTTGAAAATTCGCTAAGGTTGATACGTCCTGAGTCAAGATCATCGGTTAGATGTAAAATAGTAGCCTTTGTTCTAGCCATCTTAAGGGTATCTACGAATGTATCACTGACTCCGAACCCATCGTCCTTCTTACTCTGAATGTTATTGATGATTGCGCCATAGCTTTCGGCCTCATCTGATTTCATACCCGGATGTTTATCAACTCTAAACCACAGTGTGAAGTCACTATCTATCTGTTGTACTTCCGGGTGATTCTCATAGTACTCACCGAAGTCCTGTACTAAACGCCAACTGACTTTAGTGCATAGTCCCTTGTCTACTACCTCACCATATTTCTCGTAGTTAGAACGGTCACTTAAGAAGGTGAGAATATCTAAATCAAGTACGTCCATTTTCTACCTCCTTTGAGATATTAATTTCATTATGGTGCTTAGGATCATTAGCGTCTTGAATTAACCGTACAGATTGATCCGTATGTTTATACATATGTAGTATATCGTACATCTGTCTTGCTTTTTCATCTACTACTTTGTTGTCATTATCCAACCAAATCACATAGTCTTTATACTTCTCTTGGATAGCACGGAACAAAATAGTAGGCTTGACATGAGTACCATAATTAACTAGTGCATCATAGCCAGCCTCTATAATGTGTATACCTGATACCAGATCCTCTACTATTACTAAGGTATCATTTGATTGCGTTGGATTACTTATAATACCACCTAGTTCTTCATCGTTATCCTTAACACAATTAATATATTTAGCTCCATGCTTATGTAAAGGTCTGAGTTGGTATCCATTAGTGAAACCATCCATTGCAAAGAACGGTAGATAAATAGCATCACTATCAGGTACATAGAAGATCTTATTATCTTCACACTGTTGGCGTGACAGCTTGCTTTTAATACGCCATGCCTCTGCTTCTACTGGTATATTTTTTACATCTCCAAATCTAACTACCAAGGGTTCCACATATTCACTGGGTGTTGGTTCTTTAAACCACTTGGCACTTCTATGATCACGGTATCTGTCTCTTGAACTAATGTATCTGCTACTACTTTCGCCACAGTTATGACAGTAAGCTAGGACAACATCAGGTTTCTTGGTGATGTATAGCCTACGTCTGGTGTCCTCCCCTGCTGGACAGCTACTGTGATTGATGCGTATAGTCTCACCAGTTTCTAGCTCATCAACATACTCTTCTAATTTACTTCCGATCCCGTTCATGCCACCTCCTATCAGCCCATGCTTTAGCATGTTCCGGTCCATGAACGTACTGGATTTCATTGTAATTTAGTATCTCTGTTCTATCATACTCGTATACTTTACCCGGCTTCTTGAGCCTCTTCATCCAGCCACTAGGTAGAATACATGGTGGTACCGGGCCACCGCTACCCTCATCTTCAGTGTCATGCTTATTATTTTCTGTTATTACTTGTCGGTACTTGGACTGGAACAGCTTAACTGTCTCCTCTATGTCACCGTCTGCTGGAGCTATTGGAATTCTATTAGTCCTCATCTACCTCTCCTTGCGAATTGTTTAGACTATCTTCATAAGGAAAAGTTCCCGTTTCTTTTACCTTATCAATCAATAACTTAAGTGCTGCTCTATCCATCGCCATCTCATAGTATTGCTGATTCAGTAGGTTTGATACTGCATGAGATGTGATGTGCAGGATAATAAATAATCCAATAGCCACACCCCCATTTATAACCCCCATTGATAACCCATAGTATGGTAGTATTGTATTGAATACAAGTAGGGCGTACCCTATCGTTGCCAGCAGCCCTGTTATTATTGGGCGTTGCGTTGGAATCTTAATCTCTATAGTATGCTCATCTATTTTCATAAGTTACACTCTCCTTAAGTACTTCAAATAGTGCGTTGTTAATATCTTCTAGTCCATGCACTACTCGATAATTATCATAGTATTCCTTGACTGCGTCTGACTTAATACCTAGCCCAAACAATTCAACTGGACTACTGTCCTGTATCTGCCGGGTGGCAGTTAGTAAACAATCGTGTGATTGTCCTTCATAAGAACCAGCTGGTGCCCCATCCGACATTACGAATAGTAACTTGCGTGGTTCTTTACGCTCCATTAATCTACGGTATGCCCAGAGTACAGCATCAGCATCATTGTTACCACCGGACCAACTACTCCAGATACCAAACCTTTCTGCCATTTGCTTATCACTAGCTGGCTTGTCAAAGTGCTTTATAATAGCTAGGTCACTAAATGTACAGTGAGTAGTGAAGGATGTTATCATACAAGGCATCCGTAATGCCTTAGCAAATATAGAACCTGCCCTCATCGCTGCTTCAGCAGCATACACTTGTTTGTCACCAGCCATAGAACCAGACCAGTCTACTAGTATGTGGACTGCCGTGTTAAGGTGTCGCTTAGTGGTATAATCATAGAATACTCTACGGTTCCAGTTACCCTTGTCTATGGGTGGAAGAAGGAGTCTCGTAACTTCTTGACTGTTAATGGTACCGTGTTCCCTGTCTGTCCTGAACTTAGTCCTACTTTGAGATTGCACATATCGTCGTACCTTATTAGCTAATGCTCTAGCACTGTGATTTTTATGTAAGAAGTTACTAGCACTACGCCCTTTCCTTGACCAACCTCGGTCATCTGCTTCAGCTAGTATAGTACGACAGTCTTTACCAGTTAGGTCAATGACATTGTTCTCACTGTCAGGTGCGAAAGCTATCTTACTATCAGGTTGTCTACCTTCAAATGTAATTCCGGCTGCTCCACCAGTAGGATATGAGAACCCTTCCTTGTCATGTTCAGACATTACTATGTCTTTCCAGTTGATAACGTAACCTTGATCGTCAGCGTTCTCATGTCCTTCAATGCTTTCTTTATCTTGCCCAGTGTGTGATACTTCCCTGCTTTCGTTATCATCGTTACCGTCAGCCCCGGTATCCCCCTGTCCATTGTCCTCAGTCTCTCTTGGTTCTCCTTTATTACCAGCTTCACGAATTTCCTCCCGTTCTTGTTTCTCATTAGGATCATCGGTAGGATATAGTCTATCGAACAGGTCACAAGCTAGGTTCCAACTATCATACTCATCTTTAGTAGCACGGAACCTGTCTACCCAGCCCTCTTTAACAAGGGCTACCATTAAAGGTCTACCTTCTTCTGGCATTACCTTGAGCCAGTTGTCGGCTGCTTCTCTTGACCACCCATCCCATTCACGACGAGCCATAATCTGAATCGCCATAGTAATCATAGGTTTCAAGGCTTCCTCAGTAAAGGTTATCCCATGAGCTTTAGCTTTCTCTACTTCTTCCCTCCAGTATAGCTCACCATCCTTACACATGATGGCATTGCCTTCACCTAAAGTACGAGCGTCACCTAGATGTCGGTTAGCCACATCCCTTTCCATACTGTCATCCTCTACTATATTGAAGATTGACTGTAACTCAGGGCCGGGATTGGCAGCTATGCTAATGTCCCATACTTTAGGACGTAACAAATGCCCACACTCATGTACTACATACATATAAGTACGGATCAGATCCTCCCTACCAATAGGTGATCTGATATGAGGTAGTTTAACCCTAAACCACCCCGGTCTATCCGCTATGTTTGTAGTTAAAGCAGTGTGTACATATTTACTCCATTCAACAATGACGTTAAAGTTCTCTGCTCTGCGCTTGATAATATTTTGTACTTGATCTACTTCCAATACGGAAGCAGTAGTGTCATCAAACCCAAGCTCTGAATACTCCTTCCTGCCCCAGTAGCTCATAGTTACTCCTTACTTAATGTTAGTTGCAAATACTTGGTGATACAGTTCGCCTGCTACAGCTTTGTCACTCTCACCTAGCTTATCAAACCAGCAGACCTTAAGTGCTGTTGCCATATCATTATACATACTAATCTTATCTGCCCAATTAAGCAGTGCTCTTACACTGAAGGTACTTAGCACCTCACCTTTACGAAAGGAAGCTCGTATACCTTTAGCATAGTCAAGCATACTGTCCACTTGTGTCTTATTAAGATTGGGGGCATACTTATTAAGTATCTTACGTTCTTCTGGCTTACCTAAATAGTCCATCTCAATACAAGTATCAATACGATCCAATGTAGAAGAGTCCTGAACTTCAGCTTGGAAAGTACCAGTCTCATCACCTAGTCCTGATGTATTGTCAGTCATAACGTACTGCCACCGTCCAATAGGAGCTACCATCTTACGTTCAGTAGCATTCATCCCACTAGCATTCGGTAAGAGTAGGAATCTACTAGCCTTCTCACGTAGGGACTGTAATACGAGAGCAGATGAATGACGGAACGCCTCATCCTCACAGAAGATTCCACCATAGCGGAGTGAATCAGTGAGAGCAGTTGCTTCCTGTTTGATGTGCGGATTACCATCGTCATCGTACTCGATGCCGACGTTGCCAGTAAAGTGTGCGTCTCTTGTCTCTGCATTACAGTTCATCCTCCAGAATGGTTGGCAAGTAAGAGCAGCCCATTGCTTAGCTAGGTCTGACTTACCTGTGCCTTGCAATCCAAAGCATAACGTAGTATCCATACTATACATAGCAGCAGCAAACTTCTCAGTAGATAGCTTCGGCCAGATCCAATTAGGATTACGTTCTGGTATCATAGGACGAGCAGCTTCATGCCAGTCCTTCTCCTTGAATATGGCAATAGGTAGTGTCTTAGGTACTAGCGTAGGCTTCCAGTTGAATAGCTCACCAAAGGTAGTGTGCCGAATGCCTGACTGAGTACTCCACTGATGGTCTTTAATATCATTTAGTTCATCTAACTTATCTGATACCTGATCTACCTTGTTATCAGCATCACCATCCCTGACCATATTGGCAATTACATCAGGGTCATACATACTTTTCATGCTTCCCATTATGCTACATCCTTTTCAGTTAGGTTCTCAAGATCGATCTGATTAATAGAGATGATCTTAAACAGCATAGTTACTTCAGCCTCGTTATCTTTACCACGATTAATAGTAGCAGTTAGATATCCGTGGTCGCTATCATAATCAAACAGGTTCTCTATAATAGAACGCACTGTCTTATCAAACGTCATTACATCTGCGTTTGGAAAGTCAATAATTTTCTGTGTGGGGTCACTATAATCTTCCATCTCTAATACTCTCCTCTACTGGATTAAACTTATACCAACGATCCCCGTCGGCAAACACATAGCAGTCGTCATCTTCCCATCCAATGACATTAATTAACTCTACTACCTTAGCTACTAAGTCGAAGTTCTCACGTTCTTCAGAGCGTAGTGCTTCTATTAAGTCAGCTTTTGTGTAGTCTTTATACTCTTGATCCATTACGTTACCTCTAGTTGAATGAAGTTATACCCTAGTTCAGATACAGTTTCACGGTCATCAGACTCTTCTAGAAGAGCATCTTCTTCAGTCTCAGTTGCCTCTACTACATCACTGTCTGACGTAGCTTCTTCTTCACAAATTGTATCTTCAATTTCATTCACTGGTCTGTCCTTATAAAATTTATACTCACATTCATATGTCATCGCTCTCGGAATGACGACAAAGAGCCTCTTTTCTATTGTATTGAGCGCCCGGTTTCGGGGGTTTAATTTAAAGTTCATTCTTCCTCCTGCATAGAGATATATGTTAAGACTACTACTGCAATTGGAGGAACCATTAGTAAACTAATGAACCAGCCTACACTAATGTAGTCTGCTATAAATACCATGCTCCAAAGCACAGCCCATGCTAAGTACCTGTTCATTACTGCTCCTTTAAGTAATTGATAATATAAAAGCGAAACACATAAGCATTACGCACCAACTAGCACCGTACATTGCAATGCTTATCGTCTTACCTATAGTCTCGTATTTCATTTAAGTACCCCTGATTCTTATTCTTCTCGGCATCGGTCAGACTGTGACCGTGCCAAGACCGTACTCTCTTCTCCTTCCCTTCTTCTCCTCCCCTGACGGGGAGAAGAAGGAAGGAAAGAGAGAAGATATAAAGACAGACCAGAAGAAAGGTAGACACTACTATCTTTGTCCATAATAACCTGTCAACCATAATCATTTCAGCATCTTCCAATTGATACGCGGGTTAATGTGTCTCCACTCCAAAGGTTTCTTCAGTACATTTAGTGCGGCTTCCTTCTCAGTATATAGCATGACATCTTCCAACCCTTTGACTACCTTGCCTTTCTTATTTATCTCATAGTCAGTCCAGCCTTCGTATGTCTTAAACTTATTTGTTCTGGTATTAAATAGGCCTTTCACGGTGCTTCTCCTTCCGTACATACTTAGTCTTGTCCTTCATAGGAGCACTCTTACGCAGTATATCGGGTGTCCTACCTACCCGTGGTTTCTTACCTAGCTTGTCTCGCTTTGACGTAGCCACCATGTATCTCCACTATCACGATAGAAGTAAAACTTCTGTCCTTGCCTCGGTATAGTAGCGAGAAACTGCGATGCCAGTACCGTGTGTACTGTAGCGTTGTGCTCATTGCCGTCCTCATCTACTACCACCACCTTATCCCTAACCTTAACAGGTGTTGCACCATTATACTTATAGTTCATAACTCTCCCTCCAAGTATTCTAGTTCTGCGTCCTGTTCAGCTAGTGCCGCCCGAAGGAAAGCCTCATGCGCTGCAATCAAGTCATCATAAGTGACACACTCGTTCTCATCTACTGGATATTCTATGTTCATTATTCCTGTCTCCAATTTCTGAATCTCTCTACTAGTACGTCAACAATACACGCACCAATCCCAAACACTAAGCTAAACGCTCCAATAAGTACCAGCGTTACTAACAGAATCTCATCCCATAACATTCCTACTACCATTCTTTATTCTCCCAACAGTAATCACATATGCCCGTCATAAGAGCCTCTCGTTCTGAAGCTGACAGCTCAGGTAGTGCGCGTTGGATTAACTCACCTTCTATCCAACTCTTATACCCTTGCTCAGGTACTTCTATTTCGTTGTGTTCTAAACAAAAAGGACACTCTGTATTTACTAACATCATAATGCACCTCCATTAGTGCAGTTACACATAGAGAGACAGGAGCCGAAGCCCCTGCCCTACTATGTATAACCGCTTAAATATCTACGCCTATCATAAGCAGCGTAGCGTCACCAATCTCATCCACTATGGCCTCCCAATAGTGGTGCTCAGGAGGCATACGGTTAAGATGCGTAGCTGCTGTCTCATGCAGCCCGCCATCTATTACCCATTTAATAGCTTCGGCAAACTCTTCACCAGTAGCACCCACATTTACATACGCTTCATACATCAGATCGTCGTGCATTGTTTCTGCCCTCCATTGGGCTTAATAACGTGTCATTAAACAGACACACAATAAAGCACACTCCACTAATGGAAGTGCGCTCTATGTGTACCCGCCTTACTTAGGCTGGTATGTAGCTACCGGCCCAATCAGACCCCGATCCTTAAGGGTCGTGAAGCGGCTCTCTTGTGCGAAGGCGAGCTTGGTTTCGCCACTAAGGTTACGACGGGCATACAGTACTACTGTACCGCCGACCTTATTAGCGTGTGCCTGAGCTGCAACCTTACGATTGCCAAGGTACTCTTTAGATACCTTGATCTGCGACGGTTCCGAAGGAACCTCTGGCGTGTCAATTACAGGAGCAGAAGTGACTGCGTTCTGACCTCTAATAGCCTCGGTCAGACCTAGGATAGCGTCAAGAATCTGCTTGTTACTTACTCGTGAGTTGGTCATTGTTCTCATTGCCTCTACTTGTTTGCCCCTAAGCGGAGCGTGGTTGTGAAATCGTGGGACGGCTGGTTCCCTGTGGCAGCGGAACCGAGCCATCGAACTCTTCGCGAGGACTTCGTCCGGCGGACGCGGGATCGCATGTGTGTGATTGTTACGCCAGAACCTCGACGGTGACTAGCTCGGCAAAGAACTCATCCTGAGTCCTAGCTGCTTTAGCAGCTAGACGCTTAGCCTTACGCTCTGCTTTCCGGGCAGCTTTACGCTGCCTTTTTGTCATGCTGCCTTTGGCAGTACGTGCCTTATTCGACTTAGGTCGAATGCCAGCCATGTCCGCCCAGTTAACATAGCGACCCGGCCCATCCAGCTTTCCAAGCTGGTCGTCAGTATACATTCGCCCTACCCACGATAACTGGTCATCGCCGTAGCCAACTACAGTTCGCTCGCTGCCTTTGGCAGCTTCGTATTCCATTGCCACTCTCTCCCAGAGAGTGCCAGCTACGTCGTCGTAGACGACTCCAATGTCGAAGCCGAAGGCTTCAGCGATGTCAAAGACATCGTTCGAGTCAGCAAGCTGACTGATTTGCAGGTCGTTCATTTCAAATCTCCGATTTGATGGTTGATGGTGGAAAAATTTAGTGGCTAGCTCCCCTAGCCTCCTTCGCTTTGCTCAGGAGGCGTAGGGAGCTAGGCTCTAGCCGAGGACGATCTCTCCTCTGTCCGCTGATACCCATCGGGTATCGAAGTTACCA
>Ga0098059_1001095_pt1 | contig 14024 bp, 6 predicted proteins | sample 20_taG_FD_92580 | JGI IMG/M metagenome (GOLD analysis project Ga0098059, IMG submission 92580) | Marine viral communities from the Subarctic Pacific Ocean - 20_ETSP_OMZ_AT15318 metaG | ecosystem: Environmental > Aquatic > Marine > Oceanic | place: Subarctic Pacific Ocean | collected 2015-01-19
AGTATCTTTCCAATAATGTATATTAGGATTGATTTTTTTAACTAAATCAATAATAGGTGAAAGTGTATCTTCCCTTGATTTGTTATTTAAGTTACAATCATGATTACCTGGTATTACAATTGTTGGAGCAATATCACAAAGAGCTAAAAAGAAATCTGCAACTAATCTTGTTTCTTCAGGTGATGTATCTAATTTACCATGAACTACATCTCCACCTATATAGATTACATCAGGTTTCAAATCTTTTAATTTTATATATAATCTTTTAAATACTTCCCTATATTCTACAAATCTATGTAGTTTCCTAATGTGAATGTCTGCTAAATGAGCAATAGTTTTAACCATTCAGTCTACTCCTAATTAAATCTGAAAAACCTGTTTGTTTTGTTGAGTCCATTTGTCTCCAAAAATTTCTAAATCCTAAATCACTTGGGTCCTTTGTATCCATATCTATTAAATAAACATTTTTACCATACCCCATCATAAATTCTGATAGTTTTAAAGCATCTTCTTTTGCATCCTTATCTAAAGCTATATAAATATCCGTTACACCACTTTCTATTATTTTCATTATTAATTTTTTTGAAGGAACTTTACCCAATAATGGAATAGCATTCTTCTTTATAGCAATTGCATCAAATACACCCTCACATAATACAATTGGATGTTCCCAACTTACAAATAATTCAAATGGAATTATATCTCTTGATACTGGTGGATTTTTGTATTTCATTTTAGAATCGGGAAATATATCTCGTGCTACGAAATAATTAATATTTCCTTCTTTATCATAACTTGGAATAATAACTCTGTTTTGATATAAACCATCATCACAATAACCTATTTGATAACGAATAATTTCTCGTTGTGTTATTCCTCGTTGTTTTAAATATTTTAAAGCGTGATTTCTAACTAATGAATCTGAATGTTTGTAAAGTGGTTTATAACATTTAGGTAAGGATAATCCGTGCTGAGTTTCTTTTTCTTTTTGTGTATCATAACTTACATATTCATCAAGTAACTCTAAAACATTTTTTATAATATTTTGTGAAACATTTAGTTTCTTTAAGAGTTGTACAATTTTTTGCCCACCGCTGTTGCATACCCAGCAATGCCACTTTTGATTTTCTAAGTTGATTTGAAGTTTTTTCTTGTGATGGTTACAAAACTTACAATGAAAAGCAATTTCACCATTTTTTAATTTATAACCATTACCTAAAACTTGTTCCAATAATTCTAACAAATGAGTATTATACATCTATATAATATATGACAATTTTACTATACGGATCAAGCTTTTTCTTCAAAAAGTGCCATTGTTAATGCATCATACATATCAATGTTTCTTTTATCCCAATTCCCCCTTGAAGTTGTTTTACACCAATCTGAAGTATCGTATCTTTTTTCTACTTGAGCTTTAACAAAATCTTTTGATTTAATACCTTTCAATCGTGCTTTACCAAATACTTTTTTTCTACCTGTATTTGGATTTATACTGAGCAATGGTACTCCCATAGCATTTTCTAATATAAAACAAAATACTGCGTTGAATTTAGCTAATTTGATTATGACTTGTTGTGAAGTTCTACCACCTGAGAATCCTGATAAATTATCTTCTACATGGATTCTGTCTATTTTATGTGGTTTATCTTCTAAGATGTCCATAGCATAATATGCTTTTTCTTGTATTGTGTTTTGTTTTTTAATATCTATGAAACCCATATCAAGTATTTTTCTGTTTTTTGTGAATGCGTAACCAATTGTTGTGGTTGAAACATCCAACCCTAATATAACCATTTTACCTCCTTAATAATCGTATCTAATTTTAAAAATTATTGGCACATCAGTTCTACTTCTTATAGCTTGTGGAAATTTAGCAACCATAACTGGTCTAAATTCATGACCATATTCATCACTACTTTTATTATAAAAACCTATAGTAGTAAAATAAGGATTCCACCCGCTACCAGTTAATGCACTTAACAATAAAGGTGAATACATTTTAGCTGAACTTCCTTTGAATGAACCAGAAATTGTTGACCTAGCAGTAGGATTATTTGTACTATTTAAATCTCTTGGATTTAATTTAAAAGTAATTTCTTTAACATGTATAGTTTGTGTTGAATCAAAATACAATTTATAATTTCCAGTTGTCACATCTGTATAGAGAGAAGCCGAAATCATATCATATTGAGTTATATCATCACCACCGAAACCCACAATATACATTTTACTACCATCAGGTTTCCATTGTACTCCTTGTATATTACCTTCTTCACCAACCACACTCTTGGAAGTATGGTATGTAGCAGTTGTTATATCCCAAGCAGTTGATAATCTATGTTCATAAACCTTATCTTCTCTATTACCAGTTGTGTACATACGAGTACCATCTGGATGAAATGTGATTCCATGAAGTAAATCTTCATCCGTACCTAATGGTAAACTTGCAGAAGTAGCAAATGATTGTGAAGTAGAAGTAATAGTTGATATATCCCAAGCAGTTGACATATTCATTTCATAAGTTTCATTACTTTGGATACCATTCATATATATTTTCAAACCATCAGTTCTAAAATAAAAACCCTGTGGATTTACAGCTGTACTTTTGACTGAAAATGATTGTGAAGTAGCATCAGTAGCAGTTGTTATATTCCAAGCAGTTGATAAAGGATATTCTACAATTAAATCAGTATCCTTATTTAATGTGTACATTTTAGTACCATCATATTTAAAATGAACATCTGTAAAAGCGTCTAAATTGGTTGGTAAATCAGAGTAATCAATAGAATTACCTGTATATGTGGCAGTTCCTACATCCCATGAACCTGATAAATTGTATTCAAAAATACCCTCTTTATCACCTTCTGCACCAATCATCCAATATCGTGTTCCATCTGGTTTAAAATAGAAACCATACGGTAGATTATTTTGAGAGGTCATGGAAGGAGATGTTTTTTCAGTAGTAGCTGATACTAAATCCCAAGTTCCAGAATGTGAACCTGTATCTGTTATTGTAACAATTCCCACATCATAAAATATGTTACCAATATAATTTTCTGAAGATGATATTGATGAATCTGCACTTTGAGAATATGTAGCATTTGTAGAATATATATTGCCATAACCATCGTCTTTTAATATAATTTCGTTTCCTGCAGAATTATCGACTAATGTAAAAGATTTTCTTTTTATTTTTTCGCCGAATAATTTTTGAGAAATTGAAATTACAGAACCGTTTGATTGAAATTTATTTCTATGAATATATGATTCATCTGGATAATAACCTAAATTAAAATATGGATTGTTAAATTTGGATGTCCAATCGGCTCCCGAAACTACAAGATTAGAACTACTTAAATAGAAATTAGCTTTTAATGAATCATAAAAACTACCTGAATTTGCAGATGAACCTGATATATACTGAGTTGCAGTTATCCCGTATGAACCTGAAGTTAATATAAAGCTCTTATGAACCTTTATTTGTTCAGAAGTTTTAGCTCCATCAAGAATAGGTTTATATATTGCCATATCATGGTTCTATTAGAAAGTTAAGTTTACTTTTAATGTTACCTCAGTTGAGTTATTTTTCTTAACTGGTGAACTTAATTTACCAACTGCCATCAATTGTGGAGCAATACCACCACCCGCTACATCATTGAACAATCCTACTGTTGTTACGAATGTTTGTGGATTACCATAAAACTTAGGATTAACATGTCTATGGTCTGAACCACTTGTGAAAGTTGGATTATTACTTGAATTAAATTCTGGAGCTCGTGCTCGACAGAAATAACTTACTGTATTTTGGTCTTCCTCATTTCTAAATGTTTGAGGAGCCATTTGTATTGCTTTTACTATTTTTAAAGCGTTATCAGCAGTATTATCTGAATTTAAATCTGGATTTAAACCGTTTCCTTTTGGTTGCCCTACTAATGCAGAAGAAGTAATTGCACCATATCCATTCCCTCCTATACTTGAAGATAATGAATTAGTACCTTGACTAGCATTTAGTACCATTATACCTACATTTGGATAAAACCAACCAAATGTTCCTGTTGCATTTCTTGTACCACCTGAACCAGAAACAATGTTATATCTTGGTCCAACGCCTGTAATTGTAGCAGTATTATATTCACTATCATCAGTAAATTTATGTACACTATGCGAATATTCAAAGTTAGAACCAGATAACCCAAGTGTCCAATTTTTACGATTTATTCTGTCTTTCATTTTTGCTCTTTCAAATGAAAGAACATAAACATCATTAGATAAATTTCCTGAAACAAATTGGAAACCTTCTTCTACACTATCACCTTCATGTCTGTTAACCGGGTCAAGTAATAAATCAGCAAAATGTTTATAAATTGCTTCCGTTTCACCAATAAATGGTCCATTACTCGTTGAAGTTTTATTATTAGAAGAACCTGAACCTCCTATATGTCCATAAGCAACACTCAAATGGTCCTTTGAAGAATATTGTAAATTATAATAATAATTTTTTTGAGTTGTCGATAAAGAAGCAGTTACAAGATTTGCCGCTGCCTCAGAGCCACCAGTTAAAGTACCCAGGCCTCCCTCGAAAAATCCGGCCGTTACTTTTTGTGTGTCTACTACTTTATCATAAAAATTATCTATCGCTACATATTTAGGCATCTTTTATCTCCTAACAATTATTAATTATTTGGTATATATGGAACATTAGGTTTAACAGTTATATCAACATGAGCTATTGCACCTGTATCAACTCCTTCTATTACCACATGTGAATATTTTGTAGATTCTAACCCTTCACCATGTGAAACTGTTATATATTCTGCTATATATTGTGCTGGTTCTGGAATCTCTTGGATATTAGGATAATTTAATCCTTGAGTTACATCAATTTGTCCTTGTCCTCCAAATGGAGTTACAGCTACATAAGAAACATCAGTAAATTTGAAAATATAATTTTCATTTAATCCTACATTACCACCTTGTAAAGTTTGTGGCATAATTGGAACACCGCCTACATCAGTATTTCCTACTTGAATTGTAATTGGTGATGAAACATCAATATATGGTAAAAATTTAGTATCAGCTGGTCTATCAACTAATTTATATCTTAACATTGCCGTATCATCCGGAACTGCTTCTATCAATGGTAAGCTTTCAATGGCTTCACCATATTTTGCAGAACCTGAAGGGTGGTCTACATTCCAAAGTGTATAATCTACACCATCATCTGATAAAGCAAAATGACTTATGTTTAAACCTTCACCATTTGCTAATTTATATCTACCATGCTTAGTTAATATCGCATCTACTGTTACTGAATCACTATCAAGAAATCCCATTTTCAAATCTCCTGTTATTATAAAAATCTGTATGTTTTTTCAATAATAAATATCACCGAAATTGAAAAAGAATTAATTATTTTTTTTATATTTTAATATCCTGGTGGTTTATTATCAGTATCTCTAAAGAATATACCACCTTTTGTATCTGCTCCAGCTACTGATGAAGTTTCTACACATAAATCTAAGTTTAACATCTGATTACGAGGGTCAGGTGTACCTTTACCGCTATAAGGAACACATTGAGTCCCTCCGTAAATAGCATGTGTTAGTTCATCCTTACTTGTTCCTATTTTAATAAAATGATTATTAGGATAAACTAATGTTCCATCAGATGCAGTAACAAAATAAGCAGTCCTACCCATAAATCTCCCGTCTATGGGGCTAGCATTAAAGCTGCCGAAACTAGCACTTGTATAGTAAGTGTATCCCTGACCTTTATCAATAGTAAAATGATTTGCAAAATAATTTTTATCATTAAAATTCTGCTGGTGGTTACCAACTAAATTATACGAGGAAGAAATATATTCTACATCACCAATCATATAAAATACTTGTTTTCGTTCTATATATCCCGTGTCATAATCATCATTTAAACCTCTTACTCCCCACGAAATAATATGATAATCATTCCCAAAATCATCTTCCCATGGTAATTTAGTTTCGTATGAATTATATACGGAAGCATCTGCTATACCAGTAGGCAGAGGTTCTTTAGATGCTGTTAAAGTGTAATAATCACCTATCATATCTATTTCATTTGTTTCAAAGGGTGAGTCCAATTTACTATTATCATAATCAAATGTTTCAAGTGCATTAAAATCTCCTGATTTCATATCACCAGAACCTACATGTAAAGATGAACCAGCAAAACTATATGATTCAGATAAGAACAAATTCGCTGGAGTATATAAAACTTTCTTGGAATTTGAAAAATCTATATTAGTCTCAATGTCATATTCACCTAAATATGAATTTTGTTTTGAACTTTCTAAAGTATAATAATCTATATATTCTATTGGTGCAAGATATAAAGATTGCTTTGAACTCTCAACAGCTATAAAATCTACAACTATGAGTGAACCAATTTTATATGTTTGATAATCAGATAATGAAAAATTAATAACATCATCTAAAATATCAATAGTATCCTCGCTAACAGATTGTTTTATAGATGTTAGAGATAAATTAGTCACTACATCATAATCACCTGATGGTTGAGCAAGTTTTGAGCCAGATAAACTGGCAGAAACTATATGGTTCCCACTATGTAAAGGAAATTTCAAGGAATCACTGGTATTAACATTTAATGTATATGTTCCCATATAATTTGTAATTTTTTGAGAATCTTTAAGACTAGCTGTAATAAAATATTCACCTGTATAATACGGCATTTTACTGGTTCCATCAAAGCTTGTAGTAAAAGTATATGTTCCATTATAAGATGTTAATAATTTTGTATTTGTAAAATCGTAAGTTACACCAACTGAACCTGTGTATGGTGATTTATAAGCACTTGAAAGTTCGATATAATCTGAATAAGTTATCGTATCTATATAAAGGTCTGTTTTTTTAGAACCATCGAAGCTTGCAGTTACACTATGTCTACCATCATAAGTTGTTAATAATTTTGAATTAGCTAAATTATAACTTACACCGATAGAACCAGTGTGTATATCTAATTTGCTAGAATTAGACAAATCATAATTTATAGTAGTAGAACCATCATATAAATTTAATTTAGTAGATTCAGATAAATCGTATGTTACATTAAGTGAACCAGTATATGGTGTCAACAGCTGAGAATTTGAAAAATCATAAGTTACTCCAACTGAACCAGTATACAAAGGTAATTTAGTTGAAGTTACTTCAAAATAATCAGAATATTTTATTGAACTTGTAGTTTGGTATGGTGTAAATAATTTACCATCAGAAAATGAATAGTATTCATTAACATTTATAGAGCTTGTATATGGACTCAATTTAGCAGAATCTGAAAAATCAAATAACCCAATCACATCAATTGAAGATTTATATGGATTAGTTTTAACTGAATCAGATAAATCAAAAGTAATATTCGCAGTACCAGTTTTAATACCCTCTCTACTACCACTTGTAATAATTAAACCATGTACATCTAAAGAAGCAGTGTATGGACTTTCTATACCAGTACCCGTAAAATCAATTCGTGTATTAACATCTATACTACCTGTAAATAAATTAGGATTTAATTTTAATGTGGCCTGTGGATTCTTTAATGTCACTCTTTCAAGTATAGTAGGCTCTATAACAACACCTATATTATTTATTTGCGTTTTACCTGGTAGCAAGGTTTCTAAAGCTTGAATTGCTCCTTGATTAAAGACATGTGTTTGTGCACCTATATATTCATTTATATTTACACTAATATCTTGATACAAAGTATCTTTTAATGAATCTAAATCACTATAAGAACTTGAATATAAATTTCTTGGGTCTGCTATTTTATCAGAAATATCAATATCACTAATATTATTAATTATATATTCATCTATTTTTTTAGCAAATGACCTTACAATGTCAACCTTTGTTGATGTTTTTCTTTTGTTTTCAGCAGCACTTCTTAAATCTGTTGTACTTGGTTTGTTAGGATTTAATTGTCTAATAAATTTTTCTTCGGGGTCTACAAGTATCTTATTGTCATTTTGTTGGTCGGCCCCCCCAAATCTTGGAGTAAAAGATATATTTTCAATAAAATTAGGAATATAACTTAATGGGTTTACTGATATATCTCTTGAATAATCATCTACATTGCGAGGATTAGCATCAATAATTCTGGAATCTGTATTATTTTCATTCAATCTAAATCTATAATAAATATTATTTTTTGAGCTATTTATATTGTTACCGATAACACTATTTTTATTTAATATATGCTGTTTAAATTTTGAACTACTTATTACTTCGTCCCATACTCTTATATCGCCGATAGAACCACTAAATAATCTTCCTATAACAAGATTATTAGAGCCTGATATACTTAAGCTTCCCGTTCCTAACCAATTATTGTTAGCTATATAATTAGATTCAGATATAAACAACCCACCACTGATACTCATGGATGCTACATTATATTCTTTTATTTTGTCACTTTCTTGAAATCCTGTAAATAATTTATATGTTTGAATTCCAGTTCCACTTATACTGCTAGTTAACCTCTGTAGCATAACATTCCACAATTTATTATTTGTGATAGGTAAATATTCCGTGGACATTGAAACTGCATTTGTAGCTATTGCTTTTGAGCCAGTTTTTGAGTTATTTAATCTAAATTTTAATTTACCTTTACTTGCAGATGTTACTAAATTTAAATCCCATAATAATTCAGTTTTACTACCACTATTTTCTAATAATGTTTGGTTTGTAGCAGAACCATTAGTTTTAAACACAAATTCAATTGTATTTGAGTCAGTAACATTGTTTGTTGCCCAATCTAAATTTAAAAAATTTGAACCACTCGACAAATCTAAAGTATAAAATATATCTTTTTTACGAGTGAAAGATACATTTTTTGTCTGTCTCATTAATCCTGCTCTCATAGCATTATCATCACTTTTAATAATAACAGGATTGTGTTCCTCAGTTGAACCTCCGTATTCTTGTATTTTTATAGTATCTTCTGGAAAGCCATATATATTTAATAAAGCATTTACACTATTATGAGTTCCTTTTGATTTGTAAATATAAATTAAATTATTTAAAACTTTTCTCCATGTTTGTTCTGTAACTTTTTTTACTGTTTCACCACCATTTGATACATCTGTAAAATATTCTGCTAAACTACTTGTTAATGGATTTATAAGTTCCCAACCAAAATTCTGTGATAATATTGGTAAAATATTATCAGGGGGTGATTCGTAATCTCCATATCCTCTTTTATTAAAATCAACATAATGCTCAATATAATTTCTGATTAAATCATAATGTTCGCCTAACATTGCTAGAAACTTTTTAACATCTGCAGAATCATCAGCTTCCCTAAAATATTGTGGTAAATTATTTTCTAAACTATGAATGTTATCTATATCAAATGAAGAAGCTGAATCATATAGACCATCATACCAATTTGTCCATTTAGTAGAACCAGTTGAATATAATTGTCCAAATGGTAATATATCAATTGGATTAGTTTTTGTTACTTTTACATCTGTAATAAATGATGAAGTTATTGCACTTCCTGCACTATCATTATGTTTCCAATAAATTCCAAACAAATCACCTGATGGTAAAATAGAACCAGTCCTTGGTGTAAATACATCTAAAAATCCTGAAGATGTATCATACATAGAAGGAGTTAAAAGGTCTCCATATAATCCTGTTGTATCTTCTATTAAATGTGAATTTCTTTCTCCAGCAGCATTTGTTCCAGATAAAATCATAATATTAGGGTCACCAGTGTTAAATGTCCATGTACCATTATTAGACATATAATCTATTGAATGTATTTCACCCACACCATCTGGATATTCAAATGATGTTCTATTTATTTTAGGGGTCCAATAAGATTGTGAGGCTTCATATATAAATCGTTTATACAATATGCTACCAGTATATGAACCACCTGCTACTAAACTTCTACCTAAGGTATCAGCAGGTATTGGTGGAACCGATGAACTATTTGTGTTGATATATTCTAACCCACCATAATCTGTAACAGATGTACTACCAGTTACAATCCCATCTGCTCTCAATAAAAATGATAAATAAAATGAACCACTATCATTAAAAAATGGAGCATTTTCTGCTCTATATTCATCTTTAAATAAGTTTATTAAATTACCTGCAGTTGCATTTTCAGTTGTATGTTTATATACAACATTAAACCCATCAAATGAACCCGATAAAACTGAACCATATGTTAAATTAACTGGAACAGCTTTAGCATAATTGTTACCTAAACCAGGTGCAGATGATGTTGATTCATTTTGATTATCATAGTATAAAAATTTCTCATATGGTGTAAATGTTTCTTGTATATTTCTTATTTTTGTAAATAATTCTTTTCTTCTAGCTGCTTGCCCCCCACCAGTAGCACTACCTGAAACTGAAAGTGATGCAGATATTTGATTTAGATGAGTTTCAATATCAGATGCTTTTGATTTAAAATTTACAAGCTTTTGTTTAGCAGAACCAAAAAAAGTATGATTATTAAATGAATTATAATTAACATTTAAATTTACATCTTTATTTAATAAATTTTGTGAAATATTACTTAAAGTTGTATCTGGTATTTTATCTTCAATTTCAGCTTTACTTTCAAATGAATCTGGACCATTATCAACATATAATTCATCAATTACTGTTTCATCAGGTGCTAATGGACCTCCCACAAATACATTTGTTGGTGCACTAACATAAATTATATCTTGATAATTTGTATCTAAAACAACTTTGTTAATTTCTAATGTTTGATTTGTAGTAATATTATTTGGTATAGGGTCGTTCAATCTTAATATCAATGATACACCATAACCTTCATTATTATTAATCACACCTGCAGGTTTTTCTGCACCTAAATCTGCTGGGTAATTTAAACAACCAAGTAGTCCCGTTGGTCCACCTTCCACTTGAGTTTCCCACCATGATTCTATTGTACTAATCTCATCAGGTATAGGTGTTGTATCATTAGGGTCATAATATGTAGCAATTAAATCATTATAATCTTGTTCACTAGGACAAGTTATAATAGAATTATCAAGTCTTTCTCTTAAATCAGCATTAGGATTAGAAATTAAATCAAATTCATAATTTGTAATTGCTAAATCAATATTATTAGGTAAAGATACTACATGGTCAAATCGATATTCATTGTTATTATCAGTTATAGCTATATTAAATTTTTCTCTATTAATTTTGTTAAATAAACCAAATACATTAAAAGGATGAATGCCTGCTGTAGGTGTCCCTAAAATATTACTTGGATTTAATCTTATTTCTTTTCTTGATGGTGATATTTCTGAAATAACAAAATTTAATTGATTTGTTCTTTTTGTGGGATAATATATTTGATTACCAATAAGATTAGAATCTGCATAAATATTTTTTAAAAAACTTATTTGTAAATTATATAAACCATCTGTGTATAAACCTGGTTCTTCTCTCATAGGTTCATTTGGTTTGATAAAAATATTATTAGTTTCAGAGTTTGAACCTTGGTATAATTTTAATTGTGGACTACCATCAGCTAAAAACCATTGGTCATCACCTACTGTTTCAATATCATTAACACCAACTATTTTCATACAAGTTATTGTTTCTATGATGGTCTGTTCACCTTCTACGGCACCCTCAATCCCCCAACCATCAGTTTCATCATAATTATAATATTCCAATAAAATTGGTATATCATTAAAAGTTTCACCTCCGTGTGTTATATATGTAATATTGTTTTCTATTGTATTATCATAATAAAAACTTTCTGGTATGCCGTCCTCATTTAAATCAATAGTCAATTGTGCACAAAGATTTGCAGCTACCTGCCCATCATACTCCCCTGATAATATTGGTATGTCTAAAAGAAAATTATTGCTTATATCCTTCGGATTTAAATAAGATTCTGTGATACCATCAGTTGCAGTGCCTAAAGTATCAGGAAAAATATATGATTCATCTACTAAATCGGAAGTATATTGAACACCATTTGAATTATCATTTTTGTCCGTAATAGAATCATACGAACTTATAAAATTATTATTTTCATCATAGATTGATAATTTTACAAAATCACCAAGATTTGGTGCAACATCAATTTGGGTAGATGACCCCGATATAAGATTTAATTCTTCATCTGTAAATGCTTCAAAAATTAATGCCATTAAATTGCTCTATCCTCGTTATCAGTTTCAGGTAAATCTATTGATGTATCTCTGATTAATTCTATTTCTTTTGAATCTTTATTAATAGAATAATCACCTAATAAAATGCCGGTATTTCCTTGACCACTCGTATCGAATATTTGATTTTTATCAGAATTACCAAAATTAAACTCTAATATACAATCATTTTTAAGTTGTGGATTGGAACTATCACCTATAAATATCAACCCAACACAACTTTCTGGTTCTCCTTCTTGTGCTATTCCTGTAGCTAATGGATAAATTTCCTCAAATCCCCAATGTTCAAAATTATCATAAAGATTTACATCAGGGTAAAACTCAACATTATCAATCATTAATAAATTTGCCATATTTCGTGCACCTTTAAAAACTCTTGTTTGTTCTAAATCAATTTTACCTACAAAATCACCTAATTCTCCATCGGGGCCCGCGTTATTTAGACTTGCATTAACTTTATTTTTATCTATACCCTCTGATTCTAAAAAATTACCACTATTTACTATATCATTTAAATCATTATAATAAGATGAATTAACTGATATACCACTTATAATTGGTGTTTTACCAAGATTAGGCCAAGGAATTGTTTTAAATCCTGGTCCTCCTATTTCACCAAAATCATCTATAAAAATATCAGCTTCATTTAAATTTATTTTTATAGTAACTAATTTCCATCTAAAAGCATGTATAAGTCCTGCATTATTATCAGAATAACTGAATATAAAAGCTTTAATTATTTTAATACCTGGCGTTGTATATACATGTGATAATGTATTTACATTTCCACTATCATCTCTTATATCTTCAACAATATATTGGTTTATTGCATTCTGTTCTTGTAAATCTGTATTAGTATTACCACCTTCAAACCCTATTAATTCTGTAATTATGTCTCCATCAGTTTCATTTACTTCATCAAAATCCCACCTTGCTACAAAAAATTTATATTTCAATCCATTGTCATCAACATTTGATGTATCAAAATCATATAGAGCTAAAGGTTCTTCAAATGTATTATCAGGGTCTTCCAAATCAAAATATAAATTAACTTTATTTGGAGCTGAAGTTGTTGTGTACTCATCTAAGTTAAAAATTGTACTATAATATTTTTGTAAGTAAGAACCATCATCTTCATTAGGACCTATATACACATTTGAAATAGGTCTATAATTTGAAATACTTGGAGGTTCTGGTGTATCTGTTAATGAAATCCAATCTATTATGTTATCAGGTGAATAAAAATTAGTTTCAGGGTCGAGGTAAGGGTGATTTGCACCAAGATTTTCTCCGACTTCATTACTTATGTAATTCACATAATTTTCATCATTTACATTATCTGGTAAACTTGGAGTTGGGGGTGTGATTTGTATTGCTAAATTTTGTGATTTCCATCCACCTGCACCTAAATCAAAATTACCTGGTTGATTTACATAACCAGGGTTTTGAAATCCGATATAATTAGTAGTAGGTAAATCACAACTTGCATCACCCCATTTAAGACAAGCAGATTCACCAGACCACCAAGCTTGGTAAATATATTTTTTAGGTATAACATAAGCTTGTATAGTAGTAGGTCTTGTTTTATCATCTAAAGTAGCACCAGCACATTCACGCCCTTGCATTTTAACAATTAAATAATAATTACCATTATAATCAAAACTATAATTATTATCTCCTTGGCTTGAATCATTTGTAAAATGATAAGGGTCGATTACATCTGTCCAATTACCTGACCAGTCAGTATTTACAAAAGGAAAACTTATTAAATCCCATGATTGCCTTTTACATTCAGTAGGGTCTGGATTTCCAATTG
>Ga0098059_1001097_pt1 | contig 14006 bp, 7 predicted proteins | sample 20_taG_FD_92580 | JGI IMG/M metagenome (GOLD analysis project Ga0098059, IMG submission 92580) | Marine viral communities from the Subarctic Pacific Ocean - 20_ETSP_OMZ_AT15318 metaG | ecosystem: Environmental > Aquatic > Marine > Oceanic | place: Subarctic Pacific Ocean | collected 2015-01-19
ATCGTACCCGAAATAGCGGCTTTTAAATGAGGTAAGTAATTCTTATTAAGGAAATTACCATATTTTGTTTTAGGTCTCCATCTACCAAATAATGGTATAGGTAAATGTTTAGCGGCACCAAAAGGAGCACCTGACCATTCGTGTCCTGTGGCTAGCCTAAATTTAGCTTCTTCAAATAATGTATCAAATAATATTACTTTAGCTTTGTCCGCCCTAGTAATACCTTTAGCGTATTTTATTCCTGCAGCACTTGTCCCTACTACTTTAGATCCATACCAGCTGCCAAATAACCCAGTTTTCATAAAGTTATAATAAGCTTTACCAAATCTAGTAGTTGCGGTAGCTGCTGCCGCGGTCCCTGTACCAACCAATAAAGGGTTAAGTACTCTAGCCGATGCATAAAGTTGCACACCAATAGATAAAAGATTACCTACAGCTCCTGAAAGTTCTTCTCCAGTTGTTGGCATAGCCACTTCTTCTTCAGCATCAGATACTTCAATTCCAGCTCTTTGCAATACACCTATAGCGGCTTGTTGTGCCATATTATTAACACCAAACATGTCTTCAGCTATTGTTTGCTCTTCATAAGTAGTCAAGTTAGGAGCCCAGGTTAACCATTGCTGGGTAAATCCTGCTCCAAGAGAGCGTAATTTTTGAGTATTAGAAGCGTCTTCTGCGGTAAGTAATCTATTATTTAATAAATGATAATGATTTAAAGCTCTTTGTCTAAGATCTAATTTTTTAAATTTAGCAGCTTGACTACCTCTATAATCCATAAGAGCGTCTGCAGGTATCCAACTTTTTATACGAGCCTTTTGGTCTTCGTCTAAAGTAGAAAAGTTTTTAAGTAAACCTTCTATTTGCTTAGGGTCTCTTACTTTTCCTTTTAAAATGTCATCCGTTGTTTGATTTAATACCTCTTCCCCGCGCGGTTGATTGAGGCCTTGCCAGCTACTTTCAAATGGCGAACGACCTTCTAATATTTCATCTATAACAGCTAATCTTTCTTTTTGAGCTTTCCAGCTTAAAGTATTTTGAGAAAATTGTTTCTTTATGCTTTTAGGGTCTGCTGCGGTCAATAAATGACTAAATCTAGCTAAGTCTTCTGCATCTTGTTCGGTATAACCTCCTTTATATTGGTTTGTTTCAGGATCAATTAAAAATTCACCTAAATCAGATCTATTAGCAAAAGCAGTCTTCAGCTCATTTATTGTATTTCGAATTTGCAGACTAGTTCTAGTCCTAGAAGTACCTGTTAAAGACTGTTCCGCCCATTTCTCTTTTAAATCGTTTAAATGGTTCCACTTTTCATATAATTCTTTATCTACTGCATCGAGCCCGCCGTCATCTTCACTTAACCCAGTTATATAATCTTCCATTTCTTCTAACATAACCTCCTCTACAGCGTTACTAACTCCTTCGTTGTAAATAGCTGTATAATCTTCTTTCGATACGTCTAATTTTTTAGGATTTAGAACAGGGTTGGTAAGAAAATTTTCATAAGTATCATTGGTAATATCGTCAGTCGTTAATTGTAAAGGCGATACACGCTCATTCAGTTCTGCGTTATAACGATCATCAATAGGTTTTTCTATTGTATAATCTTTTATTTTATCTTTATAAGCTTGGAGTGTTAGTTTAGCTAATTCATTGTGTTCCTCTTCGGTCCATTCCTTAGCATTCTTCCAATCTTCTTCTTCTAATAGCTTTTTCTTTATTATACCTTCAAAATGCTCATCATGGTATTTATCACCCACTTCTAACCAGTTCTCTCTGTTTTCATCATTTATATTGTAATGGTCATCAGGGTTGAGGTAATCAAATCCTAAAAAGTCATCTACTTCTGTTTTTTGATAGTTCCAATTATTATAATTACCATCTGTAACGCCTCCTATGCTATCCATATGAGTGTGCATTTTGTCAAACATCTCTTTGCTTAACTTTTCATATGCAGTCAGCTCTTTTTCTCCTTGTTTATTAAGACTAGGATCGCCTGGTAACAACTTTAATTCAGCCTCATACTCCTGGCGGATTTCATCAATCCCGAAGTTTTCATCACGGCCCATATATAAGTTATACTCTCTGTGAGGGCGTAATTTTTCTGTTAATTCAGGGTCTTCAGTAGTATAATTGCCAAAATTAACATTATCTACAGGGACCGTGCTGTTTATATCGTTTTCTTCTAAACTCATTTAATTCTATTTATAAACTCCGTCTTCTGGTGGTGTTAACTGTCTTTCTTTTATAATTTCTGAGGCAGCTGTTCTATATTCGATGCTCCAATGGCCTCTCCCTTCAGCCATCTCAAATAGTTCGCCAACAGAGCCATACATCCAGGATGCTACATAATGATTATCCCCTTCGTGGCCCGCGTTGTCTAATAATCTTTGTTCTAGATTATATTTAATACTAGTCATATTATTAAAGTTATGATTAGATACTCTAGTCAAATCATTTTTAAGCACACTGCCAGCAGGTAGTAATATTTCGACTGGAGCCTTCTCGTGTCCTTTCTGCTTCCATTCTCCTTTTATAAAATTACCCATTTTAATAGATGATGATATATCTATTTTTTTACTTTTTAGGTATTCCATAACCTCATCTGGGATAGCACCTCCAATTGGAATTACATATTCTTCACCCGGCACAGCTAGTCCAGTATTTCCTTTTGATTTTTTCCCTAACTGGATATAACCAGGAATTGTTATAGGCTGTTTGGCTACGGGTATTTGATTAAATACACCCGTTGCTGTAAATTGACCACTTCCTTCGGCACCCCACATTGTTCTATTATCTGATTCTGTTTCTCCTTTTCCTAAGTCATAACCACGCCGAGCTCCTAGTATAAGAGCACTAGAATCATCTGGAATTGTATATTCTATTGGGGTTTGATCCTGTAAAGAATAAGACATAAAGTTCCATCCATTTGAATCAGTAAAAGTCATAGGGTTTTTATATACTTGGTCTTCTCTTCCCTCTCCAAATCCATAATCACCAAACATATTTCCTCCCATTACAAATCTACCTTCAGCCATAAGCTCAGGATGAGCATAACCACCTGACGCAATATCATCATTTGTTGCAGGGTTTATAAATGTAGCAGTACCTCGTACTTCCCCATCAAATGCTTTACCTCCACTTGCTACACTTAAATCTTTTGCTTCTGGCGTTGCAGTATCTCTTACCTTAGTTTGATACCACTCTTCTTTAAATTCTTCTTCAGTCCAGTTCGTATAGCCAATAGATTCCATAAACTCTTTTTCAGTTTCTTTAAACCTAGTTCCATGGCTAGCATATTCTTGGTCAATACGAGCTCTTAGTTTTGCTTCATTCTGAGGGGATAATGTGCCATCCTCTTGTAAACGACCCATTTGGTACCCTTCTAAGTCAAGCATAGATTTAACACCTGATTCTCTGCGTAACTCTTGTTCATAACCAGTTGACCCTGTTTTAGGAACAGACTTCTTAATATTAGTAAAGTTGTCTGACATATAATCTTCAGCTTCTTTTTGATACTTAGGATCTTTAGTCATATTTTCTAAAGCTTCCTCAGTAGCATTAGGGTACTTAGATTTTAATACATCTTGTACCATACCTAAGTAATCCTGGCTGTCTCTACCTCCTGACATCGTAATAGCCATTTCCACTACTTGAGTAGGATCGGAATCATCAGTACCTTTCATCCTACCCATAAAGTTTTCTACATAATTAATTTCTTTAGCGGCTCCTACAGTAGCAGAAAAATCAAAGTTTTCATTATTACTAAATTGATTAAATACCTCATTACCATCTTCGTCTAATTCAGCTATAGTTATATTACCGCCAATGTCATGTCCTATTTGAGAGGGATCTAAATTTTGAATCCATTCATACTTTTTAGTCAACTTCTCATATTCATCGGGCTCAAAATCTATTGATCCATCAGCTAAACCTTTTTTAATGGTACCATACTGACCCATGGATTTATTCATAGATTGCAATAGTTCTATACCATTAACCTTTAATCTATTGTACTTTACAGCAATTGTATTATCAAACTGGTCTGACTTAGGGTCTAGTTGAGAAGCATGTTTCAAGCCAAATTCAGTAATGTATTCATTAACCCTTGATTTCATAGGGTTTAGTGAAGGGTCAAATTCTGCAGTAATAGAATCAGGAACAAAGTTTACACCACTATTGGCTTGCTCTTGTTCCTTTAACTTTTCTTTTAAAGCTCTATTTTGCTGTACTTTTCTTTGCCAATCAGCAAAATTCCGTTGCGCATTTTGCATAACGCCTGATTGGAATGAAACGTTTCTTTTATAAGGGTCTCTTTGTGACATAATTTAATTAATAACATCAGAGTAAGGGTTACCCTGCGAATTTGTAGCTTGTGTTAGTGTTGGATTATAAGGAGCCGGGCTTGATGTAGGGCCCGTATATTCAACAGGGGTGTTAGCTACATCTCCTACTGGAGCAGTCCCTGGACTAGCTGTTGGTGGAGGAGTAGCTCCTGGTGCAGCACCGCCAACGCCACCACCCATCGCCATAGTAGCAACAGAGGTTATAGCAGAGTCAATTGCCCCTAGACCTTGACTAGCTCTTTGTTTACCTTGAGCTATTAAGTCTTTAGCTTCACCTCTTCTTCCTAAGAAATCTTGCCATTTTTTATCCATAACGCTAACTTCTTCTCCTCTAAACGTTTCACGAGCTCCAGATCTTTTTTGATCCATAAATTTAAGCATTGCTAAGTCAGATTGTAAGCCCTCTTGACTATTCTGACTAGACATTCTAGCAGCGGCCAAAGGATTTCGTCCAGCAGCAGCTGTTTGATTAGCTTGACGCTGAGCCTGACTGTTCTGCATCATATTAATCATATTTTTATCATAAGGATTAAGTAAATCCTCTTGAGCAATAGATGATATTTTAGGAGTTAAAGCATCTCTTTGCTTTTCAATAGCCGCAAGATCTTTTTTACCTTGCTTCTTATCCTTCATACCACCGACAATTTCATTTATGCCTTGTAGTATCATATTGTGTTATTTATGCAAATATATTAATTATTTTTGTAAGAAAGAGGACTATAGTCCATATCTACATTAATAGCATATAATTCAATAATATCCTGAGCTGTAGTTAAGTAAGAATAACTGCTAGGATTTATACTAAATTTACATGTTGCAAATATGCCTTTTGGCTTTTCTCCTTCCATACCCACACATGGGCTAAGCTTCTTAGCTAAGAAATATGTGTTGGTTGCTACAAAATTTCCTGCTCCTAAGTCTGAAATAACCAATGCCGTACCAGCTATACTCACCACGGTTACCGCTACAGGAACCGATGGAGTAGCTCCATCAAATATAACATAAGAGCCTCCATCTGCTGTAGTAGACATAAAAGCAGAAACATTACTAGAGCAAGTTAAGCTGGTAACACTGTTATAAACCACTTCACATACACCTTCATATTCTAAACTATAGTTTTCATCATAGTCTTTAAATTCTTGTTTAGAACCAAGAGGGGCAGGTATATAATATACGCCTTCTTTCCGAGTCCAATAATGAGCACCCGTGCTAGAGTGTAGTCCATCTGCCCCGGTTTGGAATGTGGCGGAAAAGTTTTCAGTCTCTAAAACACTAGGGGTCCACGGATATGTACCTTCTATAGATATATTATTAAATGTTTTTACCATAGATGGTTCCGCGTTAAATACAATATCTATTTCAGACGGATAGCTTACTCCATAGAATTTATTATAATTATGTTTAGCACTGTCTTGATTATGTAGGAATATATACCCATTCTTCCAAGAATAGAAATTACTACCTAAACTTATTAAGCTCTCTGGAGCGTAAGAATAGAAAGAAACATATTTATTCAAATCTTCGTAGAAGCCTACAGTCTTATTCTTTGTCTCATCAAAACTTGGGTCTCTACCTTCATCTACTAATTCCCCGAAATATATGTATTCGTTATTTTCAGGATCTATTCCAGCAATATGATTATAATATAAAGATGGTGTATGTTTACCAAGTTCACCTTTGCGCTCTCTAAAGTATTTTAAGAAATAGCTATTCATGCCATTTCTGGATATTACAGTAAGGCCGTCTGTACTAAGTCTACACATAACGCCTCTAATTGGGTCAACAAAATAGATTCTATTTATGTGTTTTACAACACTTTCGGGTGCGTGACCGCATCCGTAATCCCCAGCATAAGGTTGAGCCGTAGATAATATTTGGTCACTAAGAGCTACATTACTATCACCTGAAGCCCCCATTAATATTGATTTTTGTACCATTATTCTACTAACCTTATTACTTTGTAATACAATTAAGTTAGAGTCTTGTTCTATAATACGTTCAATATCTCCATACCCAATAGAATATTCTTTAAAAGGTAGGTCAATAATATTAAACTCACTTAACCCATTTACATTAGATGATGGTAAATATGGGCCTGAGTAATATATAGTTGTATTGCGATGATCTTCTTTAGCATATTGGTTATAAGTGTGTTTTCTACCTTTATTATACGTATCCGATTTAATAAAATCATTAGCAAAATATCCTTCACAAGTTTTGGCTGTATATTCTACCACAGTAGCAGAGGTTCTTTTATGCACCATCCTACGCCCTTTAAGATATACATCTCCTGCGGAAAAATATCCAGTAGCTGGGGTATAGGAGTCAGTATTGGTATCCCAAACTTGATCTACACCAGTTCCATCTGAAGCATGGTATCTATTACCGTCTTTTACATCAGTTTCTATAGGTATTTTATCAGAAAATCCATAAAAATATATAGGGCCTTCTTCTGTCTGCTTCTTAGGATTGTATATTTCAAATAACAGTCCTTCGTATCCGGCAGCGTTAGAAGCAGATACATCGTTCCATTTAAAACCGTCTGTATCCGGGGCGTTAAAAGAGATCCAGTAGCCTCCCATTAATTTCTTTTTGTATTCTGTATTAGAAGTTATACTTTCAACAAATTCTCTAATAGGATTTGATAAGGCTGGGTCTATATCAGTTTCAGAAGTCATATATTGATATACTCTTGCTTCTGTTATGGGAACATCTATATATTGTGTTATTGGGCCATTTACATTACTAATAAATCTTATTCTATCTCCCTCCCCAAATACATAATCTATTTTGGGGTCATCTATTTTTTTGTAACTATAATCTTCCCCTTTAAAAGAATTAAGATTTAAATAAATTTTTCTATCTCCTGAGTCTCCTAGATTTTTTGCAGTTCTTTCAGAAGTAAATTGTAAAAAGTCTTTTACTGTAGTATTACCTGCATATACCCATTGGTACCATTCGGCCCAATCAGGGGGGGTATGATTAATAGACCATTTAATAGAAGGTAAGCCTAATGTATCTGTTTGGTCTTCATTTAATGAATCCGTAGTACCAGTAGCTCTTTCACTAGGGAACTTTACATAAGTTCTAGTGTCAGGACTTTTCATTACAAATGAAGTCTGATTTCTATTATTTCCATATACTAACCCAAAATCATGGTAAGCACCTGTCTTAAAAGAAGCAAATGTTGGGGCTACATCGGTAACCTGAGAAGAATGTTCAAAGTGAAACAGTTTTATTTTAGGCTTAGTAACAGCGTCTCCACTATGGGCTGCTTCTCCGGTAGATCTGAAGTACACATATACATGTTGTCCCGGCTTTCCGTTAGCTCCAACGGGAGCATAATGTGTAGCTTGTTCAAAAACCTCACAAGTTTTCCAATTCTGAACATTACCACTATCCGCTCCGTAAACGTCTGGCACATAAAAATTTGGTATAGTTTTAAAAGCCTCAGCAATATCATGGCCAAAATCGGTTAATGTTGTAACTTCATTTGAAACAGATACCGTTATATTTGTCCATCTATTCCCAATACCAAATCTATTCCTCTTATTATTAGGGCCATATCTGTATGCCCACCTAAAGCTACCGCTTGAACTAAAAGATGTACCCATTGGAACAAACCCATTTTCATCTAAAGGAACATTACTAAGATTTAATTGTAAAATAAGTCTTATCCTTTGACCTTGGCTTTCCCATGCATCCCAATCACCATTTGCCCCTGGCCAACTTACAAGAGCGTTCCCATTAGCGTAACCGGGACAGGGATTAGTTAAAGTATATTGAGCAGTAGAACTATAAGATCCAGGAGCATTATTACCAATGCAAGTCTCGTTGTTATCAGCTACTCCATTAGGATTTCCCCAATTTGTTGTATCATCAGGAGTAAAACTATCATATCTATATGAATTAAACATTTCTCCTGTTTCGATACTGACTACCGAAGGGGATATAGGACTTTCTGCATCATTAGAACTTCTATATAATGCTTCGACCCCAGCATCTAATTTACAGGCTAAATTAAAACCATCTGTAACATTTGCGTATGTAATACTACTATTATCTATAACAGCCTGGGTAGCAGCAGTATGGGGGACCCAGTCATATAGCTTATCTGCATTTCTATTGTCTAATACCGGATATATACCATCATTAAAAAAGTATACTACTAAATCACTAAAAGGAACAAAATTTGTCGCAACAGGATTTAGTTTTAATGGATCAGTACTTTCAGTTACAGAAGGTACTGTAATGCCGCTAAACCAAGTGTCAGCGTGGGTTATACTTACATTAGGATCTTCTTGATATGCTGTAGTACAAAGACTTGTATACCAGGATATTGTATCTATCAATAAAAAAGGAGATTTATTACTTTCCCTAGCATAAACCTCTATAGCTTTTATATTAGTAGGCCATCCGTATAATCGCTCAGCTAATCCCTTGTTATCCCCATGCAAACGCACTCCACTTCCTAACTGGTAGAACTCACCCTCCGTATTGACGTGAGTCAAAGATTCGTGCCCATCTTTTAAGTGTGGAATTGTTATTTTAATTTTATTATGGTGAGACTGAGCATAAGAACTACCAGTAACGGCATTTAATGCCATGTGCCCAGGTATCCTCACGTCTGATATAGGGGCTATTGCGGATACTTCATCGTCATCATATACATATCTATAAGAAAACTGCCAAACGCTCCCATACAAGTCGTTTTTCTTTTTAGACGTATCATCTAAATAAGTGTATGTTGCTTTATCCCTCGGACCTCTTTTATGAGCATTTATATATTGTTCTTTTACGTGCTTATAAATATTGCTATAAGCTTCTGGCCAATATCTTTCTCTTGGATCAAAGTCATAAACATATGACCCCGTTGACTCATCGTAAGACATCAACTTCCATAAAGTGCCCGGCGTAGTAGGACTACTCATAATAAATTCGTGATTTACTACTGCTCTTTTGCCATCAGAGGACACATGGGTTACTTTAAAATATCCATTATATTCGTGATAAGTAAATCCTTCATCTTGTTCTACGTATATAACATCTCCTGGGTTTAATCCAAGACTAGTGTCACTGACAAAACATAATTTGTCTTGTAGCCCGTTTGTTACCCCTTCAAATTCAACATCTACAAATTCTGGAGAGGAATATGTTGCACTATGATTGTCAGTAAACCTTTTAGCATAAGTTTGTCTAAAACTATAGCCCCCAATACTTTTAGATATATTTATTTTTTTTGGTGGGTTTATTCCATCTGTCCATGCTAAAAACTTACCGCCAATAACGTCAATACTATGTATTTTTTTTGAGCCATTGAAATCTAATATACCTATCTTGCTATCTTGATATTCAGAATAGACTATTGTAATTGTGTCTAAGGCTTCATTATATCGTAAAACCCAATCCTTTTTCTTATTTCCTGTTAACTGATGAGCAAGCCAATATATATTACCAGTCATCTCGTCTTTAGTAACCCCTACGCATACATATGCAGGAGGCGCTGATAATACTTGTGCATAATCAAATCTTACTTTATCTGCAGGATAAATAGCTTGATCGGTATAAGCAGTAGCAGAGGCAGGTGTAGTGTAATTATCTAAATAGAATGGAGCCCCAATATCCCACCCTGATTGTAAACATTGTATCTTTACAGTATTTGCAGCAACGGTAACTTCAATATGGCTAGCTAAAGTGGAATCAGCATCTATACGAGCTTGTATGGCACCACCTATTAGTTCTGCAGCTGCATAACAATGTAGTTCCATTATTGTATAAAGTGACTCGTCGTATTGGCCTAACACCTCATCAAGATCAAACTCCATATAGCTATTAGTCGGAGTAGTAGCAGGCTCATAAACAGACGTACCATTTGTTAAATTAAAGTCTAATTCAAATCTCCAATATTTAGGATATTCCATATCCCAGAATATTTGAGTTATAGTTAGAGTTTGAGAACCCCCAAGTGCTTCGCCACTAGCAAAGTTAAATTCAGTACCTTTCTGTATATTACCTTTTATAGGTGTAACAACCCCCATGGTACCATCAGCACCAAAAAGGTTTTTAATATTAAGTCCGTCTCTATATTGATCATCCGGTATTAGCCTTTGGTCAATATCTTTATTCATACCTTGTTTAAAGGTCCTTTTATCTATTGCCATCTAATTAATATTTAGGAGATTGTCTTTGGTGCTTTCTAGACTGTACTAAAGCTTCATCTTTTGTCATACCTTGTACTCTAGCTCTCGCTAATCTTTTTTGATTATAAAAATCTTTTTTAGCATATTCTTTATCTGAAGCAGAAAAATCTCTTTTATATTTTATGTGTGCCCAATAAATATATGTTCTTAAAGCCTCTGCTACAAATGAATGTATTTTTACATTCTGTGAAGTATCTACGTTATCCAACCCATCTGTTATATATTCTAGAATAATCTGAGAGGCACGTAAACCAGATGCAAATTCAATAGTATTAGAACTTTCATTTAATCTATAATAGCCATTTGCGTTTTGTCCTCCACCTTTACCATACTCTTTCCCTATACCCACTCCGTCTCTAAAAACAGGAGGGTCAGTGGTTAGTTCTGTATCAGTGCTACCAGCAGTAGGCGTCGCAGAACCAATATATAATTCATCAGATTTTGCCAAGTAATCTATAGTCCCATCTGAATTATACACGCCAATTTTTGTATATTTTACATAATCAGAAGGTAGGCTAACAGTATTAGTATTAGTATTTACAGACAATAGGGCTGTTTTTATATGTTTAGCCGTATCAAAAGAAAGCTCTTTTAGTCCTACTCTAGCTAATTCAAAAAAGCGCATATATGAGTGCTCCCCAGCTAATTCCATCTGGATAAGTAGAGACTTAATTATTTCGTTTAAAGTAGTGTACATTATTGGTCAATATTATCATTCATAAAGTCTTGTTTAACAGTATTCATTAAGTTGTATAAGTCTAATACAGACTTAACAATAGCTGATTCATCACCGGGGCTTAAAGGATACAGTGCCGTGTCGCTTAATGAAGAAGACATTGCTACCATACCTAATAAAACTGTTTGAGGAGGGTTTCCATCACTAAAGTAAATTCTATCCCCTACCCATACGTAATAATCTTTTTTAGATGCATTAAAGCTAGGTAAACCACTATATAGAGCTTCTGTACCGGGTGATATTCTACCAAATGATATACTCATATCGGTAGAATCCTTAATAAATAATATACCAGCACCATCTGGTAAGTCTATAGGATATTGTCCTAAAGAGATATACCTTTGGTCTCTACTAGAGTCGTAACTAGTTGTATATAAATCTTCTGATACATAATGCCCTAGTACTGTATGCGGAACGGGGGCTTGGGTCGATAGTTGTCTCATCCCCTTATACGAGGAAGTTAATTTTTGTTGTATAATATTATCTCTTTCACTATCAACATGTAACATTATTTCTCTAATGTCTATGTCAGAGTCTACCGTCACTTCTCCTCCTTGTAATACTCTAAGTATACGTTCTGCTATTTGCTTACGTGTTGCCATGTTATTCGTCCATTAATTCATTAGTTGCATAACTTACTAAATCACCATCTTTCAAGTGTATGCCTAAAAACTGTAATACTTTATTCATAATTTTAGAGTGCTCAGATTTTGGAGCATCTAAAGCAGTGCAAGCTCCTAGATTAACAAATCCAGTAGTTGCGTTAGTTATTAAGTGTCCGTTAACAGGCACTGTTGGTTTAGCTAAATACACGATCTTATATGCCATACTATTAGGACCAGAAGAACTTGTGTAAAAATTGACTTTGGTTGCGGGGGTTGCTCCAGTAGCGGTAGGAGCTATAGTATAAATAGGGTTAGAGGTACTCGGTGCAATTATTGTACTATTTAATACTTTACCTAATTCTGAGTGTCTAACAAACTTTACTTCCTTGGTTCCAGAATATACTCCGACCATATGCATGTACGACGCATCTAGTGACGCCCCGTTGCTCGTACCAGTAGCGGTCCTTAAATATGGGATTAAAGAATCTGTTCTATCTAAGTCACTTTCAAGACCTCTTTGAAGCTTATTAGGCATCGCAGTCTTAAAATAATTATCTTCAAATATCTCTAACTCAGCCTGTTGCAATAAGGTATTAAACTCTGATGGCTTAACATATCCTTTTTGTTCCTTATTACTTATTGCATTTATTGTCTTAAATATATGGTTTATATCTGCCGTTGTTGACATAATTTTCTATTGTTTAATGATACACAAATATACAAAAAAAAGCGGGACCGAATAAACAGCCCCACTTCAATCTACAGTATAGGTATATATATTCTATTTTCCTATTATAGCATTCATTCTAGATTCTAACTCATTTACATATTCTGCAAACTTGTTTTCTTCTTTAAGATAAGAAACTAAAGCTTCAAAAGCAGGTTGCCCTAGGGGTATGGACATAATTTTAGTTCCATTTTCCCACTTTATATCATTAGCAGTAACTTTAAGCACGCCATATTCTGCTGCCATCAAGCACATGCCTTTAAATACAGCTTCTTTATCGTCAAATAGTTGAATAAATTTCTTAGGATTTTTTGTCCCTAAGTTCTTCAAAGCATATCTAATTTCATCAAGAGACTTATTAGTATCTATCTTAAGATACTTTGCTATAGGTATAATTTTACTTAACGGAGCTCGTAAAGCCAGTGTAGAAGCTTCTAAAATAGTTACCTCTTGTTCTATACTTTTCTTAGCAACTGTTGTTTTATCTATTTCAAAATAAACTTGTCGCATCTCGGTCAGTCTATCCGGATTCGACTTATTATAATTGCACTTACGCATAAACTCCAAAAGAGTTGTATCTGTGTAGTGGACTACTACTACGCCTTGTTCAAACTTAATCATTTTAGCTTTAGCGCCTTTAGCTTGCTCTTCTGCATATATGCTTTGTTCACCTCTAACGTATCTGATCTTTCTTCTTCTTCCGGTATCTTTATCAAATATTACGTCTTCAGAAGGAAAGAACACTTCGGCTTGATAAAGTTTTTCTCCTTTAGGGCCTTTTGTGTGTTTACAAAGCTCAAAAATAGTAGGCTTTTTTTTGCTAGCCTCTTTATCATAAGAGTCTCGCCATAATTTTGAATATAAGTCAGTGTTTTTTGTTTCAGTAGGAGTAGCTACTGATTTAGGAGTTGCAACCATAGTTGCTTTATCGAAGTCGTTAACGACCGTTTTATTCTTTTTTGCCATTTTATTTATTTTGATTTAATTAAATTAATAAAAGAGAAGTCCCGAAGGACCTCTCTATTATATCTATGATGCATTCACATCAGAAATCATGAATCGATTTGCTCCATAAACTTGAAGACCACGTTCAGTTCTGTAGTGGCATCGTAAAGCATCCTCAGTGTCTGTAGGACGTTGTAATACCGCAGAACCTGTTAACCAGTGCTCCATTTTACGAGAGTAACCATTAGCTTCTCTGTATCGCATTGATAAAGCAGGTAAGCTATCACCTGATTTAGGATCTTTACTTGTTCCAGCTGGGACAAATAAAGCTTTAGTACGATAACCTAAAGAACCACCCATTCCACGATCGTTAAACAAGTCATAGTTTTTCTTGTGGAAAGTATAACCTGCACGAGTGAATGAAGAGAACCCTAAGTTAAGAGCCATATC
>Ga0098059_1001100_pt1 | contig 13993 bp, 14 predicted proteins | sample 20_taG_FD_92580 | JGI IMG/M metagenome (GOLD analysis project Ga0098059, IMG submission 92580) | Marine viral communities from the Subarctic Pacific Ocean - 20_ETSP_OMZ_AT15318 metaG | ecosystem: Environmental > Aquatic > Marine > Oceanic | place: Subarctic Pacific Ocean | collected 2015-01-19
AAAGATAAGTATTTTATTTCTCCACTAAAGTTTACAGCAGATGCACTTTGAGTTACACAGTTCTTAAGTGAGGGCAGGTTTACAGATATATCTACAGGCTTTTCAAGTACACTCAACCTCTCATTAGAGAAGCAGAATAAATTAGTAATTCGATTTGGCATAACTAATTCATCTACTAGGTTGTTTACATAAAACCTTTCCATGATAGTATATTGTTCACCGCCATGTAACCTAACTTTCAAAGTTACATAGCGGTCACCTGATCCCAAAGCTGTAATGGTATCATTGTTTAAGTTGTATACAGTCACTTTAGCTTTGTTGAAATTAGGTATCATTCTAATATCAAAGTCAACTCTTAGCTCACTTGTTTCTAGAATAGTACTCCCATCTTCAAGGCTGTCATAAACTTCTAATACAACCTCTTGCTTTAGTGGCATCAGTTGTATACCTCCATATCAGAATAATCTTCACCGTTAGCAGTAATATTAGTCTTAACACCATCAGGAGTTACTGAAACATTAACATCAATATCGTTAACATTGTTCACTTTAGTACCTCCTCTTGAGATAGTAGGTTTATCTACAATATCTTTTGTAGGAATATCATCTGCATCAGAGGTATCCCACCAACCAGCCATTTCACCAATCTCATTACCAACACCAGCTACAGCTCCCACTACAGCACCAGCAGGGCCAAATGCCGCACCTGCTGCTGTAAATTCAGCTATGTCTAATAATGAATCAGCTACACCACCATCATCTTCTACACCTAAAGCTAAACGACCAACACCAGATACGGCTGCTAATGGAGTTCCAGCTTTGGCTACTTTAGATGCAGCAGCTCCAATTCCACTCAAACTAGATTTAGCTAAGTTAGATATGTTACCTTTAGTGGCACTATTTGTCTGTGTAGATTTGACAGCATTCCTTGCAGCATTTACAGTACTTACTTTACCAATTGCACCAGCTAAGCCACCAGCTACTATTCCAGCTCCTACTACAGCTCCACCTACAGAACCAGTAAAGTTAACTGCCGATTCTGATACAGTTTGTATAGTATTAGTAACATTTGTAAATACTTCATTAAAGCCTCTTGCCCCATCCTCATTGAGAATACCAGCATCAAGTATTTCAGCACCTGTGGCAGTAGATGTAGCAAGTTGTTCCATCCCAAATACACCAGCAATCTGTCGTGCTTGTTCAGGGCTTTCTGCTTGGCTTATTAGATCTTTAACGAATGCTATAATTTCAGGAGAAGACTTACCTTGCATATCTTTCATGCTAGGCATCTTACCAAAGCTTTTGCTTAATCCTGCACCTTCCCAAGCTTTAGTTAAGTTAGTTAAAGCTCCACCAGCTTGAGTTACATCATTAAATCTAGCTTGTAAATTACCTGCTGCTGCTATTGTAGTACGAGCACCTTGCAGTGTTGCACCTGATTCAGTCATTGCAAACTCAATACCACGAGCTTGTTCTGCTGACATACCAGACATAGCTGCTGCACGTACAGTATCCATACTAGATTCATTTGCACCTAATGCAAAATTAGATAGATTCTTTACTGCATCTTTAACAGATTGTGTAAATTGTTTGGAAGCCTTTGAAGCCTCTTCATCTGCTTTGGCTCTTTCCTTAGCAGCCTTTGCAACTTCAGCATCTGCTTTAGCTTTCTCTTTATCTTGGAGTGCAGACGCATCAAACTTCTCCATATCTTCTACAGAGTTAAATCCTCTGTTTAGTGCATCCTTTCTACCTTTCTGTTCTAGGCTTCTAAAGTAAGGTGCAGGGTCAGAACTTTCACCACTGACTCCTGTAGACTTGTTAATTGCATCAACTAAAGAAAACGATTTGATTTCTTCTACTTCTTTACTTAAGTCTACTGAAGAGGTTTGGCCTGTAGCATCACCTTTACCTGATCTTTGTGCAGCGGTTTGTACCTCTTCCATCAATTTAACCTCTAGCTGTTTAACACTCTTAGCAGTAGTTAGACCTCCTGCTATATCTTGTGCTGCGTCAATACGTTCTTTGAGTTTCTTTTGAAACTTAGGATCGGCTTTGATAACTTTGTGTACTGTTTCATCAGTGTAACGATTCATAGCAAAGAAGTGGGTTTGCTCTTCGCCAGTAACCATCATCTGCATTTGCATTTGAGCTTCATACTTTTCTATGTTATCAAACTTAGTCAAGTATTTCATTTCTAGCAAACCAGCACTTTCACCTTCTGCATCAAACAACCTGCCATCAGGAGATACACCCATGCCACCGTACTCATCTTTAGTGATAAGTCCTACCTCTTTATGAGATAGTGGTGTACCTTCAGACTTCATCTTGTTTAAGAAAGCTGCAAGTACTTTAGGTTCTGCTCTAGAACCCATTGCAGAGTAGTCGTTACCTATAAACTCTTTGTCTACACCAAGTTTTCTTTTAGATAGATCTAAAGCCAATTGTTCTGAAGTTAGTTGCTTACCATCTTTATCTATAAGTGTAGATGCTGTTATCAAACCTTTACGAGCTGCATACCATTCAGGAGTTCTTTGTTCAATACCTTCATCTATGTAAGATTCTCTAGATCTTACAAATCTTTCCATATCTGGTATTACTGGCCCTGTAGCATCTTCATCAAATATAAACTCTCCATCTACGTACTCTGCACCTCGGCTTAATTGCCATTTGACGTACTCAGAACTTATGTTTTCTTCGTCAAAGTTTACATTAGTACTTCTTAAATAGTTTTTAAGTTCTGGATTATCTTTGTACAGATTAGAGAATACGTCTACTTCAGATAACTCCTTTTCACCATATTGACCGCCTTTCTCAGTTCCAGTAGACCTGTGTGCAGTTAGTCTACCTTGAGAATCTTCAGAGTATGTTAGGTCAGATTTACCTTTATCTATTAGGTTAGCATTCATATCTAAACCTAAAGTATTAGCTATATCCCTAGCTTCGTACTCTAAAGCCTGATCGCCATAGGGCCTATCCCAACCAGAAGTATTTGCTTGTCCTGCACTTTCATCTCGTAGTGTAGGGAAAGCCTCTCTTAAAGTCTTTCTAGCTATATGCAGTTTATCTACTAACTGTTGATGCTTGTAGTCTCTAGCTCTTTTGGCTTCTTCAGATGTAGCCTTGCCATATAATGAAGTTTTAATGTCAGGCTTATTTTGGAACCACTCTTTAGTTCCATATACCCAACCTCTCTTTTCAGCTTCAATCTCAAACCCTACCCTATCAAAACTAGTACCTAAGTAACCCTCATAGGATAAGGTAGGTTTAAGTCCTAGCACTGGTAGTTCATTTGGCAAAGGTAAGATGCTTTTAGCACCTTCACTAAATGTGCCTGAAAGTAGTCTGTTAGTAAGAGATTCTTTTACAGCTTTTCTTCGTTGACCTTCTACACTAGACCCTACAGTTTTGGGGTGTATAAAAAGTTCTGAAGCTTCTTCTATAATACTAAAAGCTTCCCTTAAGCTATCTTCATTTTGTACTTTCTTTTCTTCTGTGTATGCAAATCCAGCTAGGTTAGCTCCAACACCTTTATCTAGGTAAGCTCCTGCTGTATCTTTAATCATACCTAATGCTGTAGATATATCTTGCTCACTTCTATGTGATCTGCTTCCAGTCACTGACCCACTTATAGGATCTATTGTGTGAACTTCTGAAGGTAACTCTGAACCATCTACTTTTAGTTGTTTAGCAAAGCTAGTAGGGCTTCCACCTATAATACTGGCAAATTCTTCTCTAGCAACCATAGCATCTAAAGAACTTAAGCTAAAGTCATTACCTTCTAAAAACTCTTTAGCTACACTTCTTACCCCAGCGCTCATATGAGAAAATCGACCGAGCTGCAAATCCGCAGCGGTCATTTTACCCATTCTTTCGTCAGGTGAGTTGCCTGTAAGTTCTAGAGCATCTAAAGCCCTTTCGTGCTCTCTTATCTCTTTGTTTGCAATTCTGGATTCTTTACTAGCACTGATCCACTCTCTAGTGTTGTCAGCTTTCAATCCAGTAACATCATCACGGCCATCTATATACTGACCGTACTCATTAAGTAAACCTTCTAAACTATCAGGAGGAAGATCTGACTCTCCATCAGAAATTTGGTATCCGTCATTAAACTCTTCTTCATTCTGATAGTCTTCATTCCAATCATCATCCCAATTATCCATTGGTAACCTCTTAAGTATTAAACAAACTTGGTTGTTCTATTGGTGTAGATAAGTGATTCTTAATCTCAATTATTTGGTGCATCATTTCTATATCATACAATGTGTAAGTGCAATCTTTAAGCTCTTTTAATGTACACATTGGAGGATTTACTAACAAGGGTTTCATTAGGTAGCCGTTTAATTCTGGATAGATTTGATTATAATCTACTGGAAGTAAAGCTTCCTCACCTGACCTTATTTGTCTTGGGAGTGATCCTTTGCTAAACCTGATACGAAAAAATCTGAGTACTGGCTGTGTAATACATTTACAAACAACTCAACAACAACAGACATTCCTAAATTGTCAAAGTCTGAGACATTAATTTTACTACCATCTACACGACATTGTTGTACAAAGTGGAACACTAATTTTGTAGCTAACTCTGGATCTTCTGCTTCCATAATAGCTAACATAGCTACTGGAATACTTTTATCTGTAGAGATAGCAATTACCTTATCTTGTCCAAGTACTTTACATACTTTAGTAAGGTTTTCAAACTGTACATTAGCTGGCCAGTTTGGAATATAAATTTCTCGCCCATCTTCAATAGTGGCGTTATAACCTTCTGTCATTTTAAATCCTAATTCTCAAAGAGAACGATAGCGTACATCGACCAGTATCCACCAATCCGCGCAGAGGCTATCGTCATATTACTTAACCTAGATCTTGAAGATCACCGCCATGTTCACGCTTGAACACGACTTCTTCAAATGTAAGAACCCATGTAACAGTGTTCATAGTTTGTCCACGACTTAGAGAAGGCATGGCTAAGATTACACCGTTGTTTAAGATTACTTCATCTTTACCCATATTGTCCACAAGCTTAGCCTGAATAGGCTGAACCAACTGACCATCTTGATCAGCTAGAGACTGGAAGTTATTAGCCCAATCTTGTAAGTACTTGTTTTCTTTAGAGTTCATCAGTAGTGGGAACGTCAAGTCACCAGCTCTGATTCGTTGCATGTTTACAACCATATCACCATACGCACCAAAAGTGGTAGTAGCAATAGGTGCTCTACGCATGATGTTGATTAGGTTTTCACCTGTAGCAAAGCCTTCTACTTTAAACTGGGAAGGGTTTGAGTTACCTTCAAAGTCACACTCTAGCAAAAGGTCTACATTAGCAAAACTATATTGATACATTATTTATTCCTTATTCGGAGAATTCGCCAGAGATAACAACTTCATGTAATGCACCAGCACCAACAACTTTAAATGAAAGTCCTTGATAGATACGATTACCTTTATCACCTACAGATACATCAGCTAGAGGAACAGACTCTACAATGAAACCTTCTGGTAGGTAGTTACCATTTGGAAGGAAACCAGCACCAGCTAGACCGTTACGCACTGCTGCCCGTAGACTACGTTCTACTGTAGCTACTAGAGTGTTAAGTCCTGCTTGAGTGTAAGGAATCTTAGTGTTGTTAACATACAGTAAGTTAAACACATCAGTTTCGATACGGTTCTCTAGCCATAGAATACCGTGAGTAGTATCAAGCCATGAGCCAGAAGCCATTCGTGAATCAGTATAAGCATTTACAGTTTTACCAACTTGCACTACAGCAGAAGCATAGTTTTCACGTAGCTTAGCGAACTCAGCAGGACTTAGATCTTCTGCTGCTACAGTAGGCATTTGCTTAAGGTTTAGTGTGATTGTACTGTTAATAGATTCAAAGTTAACAGAAGCAGCACGACCAAATACAGAAGCAGATGGGTATGCACTAGTATCACGAGAGAAAGTGGTAAGAGTAAACCGTAAAGTACGAGACTTAACTGCGGCTGCAACGTGACCTGTAGTAGCTGTCAGAGTAGACAAAGCATTAGTTGTGTTACAGAAGATCTTCTTAGCGCCTTCTGCCCATACAGCAATATCTTCAGCAGAGTTGCCAGAGTCAAGTAAACCAGTTGTATAATCACGATAAGACTTATCAGTAACTAAGCCAACAAACTCAATACCTTTAGTTACAGATGCTGCAAGTGAGTCTACTGCTGTTTCTGCATCAAGACCGTCTGAGACTTGAGCGAATGCTGCTGTAAGACCTAAGTTATTAGCTGCATCTGAATCTGAAGCTACAGTAATTGTACTTGCTGCACCTGTAGTGCCAGATTTGATAACAAATCGTGAGCCATCGTGTGTACAAGTTACAGTAGCACCACCAGCTTCAAGTTGAATAGCAGTTTCAATTTCTGAAGCAATGTCTGCATAAGTTGTGGCAGCAGATACATCTAAGTCAGTGATTGAGATAGTTGTACCATCTACTGTAAATTCTAAAGCACCTGTGCCATTCCAAGCTGCTGCAATAAGGTTTGCTTCAGTTAAAGAAGATCCACCAACTAGTGAAGCTGCTTGAGCTACATCATAGTTCATTAGTACTGTGAAGTCTCGTGGTGTAGGAGTTTGAGCATAGAAAGCTGTAGCAGCCTTATAGACTTCAGAACTTGTTCCCCAATCGCCACCGACTGTAGCTAAGCTTGTGTACGGTCTAGCACGTTCAGCGGGTGAAATTGCTGAGCCAATTAGACTGTCAGAGCTTTTAGCGAGAAAGCCAAGAATACCAAAGTTGCCACCAGATACGCCTGTAGGCGATACGCTAATGGAAACGTCAGCAAATTCAGTGATTTCAATCGACATGATTTTTCCTTTAATTGTTTATGTTTATGTTGAGGTCGTGTAAGAAGTTACCTTCTACAAATTGTCCACTAATGACAACCTGTGTAATATTATCTACAACTTCCTCAAAAGTTCTTGTGGCATATAATTCGACTGAGAAGCCTTGCCTCATTTCCCACTCTTTTTCTAATTTAGCAGACTCGTTTGATATAGGTGTACATCTAATAAATCCGTAACCTGTAGTAATCATAAGCTGCTTCATAACTTCAGTAGTCCATCCATGAAGCACTTTACTTGAAGCTATTCCATCTGTATCTACTACACCTATTCTAAACCTAAGTTTTACAGGGCTGAATATTCTTCGGGTAGTGGTAAGATCATCTTGAGTTACAGTTGCAGTGCTTGGTATACCTACAGGATATTCTTCTAGCAATCTTATGTGGGCAAAGTCACCTGATGGCTTAGGTGCATTATTCTGTTGTGCAGGATAAGAAAACTGAGGTATGCCAACCATAGTATCTACGAAGAGTTGCATAACTTGCAAGTCTTGCCTTTGTATACTTTTAGCGGTCATTAGTCTTCCTTCTTCTCTAGAATAAAGCTATTAAATCCATAAGTATTTTCTTCTGATTGCTGCAATGTTCTATAGGTTTTATTTCTGTACTTTACAATGTCACCTATCTCAATATCTACAGTATCTTTGACGTACAAAGTTTTATAGTCAGAATACCTAAACCCTCCGTCTTCAGCATTTAATCCTATGCCTTTATCGAATTGAGAGAATTTGTTACCTGAAGTTATTACACCAAAGAAACTACTTTCTACAGCTACATCTGGAATCCAATCATTGTTAGCATCATAAGATCCAGATACACCTTTCTTTACTAATGTAAGTTCAGTTAGCATTAAAGAGTTGAATGCAGAGTGCATTGACATAGCCATCTATACACCCCTTATACCTGTAAGGCAAATCTTACGATACATAACATACCGTTTACCATACTGAGTAGAGTATAGATCATCAGCACTAGGGCTAATACTTCCTACAGCTTTCTTGACAATAACATCATCTACTTCTTGATGTGATACGGGTGCAATAGGAGTTGCATCACCATTAGCTGTAGACATACCACTGTATAACAAGTGCGCTGCATAGTACAGTTGTGCTACATCGTAAAAGTCTAACCACTTGGCTACGTCCATCATTAGAAGTGCAGCATCATCTAAATACACTTGAATAGTAGGATCATCTGGATTCGTACTGTACTCAGGAAATCTTGCTCTAAAATCTGCTACACTTGCCATATTGACTCCGTTATTTAGCAGTTGCTTTAGGCTTAGCCTTAGACTCTTCTGCAACTAGTGCTTTAGCTTCTGCAAGTTTCTTAGCTTTCTCAGCTTTCTTTTCTTCTTCAGTTTGTGCAATAGCTTCAATTACTTCTACACAACCAGATTCTACTAGTCCATCTAGATCAGCTTTAAAAGCTCGTGCTACTTTATCTTCTACATCAAGAACCGCACCAGCAGGTAGCAAGATTCGTTGACTTCCTGAACCAGTCAGGTTAAAGTTAAATAGCATTTTTGATTTAATTTTCAATTCAGTTCTCCGGTTTTTCTTTGTTGACCCATTAATACAGATGATAACATCTTTTGCTCTTCTCGGATCAATTTAACATTTTCATCAATTCTTATGACAGAATCACTTAAGTTGTAAACTATTTCGTTAACTCTTTTAGTTTCGTCTTGTGTAGCGGTAAACCCCGCTTGGGCGCTCTGTACTTCTATAACACTCAGGCATAGCCAAGCTAAGAAACTCAGAAGCAGTCCAACTATCATATTTTCAGTTGTAATGATTTCTAAGATATTCTTCATAAGCAGATACTCCAAAACAGTTCCCCACCATAAAGGCAGGGAACAACTAACTACTTATGCCGCGCCCATTAGGTGATGCGTGACAGCAGCAGGACGAATCATTTCTACACCAGCGAAACGACCATAACAGTTAATTTCAAACTCAAGACCTTTAAGTTGTACAGGTAGGTGTACATAAGGGAAAGGCTCACGAGTTCGGTAGTTGTCAGGGCTAGATGCAACTACAGTGATACCTTCAAAGCCATTGCCTGTAGCAAAAGCACCAGAAGGGCTAGAAGGATTAGGGAAGATACCCTCTAACTCGTTAATATCTTTGAACTGATCTGTAGAAGTAATAAACTTGTTATTACGTACAAACCACTCAATGATAGACGTATCAGTAGTTTCTGATCTTGGAGTGTTGTGCAATAGCTGTAGGTTTTCTACAGACAGCCAGATTTCATTTGGCTTGAAGATCTGTTTAGTGTCAACATACATTTGTGTGACAGCTTGAGTAAGATCGTAAATGATTTCTGTAGGAGTCTTGTTCTTCCAGTGGCGTGAAGTGCTACCAGCATTTTGTGCCATAACTGAACGTGTTGCAGTCAGAGCAGGAGCACCAGCAGGGCCATCGTAGAAACCTTGCAAGTTATTCTCAGCATCACCGAAGAAGATGATTTGGTTTACTTTCTCTTCGTATGAACGTCGAGTTGCTTCAGCTTTACGTGAGTCAAGTGGCATACCAACAAGCTTAGCTGCTGCTAGTTCCTGACGCGAGTAGCCATAAGCATTACCCAAAGTCTTAACAGAGATTGAGTATTCTTTACCATCAATGTCACCACGAGGCAAGTCAGTAGCTTTACCTGCAATGATTGCAGTTTCGCCACGCTTATCATAGCTACGGTAAGTGATAGTGTTAATACCTTCACCACCTTCACTGTTTGTAACAAGAAGTTCACGACCTTTAAGGTCAGGGTAAAGAACATCGTAAGAAGTTGCTTGAATGTATTCTAATTGACGTTGGAAGAATAGACCTTCGCTATCAGTCATTTGACCATTCTGTACAATAGTACTGATCGCATCTGAAAGTTCTACTTCAATCATTTCCTGATCTTTCAACTCAAGGTTGTTATCGTCAACAGGATATGCAGTAACTTTAATTCCCATAATATTTAATTCCTAATAATGGTTTGGCTCTTAGCCGTTATAATTGTTGGTTAAGATACGATGTCTAAACGTACTTTAATAATGTCGCCAGCTACGCCATCTTCATCTGCAACTACGTTTTCTGTTGCGATAACATTGCCCGCTACTGAATCTTTAGAGAATACGCCAGTTGCGTTATCTACGTGTAGTACTTCACCAGCAGTGATAGAAGTAGAACCATCAAGCTTAATGTACAAATAACCTTGACGGATAATTGATACAGACTCTGATTCTAGATACTTAGTAGTACCGTCAGAAGGACGAGTAGAAGCTTCGTGGTTGTATTCACGTTGTGAGATTGCAAAGATTTTGCCGTTAGCAGCACCTTTAGCAACACCTTTAGCGATACTTGTGTCACGCTTTAGAGCTACACCGAAGTCTAGGTCTGCGTCAGTAAGGATACCAGTTTGAACTACACGAGGGCCAGAATCGACAAGCTCACCAGCGTAACCTTTGGCAGTGTAGATGTTAAAATTTTGAATAGTCATTTATTTTTCCTTTTTGGAGTTACGTTCAATAGAGCGTTTACGTGCTTTTTCTGCCAAGTTAGTTTTGGCTTTTGGAGTATCAGGATACTTGCTTTGGTCTGCCATTAAGCGATTCATAGGTGTATCACCTTTAGCAGAATCAGCTAGAATTTCAAACAACGCTGCAACGTAGTCCTCACTTTTACCTTCTAAATCTTTATCAGGCATTTGGTCTTTAACTACTAGACGGTGAATTTCAGGTACACTCTTGTCTGAAAGATCACGCATATCAGCAATCAATCTTGCATCTTCAATAGCTTTACAACGATCAGTAACACTTGATTCTGCTGCGAGCTTAGCATCAGCTAGTGCTACTTTAGTTTCTTCAAGTTTAAGTTCAGATTCTTGTACAGAGTCTTGCAACTCTTTTACCAAAGCCTCTGATTTTTCAAGTTTGACCTCAACATCAGAAAGCTGTACTTTCACTGCATCCATTTCGTCTACTGTGAAAGAGATAGGATCACCTCCTTTTTCATCATTATCAGGTTTAGAAAATTCTTTTAAAGTATCTTCATCAACTACTTCTAATGCTTCATCTGAGATTCGGCAACTAGAACCAGCTCGACCTTTATTAACAATAGCAATGTGATTAGCTCGGATATTACGTTGGAAAAGTTTTCCATCAATTTCTTCAATATCACAAGTGTAACCTGCGGATAACTCTTGATCACCTTCTTCTAAAGCATCAATAGCTTCTTTAGCTGTAAGGATCAAAGTACCCTTAAGTAAATCTTCGTCACGCACTGGCATACCTTCTAACATACCGACCTGCAAGTCTTTTGCATTGTCAATAGTTACTTGGATAGCTTTACCATCTTCACTCTTAGGGTGGCCTACTGTAACTGGTGCTGATCTGAAAGTCTCCATTGACTCAGAATCAAACACATCTTTTTCATCACGGAATACTCGAACTACTTCATTAGCTTCACGGTCAGGTAATCCTAACTGTCCTGCTGTATAAAGCTGTTCACCAGTACGAGCAAATGCACAAGGCACATGCAATTGACCAGCATCTGTAAACTTACGTGAAGTAGGTACACTTATACGGTCATGTAATTGGACAAGCATTAGTTGTCTCCTGTTATTGATTTATTAGGATCGTCACCTACTTTAGAAGCAGAACTTACTGACCCGTAGTTTATAAGTTCAGCTAGTGCTGACTCTCTTGATAAAATTCCTGCGTCAGTTAGAGTAGCCATTTCCTCTGACTTAGCTTTACATCTTTCAGCTTTCTGTGCAGAAGACTCAGGAAAGATACATTTCCACTCGTACTTAAACTGTTCTTCTTTAAGTCCGAAGTGTGCTGCCATTAACATATCCATAACTTTAAGTCGTGGATCATAAACGTCACGGTGTAGACCTTGTAAAGTTTCAATATAGTTTACTAGATCTGATTCACCTGTTGCGTTCATACCATCAGGCGAAGCTGACAAGAACCTTGTAGCAGGGATCGAGACACAAGCTGAAACTATTTTGAGATATTCCCATATAAGATCTTTTACACCGCTAAGCTGTATTTTCTTTTGTTCAAATGTTTCTGTACTGTCTAATATAGATACACCAAATACAGACTTAATAGATTTCCAATCAGAAAATCTTTGCAACATTGCAGCCGTACCTTTATCATTCTGTAAAATGTTTTGTAAACCTTCTACAGTAATAACATCAGTATTAGCTTCTTGAACCATCTGAGCAGCCGCAGATGCAGTGGTGTGGAAGTTATCTATAGTTTCCATTAGTGGAATCAATACAGAATCACTGTACCACAAGTTTCTTTGTCTTTCGTAGATAGGTAGCTCTGTACCTTCAAAACGAATAACCCTATCTTTATGAATAGGTGTACTAGGGTTGTTAACAAAGAAATACTCGTGAGGTAGACCAAAGTTTGGTGACATATTGGTAAGATCAATCTCACCTGTTGCAACAATACGTGTACGGTCTACTACCCAAGCATTTCTAAGGCAACCAGCTTTAAGGTTACGCCAGTTTACAGGTTTGTCAGTAGCTCTACCATCGTCTATGTCAAGGACTATAAAACTAGTCCCGTACAATCTTGCCCATTTGTGAGCTTCACGATATAGCCGATCTACTTCAAAATGCTTATCAGCTTCTGCGGCTTGTTCATCTTCAAACTCTCTCCACTCCCTTGTAAGGTCTTGTGGGATAATTTGACAAACTTTCTGACTTAACCAATCTTCTCTGTACCTTGCAGATAAAGTTGTGTGGTCAAAGTTTCGACCTGAGTGATTCCACTCGTTCCACATAGATTTATCTTTATTAGTACCAAGACCAGTTGCTAAGTTAGATAGCCCATCGTATAGAGAGAATAAAGGCTTTTCATCTGAGATAGCTATCTCACTCATTATAACTCCTAGTTTATAAAAGCTGTCACATACTTTAGCAGAGGTGACAGGCGTATAAAATTATTCAGTCCTATTTTAAGGTACATCAGACACTATATCAGCTACCGTCATGTTATACATAACAAAGTGAGCTGTACCTATTTGATCTTGCAGGGTTGGATAAGTATCTCCATCACCCATTCTCCACCAGTGTGTAGGAGAAGTGCCTAATGTAGTAAGATCAAACGTACTCCCTGAGTTATAAATGCTACTAACGTTACTACTTTGATCGCTATTCCATATAGCTAGTTCATCTATTTTACAGCCAGATTGCAAGTAATTACCACTAGCGTACCTACCTACTCGGAAGTTATCTGCATCTATGCCGCCAGAGTACCCAAAATTGTTGTGTGACCATGACCCACTTGAAGTTATGTTAACGCCATCTACAAATACATTGAACCTTGAGTAAAAATTACTAAGGTTACCGCTACTAGCTCCTGTAGTACCTCCGTTGTAAGTAACTGTAACTTGTTTCCAAGTGTTTGATGGCAATATGTTATTTGCGCTATCCCACTGAATTTTGTTGTTACTAGAACCATAAGCTAAACGTAACTGGTCATTTCCACCACGATACCTAAGATGAAAATGACCACTATTAGTAATATCGTTATCACCAAAATATAAAATTGTTTGAGCGTTGCTAGTGCTAGAACTTCCTTTAAACCAAAAACTTATACTCCAAGCATCACTAGCTCCTGCACCGTTAGAAGCTCGACCTAAAGTAGCATCCAGTAAAGCAGCGTTAGCCCCTAAGTAATCTTGTGTACTGAACTGTACGCTCTTGGTATCAGCAAAAGGTGGAGTACTTACTGTGAGGACTACAGTTTCACTATCTTCTCCGTTATAGTTAATAGCTTTAACAGGTATATTGTAAGTACCTACACTAAGAGAGCTACCACCTACAAGTTTACGTACATTACCCTCTACGGTTGTTACACCAGATACATTAGACAAATCCCATTCATAACCTACACCATAGTCTGCTGTAAGCTCGTAGTTAAGAGTTTCGCCTTCTACAAGCGCTATAGCAGTACTAGATGTAATATTAGGCAGCTCTGCTGTAGAAGTTCCAGACATAACAAACATAGCGTTTAGTGTATCACAAACTTCTGTAGCAGTGCCTTGATATGGGTTTCCGTTTTGATCTGATATTTCTGTGTGAGGTATTGCTGTAAATACTTCAAATCC
>Ga0098059_1001105_pt1 | contig 13942 bp, 17 predicted proteins | sample 20_taG_FD_92580 | JGI IMG/M metagenome (GOLD analysis project Ga0098059, IMG submission 92580) | Marine viral communities from the Subarctic Pacific Ocean - 20_ETSP_OMZ_AT15318 metaG | ecosystem: Environmental > Aquatic > Marine > Oceanic | place: Subarctic Pacific Ocean | collected 2015-01-19
CTACATGCTCACCATTGACTACCCACTTCTCGTCTAGCATAGCCATGTGTGTTGCGAAGATGACGGTATAATTCTCCACTGCTGGCATGAAGGATGCAACCACTTCACCTATACCCGGACCCAAACCATCCAGAAGGGAGTAGTAGTCCTCTATTGCATCGTAGCAAGCAGCATAGAAGGTCTCATCAGCAGACCACATATTATGCATGTGTTCCTGTAAGAGGTCCTCTTGGTCCTCCCTCATCATAGTGTCCCATTCTGAGAATGAAATCTCACTGACGTTGAGAACTCTGTCTCTCAACCTCTTGTTAAGATTCTTGAAGTAGTTCACAATATCATCATGTTGGACTGATAACTTAGGAATCTTCTTGAAAGCCATTTCCATTCTCTTCATACTCACACCCATCCTCTTAGCAGTGTCCCAGTCTTGCCAGAATAGTAGGACTCTCTGGAAGATACCCTTGGTCAGGACATATTCCTTGACTCCCTTAGGAGGGAAGGTGGTAATCCACATAGACACTAGTGACTCAGTTTCAATCCTACCCGCCTTGGTGTGTTTGACCAGTCTGTTGTTCTGACTACCTACAGGGTTACAAGCAGATTGTAGATACAACACAGTCTCTTGACTGTGCTTGTTCGGATTGAGTATGATTGAGCCCTCATCGAAATTGAGTCCCTTACGACCATCAAGAAGACCCTCTTTGAGATGCTTGATTGTTTCACCATCTATTACCTCCTCTTCCCATCCACCAATGAGAGCAGCGTCAGTCCCTGTGGTATACATATCAGTTGGTATCTCCGCCCCCTCACATATATCCCCTATGAATTCCCAAGCAACCGACTTACCTGTCCTACTAGGTTGAATCCAGAAGCAGTGAACACGAGGGTCAAGATGGCTTGGACCCCAAGGTATCCTAACATAGGGGACTGCTACTTGACCCTGTAAGAAAAAGAATGAGAGCATACCGGGTATGTCATTCTCCATAGAAGTCTGTCTGAAATGCTCCAAGTAACCTTGGAACAATGGGTATTTCTTTATCGCTTGATACTCAGTGTAATGTCTCATAGAAATTGACCCCACATGTGGAGGCTATTAAACTATACTATGTATGGATAGGACATTAGACTTTAGACAGATTTCTTTACCACTCTTTCTATGTGCATAGGTTCTTCCGAAGTCAATGCTTGAAGCAGCCTCTTTCTCAATGTGGGTCCCAACCCCTTGATTTTCTTCAAGGACTCAGGATAGCACATCTCCTCTATACTACCACACTCCTCTAGTATTCTCTCGGCTAAGTCCTTACCTATTCCGGGTATGGTCAGTAGCATGTCTGCTCTTACATCATTAGAAGCCACCCTTCTAATCGTCCTTGCCCCATGTCTGGACGCTGGCTTGTGTAGTTTGTTGTGTAGTTTGGTAATGAACAAGGATGCTTCGCTGACGTTGTTGGTATAAAACACCTGACATTCAAAGTCAGCCATGATGCGGGCGATGGTTCCTGTGAGTTCACTCTGCACTCTGGAGTATGTGATTTTCCTTCCATTACTCTTAGCCATAGCGACATACTTGGGTATGTCTCCATGTATCACTAGGAAGAAACGCTCGTAGTTGGCATCCATGTTATCAAGTTGCTTCCATAGATGACCACTATGACTAGACTGGAAGAGGTCATTGATTGACTTCGCTTCCACACAAGCACCACCCATGAGGTAGTCCCCTACCACAAGCGCCTTCCTGACTACTATTAGCCCCTGCTTCTCTGCTTTTCTAAGGACAGACTCACACAACTTTCCTCTCTCATTGGTATCAATGATTAACTCAGGTTTTACCATTCTCCTTCCTCTCCTCCCTTTTCAATTTCAAGTAGCACTTACCACATAACTTAGTCTTGGTTCTTCCACCCTTCGTATTGTATCCATTCATGATTATTCCACAGTCTTCGCAAATCAAATTATCCCCTCGGCAGTCCCATCATGGTATCTGCAAATACCTGTGCAAAGACCATCTTGAATAAGTGTTCTGCAAGTGGCTGGTAAGTAGCCTCTGTTGCTCCCACTCCCGTACACTATACTGATTACCTGTCTAGTGGTAATCGACTCATCATAATCACTCCACCCCTGCTTGTATATTATGTCAACTATCTGTTCTACATGCTCTGACTTCTTCTCATCAGTTATGCTATCTGGTGGGAAGAACCAACGCATCCTACTCGCTAGGTATGAGACTAAGTGGACTCTGGCTTTGTGTGTGGGGTTGCCCTCACCCATAGCAGATTGAGCGAGGCACGGTAGTATCACCATCTTGTTAGTGCTCAAGTCTGGGAGATTTATGTCTCTGTGTTCTATCTTCTTCTCCTTGAAAGACATAGATTTCTTCTTCACTTTCAGTTTGAGTTTCTCCTCTCCATGTTCTATGTAACCTGACCTCGCTTCACTACCTAACTCCATGAACTCCTCGAAGTCACACTCTAGTATCTCCTCTGATGTGAGGGGTATAGTCCAACAACCTCTACGACTGTTGTAGGAATTAGGTATCCTAATCATACCAGCAGTGTCGAATGCTACAGTAGGGTCGTTGGAGTATAGGTCTAATTCATTATGCCATGAGGAGAGTAGGCTCCTCCCTGCTGCCTTCACACGAGCCACATCCAGACCTGTGGAGGGTGTGTGTGTCTTCTCCAATGGAATCCAAAAATGAAAACCACCCCCTGTGAACCATACAAAGTGAGAAGTGTTGTTGCTTAATAAGTAATGATGCAATCGCTTGACTTGCTCATGCATCTCCTCGAAGGGAATATCCTCTCCCCTCTTACGGAAGTTCTTACAATCGAAGTCACACACAAAGTGTCTGATGATGGGTGTGTTGTAATCCACTCTGTGATTCCTAGGAGGAGTGAGGCTCCGGTATCCATAAGCAGTGAAGTATACATTACCACTACCATTCTTCCCTCTCCAATACGACTCAAGTTCCTCGGCATTCTTGACTACACGTCTGAAACCCTTCAGACCATCTATCCCTATCTCAAGGACCTCTCTAGGGAAATCGAATATGACGAAGGACATACCTTCATCTCTTGCTATATTTCAAATCGTATGCTTCTTCCTCTACCTTATCAAGAATCTTCTTGATGACCTCACCTAACTCTGGGTGATGTATCAACTTCTTGTTGAGAGTGATGTTTAGTTGATGAAGCATCTCATCCTCATTAGGCTCAACACCTATGTCCCCATACTCATGTAGAGTAGTCTGTCTCGATTTATTAATAACAAACTCCTTCTCTCCACACAAGCCTATGTATACATTCACTTTCATACTATCCGTCTGATAATCCAGAACGGCTTCCAACATTCTTTTCACTATATTTTCACAATCATTTCTCTTAGTCATCCTAATTCCTCCAATGTCCATGCGGGGCATATCTCAATGAAGTCACACCAAACACACTTGAACTCGTTGCGTTCCGCAGGAAAGTCTTTTTCTAAATGGGCCGTCACTAGTTTCTTCAACCGTCTCTCCACCACTGCTGGTGTATTCTTGGCGTATCTACTAGTCACTGCCTCGTAATCCCAATGGGGACCATCCCCACCGTTTATGTCACCACCGGGGAACTCCCACCCCCAATGTGTGATAGGGAGGAACTCACCATGTGGGCTATTCTCTAACATCATCTTGTAGAATTGCATCTCAGCCCTCATGTCTGATGACTTCCTAGTCTTCCACTTCCCTGTCTTCAATTCCATGAGGGCAAAGCCCCCATTCCCGTCCTCGAATATCCTATCAATGAAACCACGCATGTGTATGGGGACAGACACACCATCAATCTCAACTACTCTCGTGGCATGTATCTCCGCCTCATTTCCAACAGGATGCCAAGCCTCTCCCTTGGAGATGACCAACCTATCGTATTGCCAATCCACCCATCTCTCAATTTGCTCCGGCTCTCCATGTAGGTATTCCTCTGGTGGTTCTGGTATGATGCCATGCATCATCTCCCTCCCTTCATCACCATCGTCTCTTATGTCCTCTAGTATCTCATCGAAGACCTCGAATATGTTATCGAAGAAGTATTCAGTCATATCATGTACGTTGTTCCCTCTGATATGGTGGTCCTTCTCCTCTGTCTTGAGTTTCAATATGTTCTGGAAGAAGTATTGCTTGGGACAGAAACCGAAAGTACCTAGGCTACTCTTAGTAACCCTGAGTATCTGCTCTACACCATCCTCAACCATACCGGGTTGCCAAGCATAAGTGCTCTTTGAATAGGACTCAAGCATGTCTTCATATGGATAGTCCCCCTGCTCCACCTTGTCCTTATCATTAGGATTGAATCTCATTCGCTACACCCCTCGCATTTCATCTTAGTGAAGGTTCTCTTACAGTTAGGACATGTTGGTGTACCTCGTATCATGTATGTGTCAGTGAGACCATACCATCCGCACGAACATTGAGACAACATCACAATCCCTCCTCTATTATACAGTCGAAGCATCGCTCCTTCTTCGGGTCCCACACAAGGTTCCTCTGCTTCTTGCACATCGCGCAGTATTTCCCTCTGTATTTGTTAGCCATCATATCCACCTGAATAGTTTTGCTAATACCAAGACTGACAATATTGTATTCACAGTAGCGGCTATCGTTCGGTAGAGTGCCAACTCTCCGAAGTGTGCTTGGCTCCAATGCTCTATGTCGTCACTCATTCTTCCTCTTCTCCTTTCTTGTGACCCACGTTCCCCTCAGGGAAGGCCGAGGTTCTACTAGGCATATCGACAATATCCATACCATCTACCAATGGTCTTATGTTATCCTCATAGAGGCTCTTGTATTCCTCAAATAGATTTCTGATTTCCACTCTCTGTACCATCGCTTTCCTCTCATCATTGATTATCCTCTCCAGATAGATTGCCAAATCCATAGCCTCCTGTTGAGCGTGAATCAACCAGTCGATAGGGAGTAAGTCCTCCCTCTCCATCGTGGTTGAATACTTCTCTTCACCCATTACCGCTCTCTCTTGTATCTTCCTACACACTTCATCTTCAATTTCACTCATTTGTCTCACCACTCTGTGGGCTTACTCGCAGCCAACGCCTTCTTCAGTTCCCAACCTAGTGTGTCGTAAACTGATTCGAGTTTCCTGTGTATCATCTTCTCTATGATTACATCGTAATCCAGAGTGAAGGACTCTATCTCCTCCTGCTCTCTGAAGGCTATGACCTGTACCTTCATGTTGTTCCTCTTGGTGAACTCAACCTCATTAGGCATGTCCTCTGGTGTGGCAGAGATGTATACCCATTGAGCCCCGTCTCCCTGCCTGAACGGATTGACAGGAGCCATGTTGTCATTGTAGTATTTGGCTGCTCTCACTGCCATAGGAACTACAGAGAGATAGTCATTGAACCCCTTCTTGATTCTCCCATAGGGTGCTAGTTCCTTCACTTCTATTTCTCCTGCTCTAACCCTCTTGATGATGGGATAGATAGCAGCGTTCACTTGCTCCTCAGAAGCCCCCGTCCCTATGAGATTGAATGCTATGTCTTGCACCATCTTACTGATGGGAGCAGCGTTTGCTGCCTTGAGTTCAAAACCAGTCACCTTCATCTTACCTGCTTCTTTCTCAGGCCATGACTTGATGCCGAAGTATCTGTTCTTCGTCTTGGTGGTAATCCAATAGTCGAAGTAAGCCTCTAGTTCCACATCGAGATAGGCCATGTCCAACTGTTCCCTCGCAGTATCAGTCAGATGCTTCGCTAGACCTTCGGCCTCATCTAGTGGGACTTGTATGAATGCAGAGTCAGTGTGTCCATACAAGGCATTGTAACCCTGCTTCTCACTCTCACTCATCAGGAACCTGATGCTCTCCCTACCTCTGTATGTGATTGTCTTGCCTATGTCTAGGTCAGCCCACATACCACCTATCTTCTTCATCGACACCATCCCATAGAGGGCATTAACTGCCACCTTGGTTGCGGTCTGTAGCATATCATAACCCAGTCTCTCATCTTCATCCTTGGCTTGCGCCATGAGTGTCTTGTATTCCTTACGCATGGCTAGCATTTCAAGAACCACAGAGGGGAGCAAGCCCCTCTCCTCTTGGTCCCAGTGTGTTCCATTACCTATCGTCTTGATTCCAACACCCGTATGTCTTCGCTTGGTCTCCCATGATAGATTGTCGGAGATGATGATGCTTGGATAGAGAGAGGCATAGTCGAAGAGCCCAACACCCTCATGCCTACCAGATTTTGGTAGAGGGATGAAAGCCGCTTCGAGTTCTTCCCTACTTACTGCCTTGGATGATGGCGCTTTATATGTGGTGCGCCTACCAATCAGGCCTCGGAAGTATCTAGTCACCCTGTTGGTGCTGGGGAAAGTGACACCACACAACTGTTGCATGGCTAGATGAAACTCAATGGCGTGTAACTTGTTGTCTATGTCTCTCAATAGTGTGGTATCAACCAGACAGTAGTCAACGAACTCATCGAAGTATTCCTCCCAACCATTGAACACAGTCATACCCTCTATCCTATTGGTGAGTTTCTCACCTAGGTCTAACGCATTGGCTACCCAATTGAGTTTCCTGCTGGACATTTGTCCTCTACCAGACTTCTGCCAGATGGACTCGAAGCCGCTGCCTGACATCCCCCTCGCCGCGCTATCGTAGACTAGCCTTCCTCGTATCGGTTGCGCGGTATCATCATAGAAGTCTTTACTTCCTTCTCTCAAAGGGGTGATGTAATTCAAAGGGCTCAGTCTGTTAGGGTCTTCCAATCTCCTCACCATGTGTGGTAGGTCTGCCCAGTTACCTGCGTGTGCCACCATTATGTCGGGATTGCATTTGTCCAGATACTCTAGGAAACCCTCATGCATATCTGCCTCGCTTGAATAGAGATGTAGGAAGTAGCCTTCGTATCTATCCACCCATTCAGTCACTCGCTCTTGGTCTGGTCTCCAAGCGAACACCACTGGGTGCTCTTCATATGTATCCACCACTGCCATGACAGTAGTGAAGTGTTCTTGTGTGTCCCACTCTAAATCATAATACCAAATCCTAGGATGGAAAGGCGGTATTCCTTCGGGGTATCTAGTGATGATGTATTGGTCTTCGTAAGACAAGTCTGCCTCGTATGTCCTTATCCTCTCCTTGATGTTCCATAAGTTATCAGGGGAGACAGTAGTCATCTTCATCAGATTAGTTCCATCTATTGCCTGTGCTCTATCCTCGTAATGAAACTCAGTACCCGGAAAGTCTGCCGTTATCCTAGACTGTTGTCCGACTGACAAACCTATTGGAACCCAACAGAATGGCATGACGAAGTCCTCATCATCCTCTGTGATGATTCTCTCATGGAGCACTCCATCCTCACCCCTCGTTCTCTCGTATATGTGAGGGGCCTCAGTCCTATCGAATGTGGGATGGAACCAGTTCACAATCATACTCATGCCTCGTTCTTTACAATCAGGAAACTATTCTCCTGTTGGACAAAGAGGAATGTGTTCTCACCCATGTGTATCCAAGCATCTCCATCTGAGAGAAGGCTTGTGCATTCCATCAACCACTTTCCAAACTTACTCTGGACTCTCTTGTTAGAGCCTGAGGCTTCTGTCAGTTCAGTGTCTATCGTTAGTTGCATAGTCCCTTGCTTCCCCGCCTTGATGAAGAACTCACCCTCTTCCACATGTGTTGATATTAGGAAATCAGGATAGGTGAAGAAGTTCTTGAAGCCTGAGATGGATTTCAAATTACCCACATTGATTACTCCATGTGTCTCAATCTCACTCTTCTTCCATTGTGTAAACATATTCTTCTCAGTCTTAGAGAGTCCCTTCTCTATCGTGGGAACCTTGGTGTAGGAGTTGATGGTCTTCATAGTCGGAACCTTGAGTGTCATGCCCCCACACTTCACAGTCAACTGCTTACCTAATTCGTTCTGATGAAACGTGATGACACCAGCCTTGGCGTTACACTTCTTACAGAACTGCATCACTTTCTTCAAGTCTGTTATACCCATGACTCCTTCTCGATAACTCAGAATTCCGCTTACTAAAGGAGGCGCAGTCTTAAATTTCTCAAAGATGTGAGTCTTTCTGAAGTAGAATGTGTCAAACCCTACTGCCCCAGTGAGTCTCCCCGACTTCACTTCCACTAGCAAGTCCTCTGTGTTCTCTCCGAACGAGGAGAGAAAGTCAAGGGCTTCGCTGCGAGATAGGGCAAAGGTGGTTGGCATATCAGATACTTCCGTCCGTCAATTCTGGTAGTCCTATCCACACTGGGGCCTTTCCTACTTCCGTAATTAGGATGGTTCTCTTCTGTCCTTGTAGTGATGCATTCGTCTTGCTCTTCTCAAAGGTGACAGTGTATTCGCTCCGCACTATGTCTCCTGTCTCGTCATCATAAGTATCATCTCTCTCACAGAGAAGCAACTGATAGACTAGGTTGTTAGTAGCCTTCTCCCAATCTGGTCTCCACTTGGAAGTCTCCTCGTTCTTACCCCAAGAGTAGTTGGTCAGCCTTAGATGGGTCTCCATGTATACCCTCACACCCAACTTCACTAGGCCTCTACATATGGCAGTCAACTGATGGAACCTTGTCTTCCTGATAGCCCAGTCCCATTGGTGACCCACCTTCTTGTTCCAATCTGCTGCCTCGATACCATCCTTGGCTAGGTTCAGGTCAACGATACGCATGTTGTTGACACAAACGGAATCCCATAGGTCTACGCCTGTGATTAGCAATCCCCATAGTCTCTCTCCATCATAGTCAGGCTCGTTTTGTAGCACTGCCCTCTCTCTAGCGAATTGTAGAATCTTCATCACACGGTTGTGTGTAGCGGGATAGTCATACGCCGTCCTATCGTTCTGTTGCATCACCCAAGGCTCCCAAGAGCGAATGCGCTCGTTCTCTGGATAGAATGCCGAAGCGGAGGCTGCTCCTCCACCATCGAAGTCCAGTATCTCCAGAGTCTCCCCTTTCTTCTGGGCTTCCTCATCAGCATTGAATGCTGCTAAGACAACCGCAGACTTACCTGTGTTCTCATGTCCTGCTATACCCATGAAGGTATGAGACAGAGGATTCTGTTGGTGTAAGGTTTGTAGTTCAGCCCTTAGGTCTGCATACTCATCCAGTGTTGTCTGCCTACTAGTCTTTTTATCTCCTTGTTGCATAGCCTTAGTGGGTTTGCCCTTCTTCTTTTCTTTCTTCTCTTGCTTCGCTGCTCCAAATCCTGACATGTTATTCTTCCTCCTCTAACTTTCTCAGTTCATACTCTACCGATTCGTCTTGACGATACTCCCACTCAGACTCCTCACGCATGAACTTCAACTCTTCATGAGATAATTTTTTGAACTTCAACTCTTCATGAGATAATTTCTTGTCACTAGAATCACCCATCAAGCCTCACCCTCTTCTCCCTCTCGGCTCTGTGCCTTCTGTGCATTTACCTCAGCCACATCCCTCTGCAACTTCTGCAAGGAGTTGTTCACCTCATTAGCGAACGCCTCCAGCATGCGAAGATACACTAGCCTTTCAGCAGCGAGAGCCTGTAAGCCCTGTGCCTGTTCTAACAGAGTGTCATAACTCTGTTGAGCCACCACTGCTGCTTCTTCTTGCGTCTTCAGTTCTTCTTCCAATTGTTTCATTGTCTTCTTTTTTACCATTTAATCACCTCAAATGAATTGCTCCATGTTTGTGTCTCCACCTTCTTGTCTCCTGCGTATCCTTCTAGGGTCTGCATAGACACCGAAGACATTCAACTTAGGTACTTCCTCCCCATCTTGAATGCTCATACCTATTCTACCAACCACAATTACTGTGGACTTCTCTGCCCACTCTATCTCCTCATCTCCCTTTCGGGCAACGAATGGATTCGATAGGTCGTAGCAAGCACCACTCACCCATCCGGTGACCTCAGACTTCCTACCCTGTCCATGTATGCTCTGTAAAGCCACGTTGGACAGGCTCAACATGAAGTTCCTTCCTGTCTCATCATAGGGGCTCTCCCTAGGTTCGGTGTTGAGTCTACTCACAGTCCCCTTAGTTACTACTATCGGCCCTGCTCTTCCTTCCTCTCCGTTTATCTGGAAAGTCCTGACCCTCTCGTTGTATGCCTCATTGAGAGACTCAAGGGGTATGTAGTGCTCATGGAATGTGTTGGACGCTAGGAACTTATGTGGGTGTAGGAACTTCCTGTCCTGCTCATCCACGAAGTCATCCGTGTATTGTATGTTCTCCTCGAAACCAGCATTGGTTCCCAACACATCTCTGAATCTCTCATCACCATCTGTGTTAGGTGGTCTGACCTTGATTTTACATGGCTCGCCAATCCTGACATTCATGTCTACCGAACTACCAGCACCATCCACTCTCCACATGAGAATCTCATTGTCGAAACTGCTCTCCTCGTTTCCGAGGAAGTAGTAGTGCCTACCGAATAGCATTGGCATCATCGGTCTGCCTGTGGTCATTCCTAGTAGACAGATGAACTTGTTATCAGCCTTGAAGCCTAGGGTTGGGTCTTCTTCCACAGGCTCGTTGGTCTCCTGTACGCCTTTGTTGGTTCTGATTTGCCAGAAGGAACCCTCCTTCTCATACACACCAACACGACCACCATCAATAGCGGCCTTGGGGTCAGTGATGAACTCCCTTGTGGCTCTGCTGACCATACCAGCCCTGCGGTCTCTCTTCGTACCATCGACACCAATGAAACAACCTACGAAGGAGACAGTATTAGCGCCCCCTCCTACTGTGCTCTTTCGCAATTGGGTGAAGCACTGCTCTGCCCAATCAATGAGAAGGTCTTCATCCTCACTCGCCCAGTCTTCACACCCATGATAGGTAGATATGAAATCAGTGTAGTGCTTCACTACATCCTCTATCTTATCCCCTGTCCTCTCACAGTGCTTGTTCAGCCTTTCCATTACCTCTTCTGGTAGTTCTCTATCATCGTTTTCATCATTCACTTTCTTCATTTTCAATCTCTCCCTTTAACTTCGCTACAAAGTAGTCGAGGAATGCGTAGTCCGAGTCCGGCCATTCATATATCTTACTCATCATATCACCATAAACACGCATGATAATCCAAGTTCTGCCTTCGTCATCCATCTCAAAGAATGAGGATAGGTTCTGATAGAAACTCCTCATCACGAACATCTTGTCCCTACCCTTCTCCAAGGCAGTGTGGAATTGTAATCTCATCTCCATGAAGTCATCAGCCATAGCACCCATAGCAGCCTTGCTTATGTCACCAGCATCGACTAGGTTCTTCTCAAGGGAACCCTCCTCCAACTTGATTGACTCAAGGAAGTTGACACAAGCACGAAGGTCTCCGTTCATCTGTCTGACTAACCTAGGGAAATGCTCTCGCCATGACTCCCTCACACTAGTAGGGACACTCACCTTCTCACACACGTTGTATAGGTGGTCACTACCCTGTATCACATCGACAGGTTTGAAATTATAGATAGAACATCTGCTCTTGATGGCTGGTCGAATCTTACTAACATCGTTGGCGGTCAGTATGAAGAGGCAATTAGCAGCATGGTTCTCAATGATTTGTCTCGCCGCATCTTGAGCAGGGGTAGTGAGACCATCAGCCTCATCCAAAAGGATGACCTTCCTCTCACCAGAGTAAGAAGAAGTGCTCGCTGCTTGCTTCAAGAAGCCACGCACGAAATCTATACCTCTGTCATCACTAGCATTACACTCATAGAAGTCTGCATCATAAGAATCGCCTAGTATGTGCATGCCTAATACCCTCGCTGACGTAGTCTTACCTGTCCCCGGCGGCCCTACTAGAAGCAGAGCCTCAGGGTAAGCGTTCACCTTTATCCATGTCTTGGCAAGGTCAGTGAACATCACTTGCCCTACTATGTCATCAATCTTATTCGGTCTACCTACCGCATTCCAATTAGAAACTCTAAACATCACGGATATGTTTTCACTCCTTTATAGCCAAACGCTCTAATCCACACTTACACATGCTTTGTCGAACTGCTCCGCCCAGACCACGAATGTCTCGAAATTACTAGGTGGGGGGTTGTCTAACACCCATCTCATAATAGCGAACCCCTCCTTATCAGAAAGGTAATCACTCATACCAGATTCCTGTATGAAGGTCATGAGTTTCCTCACGCTCCTACCATCAGTGTATTTCTGTTGAAGGGGTAAATCGACTTTTTCCAAAATAACCGATAAAACAGAAAACATACTTTTGGTATTTTCTTGTTGTTGCTTTATATGTGAACGTAGTTTGATAAATCGGTTTATTCGGTATCCACAGGCCGCAGTTGCGCTTTTTTGCACAGAAACGTGAAATTTCACATCTGAACATAAAAAACCAATACCGATAGACATTTCATCCATTTATTCCCCTCCATGTAGTAAATCCACATATTGGGTTATATCACTAATCCCCAAATCATCCCTAAGGCCCAAAACGTGAACATCTTCCAAAATAACCCCATTTTCGTTGAATTCGATGATTGGGGCTAGAACTTCAATCACTATCATAGACTCATCAGGGAGACAAGCCCAATTCTCATCAATCCTAATGTCTGTTAATCTTGACACCGTCCCTTGTGAGGCTATTTTGAGGTCACCAGTGACTTCTGCCTCTACTACGTTGATAAAATCATCAACACCATCTATACAACACAATCGTATTTGGAGAGCATCATCATGCAACTTCCTCACCTCACTTAGTCGCAGTGCCTTCTTTGCATGAGACTTCATTAGGATATAACCACCCTTCTCGAAAGGGTCGAAGGCATCCATGTCAGGGAACCTGATGACCTCTTCTTCAGAGAGAGATGAGACAAGTTCAGACATCTTGTCTATTTCCGTTGGCATGTGTATCACTATGTCACCTGAATCCCACTCTGCTTTCCCTAGCCTCTCTGTTAGAGAGAGATGGGGGTATCTAGGGTATATCGCATCATATACATGCAAGACACCCTCATGTGATATGGTTTCAAGGATTATCGGCCCTTTGGGGAGCCATTCATCCGGTACTACACCAGTGGTTGTTAGCCGTCCTCCTCTGTCTCTCCATACTAACCTAGTACCTGATGGCTCTGGGAGTATGTATAGCATCTTAGTGCTACCCTTCTGATACAGTCTCTGATAGAATCCACCATTGAAGTCTTCAAGCGACTGAGTATCATCGTGTGGATGGAATGGGAGATAACGCCTAGGAGTCAATGCTATGTTTGTCTCTTCATACCACCTAGAGGGTAAGTCTAGGGACTTGGGGTCGTTGTATATCGTATGTAGTAGTGCTAATGGTTCCTTGAGTACCACATGTCTCTTCATAACATCCTTGGGTATCTTCTCGTTCATTCCTATGTTCATCATATACGCATGAGGGGTGATGTTCACCCTCTCACCTAGTATGTGTGTCCAGAACAGACGGCCCTCAATCTCATTCATTCTATGTGTCGTTTCTAATACAGTCATAGAGCCTGATTTGAATGTCTCAATCACACCTAGCATCTGTTCTATGGTGCGTCCTTGAGATGTGCTCTTGCTGCTCTCCTGTGCTAGTGTCATCGCTAGTGAGTCTTCACCCAGTAAGTCTAGCACCACATCTACGAACACACCCACCTCTTTAGCGAACATGGCTGCTATACGCTTACCACTCATCGGCCCAAGTTCATCCATTTTCGACTTGTCGTTGAAGAATAGTTGATAGACAAGACAAGCGTCCTCTCCAGATTTTATCTGTCTCAGCGCATCCCTCTTGTTACCACCCAAGCGTATGTTTTCGTATATACCTGCGGCAGTGGAGAACTTCATGACAAGACCGTTTCTACTATGAATGAGTATTGCTTGCACCACTCATTAGGTCTTGGTTGTGTACCCACTCCGAAAAACTCCTTCGTCTTCTCCGCAACGAAACGAGAAGTCAGTTTGATTTTCTTATGCTTGCATACCAGATACAGACAGTCCACGAA
>Ga0098059_1001106_pt1 | contig 13940 bp, 18 predicted proteins | sample 20_taG_FD_92580 | JGI IMG/M metagenome (GOLD analysis project Ga0098059, IMG submission 92580) | Marine viral communities from the Subarctic Pacific Ocean - 20_ETSP_OMZ_AT15318 metaG | ecosystem: Environmental > Aquatic > Marine > Oceanic | place: Subarctic Pacific Ocean | collected 2015-01-19
TCAGTTTCTGCATTGGACGCAGTTCTTAGTTGAGTGCCCAGCTTATATGATCCAGGAACATAATTAAAAGCTCCGGAGTTTCGATCTACAGGAGTAAGATATAGAAAGAACTTTAATGTAGGAATTCTGTCAAAGTGAAGAAACCCATTTCTTTCTAACCCTCGGTCGTTTCGAAATTCATGTGTGGCAAATATTTCATTGAACGATGGTGTCTTTTTATAAAAGCCCTCTGCGATGCCCTGAATCACGGGCGATGAAAATAAGGAGTATACAGGTGTAGGTCGCCAAGCCTGATAAGACCCTACTCTTGCAGCTTTGCCAAACAAATATTCGTCGTCTGCTTTTTCAAGGTGTGGCTTCAGTAAGAATCTAAGATCTTCTACATCTGACTTATTTATAAATGGTGTCTGAAATTTATAAAAACCATTCTCGTTGAGTTCTGAAACTATTTCTTTTATAGCCATTTATATACCCTCGATTGTTTGTTTTAAGGATTCCCGAAAGCTTGTTGGAGTTATGTCGCTAATTTGTAGAAATTTTGTATGGTCGATTGAGTAGCGGAAATCGTGACCTAAGCGATCTTCAACAAACTTTACACTGTCTTCAAAATCTAACCCAAGATGATCCAAAATAATATTTACAATCTCTATGTTTTCAAGCTCATTTTGTAGAGTTAAATTATAGACCTCATTCATCTCGCCGTTCTCTAATACATCAACGACACATTTTGCACAATCTTTTACATAGAACCAGTCTCTGATGTTCTTGCCATCTCCATAGATTGGTATTTTCTTCATATTCCTAATACTTCTCAAGATTGTAGGTATAAACTTTTCTTGATGCTGTCGGGGTCCAAAGTTGTTACTCATCCTTGTCATCTTGTATTCTGTCCCGTAAGTGTTGTGGAATGAGGTCACAAGATGCTCGGCAGCGGCTTTAGTTGCTGAATATGGGTTCCTAGGATTGAAATTATCAGTCTCGATAAAGCTTCCATCCGCAGTCGAACCATACACTTCGTCTGTTGATATGTGTAAAATTTTACAGCCAGTGTGCCGGCAAACCTCTAACAACGAGGACACACCGCCTATATTAGAGTGTATGAATGGCTTCACTGAGGTAATAGAATTATCAACATGTGTTTCTGCTGCAAAGTTGATTATCCACTCAACATTGTTGCTGGTAACAATATCTTTTATTTGTTCTGTGTCATTTATATCAAGCTCGTAAAAATCAATGGAGTCTATGAAGTTTTTCATATTTTCCTCCAAGCCTGCATAAGTCATACAGTCAATCCCAATAACCTTGTAGCCACGGGATAACAATTCTTCTGTAGTATGGCTGCCAATAAATCCAGCGCAGCCAGTCACTATAACGTTCATTCTTCTTCCTTATTGAGAATATCGTAGAGATAATTGGAGTATTCTGGGTTTTTAATCTTACTAGCAAGGTTTCTCAATTGCTCATCGTCTATGAAACCCATATAGTGAGCGGTCTCTTCTATACAAGAAATCTTTAGACCCTGACGGTTTTGAATAGCTTGTACATAGTTTGAGGCGTTCAATAGAGCATCAGCGACACCAGTATCAAACCAAGAATATCCACGACCAAACTTAATAAGCCGGAGCTTTTTGTTTTGTAAATATTCTCTGTTTACATCAGTAATCTCTGTTTCTCCACGACCGGAGGGCTTTAGATTTTTGGCTATCTCTATGACAGAGTTGTCGTACATATAGAGACCAACAACGGCACAATTTGATTTAGGTCTTTTAGGTTTCTCCTCAATATTGAGAATTTTTCCCCACTTCCCTTGTTTCACTATGCCGTATCGTTCTGGGTTCTTTACATGATGCCCAAATATTACAGCGCCGCCACCAGTATTTACAGCCTCGGCTCCCCTCTGAAGGAGTTCTGGTAGTCCATGTCCGTGGAATATGTTGTCCCCAAGAGCCAAGCATACACTATCATCGCCTATAAATTCTTCACCCAAGATAAATGCCTCAGGAATTCCATTTGGATTATCTTGTACCTTATATTGTATTTTGATTCCATATTCGGAACCTGTTCCTAGTAATTTTTTGAAAAGCTTATCATCACCCTTTTTGCAAATTATTAGTATATCTTTTATACCTGCCAAAATCAGCGTTGCCAAAGGATAGTGTATCATTGGCTTATCATATACCGGAAGAAGTTGTTTTGTCACCACTGAAGTAAGAGGGTGAAGTCGTGATCCGTTGCCTCCAGCTAAAATTATACCCTTCATTCTGTTATCTCCTTGATATTCTCAACAACACGCATCATATCCTGATAAGTCAAGCCCTCGTGAAATGGAATACTCAGAGTTGTCTTCGCTGCCTCTATAGATTTTGGGCAATAAGAATTATCCATTCCTTTGTATACGGGATGAATATGCATGGGCTCATAATGGATTCCAGAAGCAATATTATTCTCCTGTAGAATTTTCATTGCTTTCTTGTTGTCAGGAACTGAGACCCTATACAGGTGACTGCTTGTGTTTTTATATCCAAGCTCATTATTGTAGAATGTTCTTACATCCTCAAGTTTCTCAAGCTTTGAGTCAAGTTTCTGCAAATTTTGACGGGCAACGGAAGCCTGGAAAGAATTCAAATACATCTTCCATCCAGGGAATTTTATTTCTCGATTCCAATTATCCTTGGCATAACTCATACCATTTAGAACAGCCTCTTTGAAATACTGTATTTTCTCAAGATCATCAGATACTATCATTCCGCCGTCAAGACCGCCGACTGGTTTTGTCGGATAGAAGCTAAATAACATTAGGTCTTCAGGGTTTGCTTCTTTTCTGAATTGGTTTTTTTCTACTTTTTGTGCAGAATCAATGATCTTGTAATCATCGAACTTATGCAAAATATATGAGTCACCAATCCAATCAACGTCATCAATAAAGTTTATTTTGTTACCGCCATTAACAATAGCGTTTAGAACCACAGCGGGGATCATACTGGGTACATCTATAGTTATCTTGTGGTTTAGGAATATCAAGAAGATGGCGTTTGTTGCACTACTAATAGAGCAAGCATATTTTGCGCCAACATATTCTGCAAACTCTTCCTCAAATGCAATAACGCCGGAGTCATGCAGTGAATGATCCCAGTCTGCTGTGTTTATGACATAATCTTCTATATTGAATAATTTTATTTTTTCGTTCATTTGTTTCCAGCACTTGACAAAAAGTTGGACAGCAATTCTAATTCTTCTGTAGATCCAAATGAGGGTTCAACAATATTACCAATTGGTTGTATTTCTTTGATTTTATTTTCTCTAACAATGGATTGTAAGTTATCTATTCTTTTTTGATTATAACCCAACAAATTAGATTCTTTAATTCTTTTGTCTAAAAGTTCCTTTAAGTCTGGTAACTTAAGTGGGTATGTTTCTTTGAACACCCTTATCCCCTCTTCTACACTAACGTTATCGTATTCGGCAATTGCAACGCCTATAACCTCAGATGTCTTATTGAAATCTTCCAGCCAGTAGTCAGACTTTATCCAATGATCTTGCGGTGGGAAGTGATCAACTAAAGTTCCACCCTCAGTCTTTATGCGTTCCCCTTGTTGGTGTAAAAGCCATCGGAAGTCAGAACGGTGGCTGTTTCCCCATAGAGTGTTCAAGTATCCAGCAATCTGCCCTGTAAATCTTATATTCTGAGGGGATGCCTCACGGATCATTTGCCAACAAGCTTTGACATGGTTACTACGTGTAACATTGTGCCAATTGCAGTGAAATCGCACCGTCTGTTCTTTGAACCTTTCAGAGGCAGTTGGAGCACATATAGAATTAGGAAATGTAGAATATATGTTACGACCAACAGTTAGAGTGCCATATGTTTGCCGACTTACTATTATATTGTTGACTGCTCCACGAGCAGAACTAAAATCGGGGTTATCTTTCAAAATTTTCAAACACTCTGTTATGCCTTCTGACAAGATGAAGTCATCATTATCCAAGACTGCTACAGTTGGAGTGTCAACCCTTAGTACAGCATCTGCCATCTTGTTATAAAAATCCGATACTGTTGTGTCGTATGGATATCTTATGTACTCATAATCTAAGTTGCTTAGAATACTGGGGGTTTGCAGGACCTCAGATATTTTTTCATCTTCTCCACCATCTGCTAGAATTATTTTATACGGAAACTTAATATGGTTCAAGTAAGATAAGACCCGGTAAGAGTAATCAACCCTATCTTTTAGGGGCATAAGAATTGAGAAGTTTTTATCAGTCATTTGTTATTTCTCCTTAGTATTTTTTTCATCTTTGTAATGTCCATTGAGGTGTCTGGTGCAATATTTACATCCAAGATCTGCTTAGAAGAAATTTTATCTATTGATGGATTAGTCTCACTAACAAAATCATATACAGATCTCGATTCTCCGCCAACGTTTATTACCCCGGTCTCGTCTAGAAGCTGAAGTATGATCGGGGCGGCGTCTTTATCAAATATTAGGCTCTTCCTAATATCAATTGCCGCACGAGGATGAGGGAAAGGAAAATTACAGATACAAGCACGTATAATAAGAGAATTATCGCAGATACGAACTGCGCATTCGCCGCCTAGCTTTGACCAACCGTACTTAGTAACTCCATCATTATCTCCCTCAAAAGGGGATAGGGCATCTGTTTCTCTATAATTTCCATCAGTCCCAGGATACACATAATCAGTAGATATATACACGAGTTTTACACCCGATTCTAAGCAAGCCATGGCAACGTTAGATGTTCCCACAATATTAGATCTGATGCTCTCTGTCGGGTGTGTTTGGTGCTTACTCATTGGTCTAGTAAACGCAGCAGAGTGTATAAACACGTCTGGCTTGACTAAATCAATCCACCCTTTTACTTCTTTATAATCAGATACATCCATCGAAGATCTTGGCGGATGATGAATAGTATTTTCTTTGTTCGCCTTGACAATATGGGAAACTAGATTACCATTGCCCCCAGACATCAGAATGGTCTTCATTTTTTATGACCTGTAATCCTAATCATCAAGTCGGGTCTGTTTTCTTTCCACTGAAATCTGCTAATATTTATATTCTCATAGCCTAATTTATTATAAATGGCTGTGAGTTTTGCCTGAGTATACGCATTTTTATGGTACTGACCTTCTCCATTTTGAGGACCAAAGATTCCAGCAGTAATATAACCCCAGCGGCTTTTGTACGAATAGGAATATTGACCAAACCAATGTTCTTGAGCTATAGCCTCGTCATCATTACGAAAAAAGTCTTTCCAATCATCTTCTGCATTCAGCCATTCTCTAACCATATGTTCAAAGTCAGGTACGCTAATATTTAGCACTCCTCCTGGCTTTAGAACTCTTGTTACCTCGTGGAAAAACTTAGGCTCTTCTAAAAATGACATATGCTCTATGATTGCATCAGCCCGAATTTCACCGACAGACGAGTCTTCAAATGGTAAATTTAGTACATCACACTGTAAAAACGGATTGTTTTCGTTTATAACTAAGTTAGGATATCTTTTTTTGATCTCTTCTACTGAGTCCATGTCAACATTGAGATAGCCGTCTAGTAAACGACTGGCGCATCCTAGATTCAACTTTATTGTATCTGTCATTTAAATCTCGCTCTCAACATAGTTTCCTTTACATCTTGATCTTCAACTTTTGACCAATACATTACACCTAAAGTTTTTCTTTCAAAGCCGGGAGTGAGCTTTGAAACTCCATGCCAAGATTGATCGGAACATTTAAAAACATTCAATCTGTTGAATTTATAAGGAACGGTGCCCTTCTCCCCGTGCTCATTCTCTAACATAAGATCAAAAGATTCGTCATACTCTTCGGATATACACAAAACTGCACTGTATTCTCGTTTCCAATTTTTATGTATACCATGGATTTCAGCATCGACGTGCATTCCTAGATAACCACCCTCTCCTCTTGCATTAGGAGTGAGCATCATACCGCCGCCATAATGAGATACATCTGGGAAGATGTCAGGAGAAAATTCCTTGAAGTATTCACCAGGGTTAAAATGGGTGGCTATATAATCCATTACCAGAAGAGCCTCAGGAGTAGACTGCCTGGGTGATTTAGAACAGTACTGTACTTGACCCGAGTGGGATTCATATATTACCCAATCATCTTTACTAAAGTGAGAAAAACTTTGAGCAGCAGCCCTAACCATTGCGGACGATGGCATAAAATCATCTATTGAAAGAGCGGGGAACGGGGTATCTATCTTTGTTACTTTCACTTTTTACCCTTTTTTTAGCTTTTTGAATTCTTCAAAATCTTCGACATAATCTTTCTTGTCATATAGTGTACTACAAAATGATAAGAGAATACTATCCTCTGTATGATATTCTGTCGCATCCCATATTCCACTAGGAATATACAACCCTTTTGACGGATTGTCAAGTACAAATTTTTGATTATATCTGCCGTCGCTCAGATAAACAGTAATCTCTCCGTTGAGACATATGAGTACTTGTTCGGTTTCATAATGGGCGTGATTACCTCGACTATCCCTTGTCTTTACACCCTTGACATAAAAAGATCTCTTTATTTTAAATGGTATTTCTTTACTCTCTTCTAAAGCAACAAGCGATCCATCATCATCATGGGATATGAAATTTATCTGATAGGCGTCCTGTACTGTCTTCTTGTTCATTTACTTACTGTGTCCCAATTTTCGCCGAAATGTCCCGGCAGAACCTTCCACTCATCACTTGTAGAATACTTTTGATCCAAATAATATAAAATAGTTGATTCTGGCTGCAAAGCCTTATACCCATGATATGTGCCCGGTGAGATGGTCAATGTTCTGGGGTTCTTGTCTGAGATATATTCCCACCTTACCCTGTATGATCCATCATCTTGAGGTTCTGCAAGACCAACCTTGAAAGATCCTTTTATACAGAACCAATAATCTGTTTGTATCTTATGTTTATGCCAAGCTACAACGTGTTCTGTAGAGTTCACATGGGATATATTTATTTGACCGTTTACTTCGGGAAATATATCAAATAGTCTTTGGGCTCTGTCATCTTCATGAAAGTCCATATCAATAGCCAATCTTTATTATTCACTTTTCTCAAAAATATGATCATAATAGGTGATTACAGGATCTTTTAGGCCCCTTTCAACAAGGCGGAATATTTGTCGAGGTGGTGTTTCATCAATTCTTCCAGTGAATGTTTTACACGCCATCTCATACCCAGAAGACTGAAAACATTTTTCATATTCTTCAACTTCCACGAGGTTATAGATATTTTTTTGCTGAGGAACCCAAGTGTAAAAAGACTTTACTGTAAGATCTGAGTCTGTTTTTTGATGAAAGAACAGCAGTGTTCTATTCAGCACGATATAGTCTGCACCGAGCGAGCAAAAATTCTTTATATTATCAATTGCAGGATCTTCGGTTAGGTAGACAGTAGCATCAGTGAATAAAATATCTACAGGTCCTGTAATCTGATCAATTGATGTGTAGTAAGTTACCTCTTCTCCTAGATCATTGTTGAGACCTGGCAAATCAATTATTTTGTAATCAAAAAATTTATCTGTCTCTTGTTTTAGAGTTGAGTACATTTTGCCGTTACCACCGCCGAAATCAACCACAGTTAGCTTTGGCTTATCAATCGATTTAACAACATCGATCATTTTTTGTGTTGCGCCATTGACAATAGGAGTCCCATCATCACGATGATCTCCATATTCTTCTCTGGTGTAAGGAACTTCATCGGCAGTGTTATAAACGCCACTAAATCTGATCGGGTGTACTGGAATATTATCAAACATCTATTTTGTAACTTCTACAAAGAAAGCCGCATAGTCACCAAGATATGTCCTAAACATTTGGTTTTTGCTCGACATTGAATACTCTAACAAAGCCTCGTGTTCTCCTGATAGCTCTCTTGGTGGGGGATAAAAACCAGAGTCACCAACAACCAAGCAGTTATTAGAAAAATATTTCTTTAGATTATCAATACCCAACATAGAAGCCCCGTAAGCATTACAATCTACATAAAGCATACAGATTTTACCACTCTTTGGTACAAAGGTTTTAGTAGTCTCACCTATATCACCCGTGACTATTTTTACAAAATCTTCATATCCTTTCTCTTTTATTTTATCTTTTATGATATTTTCGTCAACATTCCATCTGCCAGTTTCTTGGTTCTCTCGCAAATCTTCAATTATTTTAGGATCACAATATCTTTGTAGAGAATCTTCTATATCTTGCTTAGTATATCCTGTGAAGTTATCAAATCCGTATATAACTTTATCAGTCACACCCTGTGAATTTAGGTAATTAGCAAACGAGAATGTACCAGCGCCTGTGGAACACCCTAACTCTACTATATCGCCCTCGATCCCTTTGCTCAATATATGATGTAATATTTGCTCTTGCCCAACATGCGTATTGTGAGGTCTTTGATATCTTCTATCAAAGGGTCTTTCGGCGAAAAGCATTTCCTTTTCCGAGTTGATAGGAGAAGCCTTAAAACTGAACCTTTTATCAATTACATTATCACTCATTATAATATCTCCACTTTAGGCACGTGAGTAATGAACACGCCGCCACGATTAATAAATTTGCTCTCTTTCGAGATTATCTCTTTAGTAAAATTCCAGGCTCCGAGAAAAGCAACATCAACCAATTCATCAAAACCATCCTCTGGTGAGATCACAGGAATATGTGTACCAGGGGATAACTTGCCTTGCTTGTGAGGGGTAGTATCTACAATATAATCTATGTGTTCAGAAGTTATGCCGCAATAATTGAATACTGTCGTAGATTTAGATGTAGCACCATAACTAACAATCTTTTTATTCTCATCCTTAAATTTCTTCAGTAAGAATAATAATTCCTCTTTAGATCGCTTGACAGAATCTGCAAACTCAGCAAACCTATCGAATTTATCAAGACCAGATTCTCTTTCTAATTTGATGTTTTCAAATACTGACCTTTTTATAGTTAATGAAGTGTTATCAACTTTTTTGACATAAATACGATTTGATCCACCATGTACAGATAGATTCTCAACATCAAATATTTGCAAACCTTGCTTGCTTAGGATGTTATCTAAAGCAATTACGGAGAAAATATGAGCATGCTCATCATAAATTTGATCATAGGAATTTCTGGAGATCATTTTTTCCAGAGATGGGTCCTCAAAAACAAAAACGCCATTATCGGATAAACACTCAGACACTGCCTTGAAAGCATCATCCAGGTCCTGTACGTGACACATACAATTCGCCGAAAAGATCAGATCCTGTTTTCCGTGATCCTGGATTATTTGAGATGATAGTGTTGTATCCCAAAAATTAGAATAAGTATGATACCCCTGGTCGTTAGTTAGTTTTGCAAAATTACCACAGGGCTCTACGGCAATGGTACCTTGGGAATCAAAATTCTTTATAAAGACGCCATCGTTGCTACCTATTTCCAATACCTTTTTAGGATCAAACCTGGACTTAAATACATCTGAAGCATCTTGGAAGTGCTCTCTCATTGTCCGAGACATTGATGAGACATAAACATACTCGTCGTTGAACATCAATTCTGGCTTTACAAAGTCTTTCAGGGACACCAGTTTTGTCTCTTCGTCAAAGACTACCCGAAGATCAAAAAAGAATTCATTGGGTATATCCTTTTCGTACAAAAAGCCATTAGCGATTGGTTGTCTTCCAAGATTTAGAAACTCTTTTTTCAATTCATTCTCCTAAAATAGATTCTGCAAATTTAATGTCCATAATGTTATTTATGTCTACAGATCTTTCAGGTGGTATTGTAACACCTTTAACGTCTCCCTTAAAGAAATTTTTATTCTCTAATATTTTATCCCATTTTCCAATATAAAATGCGCCCGAAGGCTTGTGATACTTCTTGATAAACTTGCTATTAGTCAATCCACACTCTAAATTATCAAATACAGGCATAACCCAACCGTCTTTCATAACACAAGCTAACTGGATTGTTTCAGGAATCTCTGTCATACTGACAACAAAATCTACGCCGTCGCCTAAAAGATTTACACCCTTTCTAATATCTTGAGGGTCAACAAAAGGACAAGTTGGTAGAAAATATGAGAAGACAGCACCATTACCATCATACTCGTTCATAAAATCAATCATTGCATTCAAAGCAGTAGCTGTTACTGTGGCGTGATGATCTGGTCTTTCATGTCTTATTACATTCAAATCCTTGACAGCATCAAATATTTTATCACTATCAGTTGAAATATAAACCTCATCAAAACAACCAGATTCTACAACAGCCTCTGTCATCCACCGAATCAATGGTTTGCCACCAAGAGGATAGATATTTTTGTCTTTGAGGCGAGTGGATCCGCCTCGTGCTGGTATAACTGCTACTCTAGTCATTATTGAGAGCCGATGGCTTTCGCTCGTTTGACCAAACTTTCAAGATCGGATAAAAATAACTGACAATCACCATCAGATGTAGCAGATGGTGGGTTTGGGTGGACTTCTGCGAATACACCATCATAGTTGAAAACATCAGCAGTCAAAAAATATCTCTCAGCTAATTTTCTGTCGCCTTGTGACCCATAGACTGCTCTGGATCTTTGAATAGCATGAGTACAATCAAGAATAACTTTATCGTAATGCTCTTTTAGTTCATCGACAATACCAAAGTTTACAAAAAGATCGTGATACCCAAAATTAGAGCCACGATCACAAATCCAAGCTTCACAATCAGGGTTTGTTTCTTTTACTTTATCTACCGACTGCACTAGATTATTAGGTCCAAGCCATTGTCCTTTTTTAATGTTGATGGCTTTGAAGTGCTTTGCACATTCTACAATCAAATCAGTTTGGCGGCACAAAAAAGCAGGAATTTGGATAACATCCACAGTGTCCGCTAGTTTCTCTACTTGATGAGTCTCATGCACATCCGTAAGTATTTTTACACCTGGGTATCTCTTTTTAGCTTCTTTCCAGACATCTAAAGAATACTCCATTCCTGGTCCTCGACCGCCGTGCAAAGATGTTCTATTAGCTTTATCAAAGCTGGCTTTCATATACCAATCGTCTTCTGGAGACATTACCGAGTTTATATGGTCAAGCGTTTCCAAGAACAAATCAGCATTTTCAATGCTACAGGGTCCAAGAATCCAAGTTTTACTATTTTTCACTTTTTATCCCTTATCATCTCAAGTATAGAAGCTATATCTTTACAAGCTTTTTCTTGTCTAGCAGGCCAAGGCTTGCGGTCGTATGAACAACCCAATTGTAACTCAGACAATCCAATACGTAAAGACTTGTGCCATCCATACTGGCTAAAAACCCTAAATAAGTCTGTTTCTAGTTCAATCTCTTTCGTAATTGATTTACCATCATCCAACTTTTGACAATATGATATTTCTATTTCAGGGAAAAAATTACCAACTCCTGCTAAAAAAGAATTTGCTCCAGCGTTTGCCAAGAACTGATGGCGGCGCATACTGCCCCCGGCCACTATTATGTCGAAAGATTTACTAAAGCCTCTTATATCATCGACAAATCCAAAAGATGCAGCCAAGCTACTGTTCTCTTCCTTCATTCCCTCGATGACTCCTTCATCAATAAGACTCTTTAAGGTCGCACTAGCAAAGTCCCAATTGCCACCAGTGCCAGACCGCATAAACATTCCATGAATGTATAGAGGATCTGAAGAAGCACTCCTAAGAGATAGGAAATAATCTTGTATGGTTTTCGAGCTATAAAACCTATCTGGGTATAAGCACATCAAACGTGTATTTTTATCTACGTAGCTATCTTCTGCCTCCTCAATAAACTTTATGGCTGACCTTGTAGCCAGAGCAGGAACTCCTAAAATTTTACTTCCTTTAAATGAGTCAACTATTGTTTTGTTCAGGGAATGGATCTCATCAATGTCAAGTAAATTATATTGAGATGTGCCGGCAGTTGTCATAACTGTACAGGCACCTTTATTCTCTAAATATTTGACGTACTTAGAAACAGAGATAAGATCTAAATTTTGATTTTTATCAAACGAAGGGGGGATAGGGATTACAGTTCTTGTTTTCAACTCTCAGACTCCCATCTACGGCTGTTAATGACTTTATCACATATAAAAAGATCATAAGCTGGTTTTCCAAAATGTAGTTCATGGTACTTTACACCCCACATATGAAACTGACCTTCTGTTATTTCTCTCCAGTCAATACCTGTTTTGGTTCCCCTGGCTGTCCAGTATATAATTTGGTTGCCAGCATCGTAAAGGTCATTAACCTTCTGTATGTTCTTCATTAGTGGAGTGGCTGTAGAGTAATCTCTTGCTTCTGATGGCTGACCCTCAGTAGTACAGATTGTTTCATCAATATCAACATATATTAACACAGTGCCGATATCCTAATCTTTTTATTCAATGCTAATTCTTTTAGCAGAAACTTTTCTCTCTTTAGGTCATGTACCCCGCTCTCGGGGGGTCGGTCTTCCCAGTAATGATCTCTTGGGTCCGAGGGATTTAGACCGAAGCCATATAGAGTTGGAACAATACCAGAAGCTATGCACAGATACATCATTGCCATACCAATTGATAGGTTTTTATTGCTGGGAATTTGTGCTATATCTCTCAAAGAACTATAAGTCCACCAATCATATCGATATAATTCGCAACTTGAGTGAGAATTTGTCGCTCGATTATTCCAAGGTGCATCGTCTTGTGCAATATATAAAATTTTGTTATTCCTCAAATCACGAACAAAATCTTTTGGTTGATCAGTATATCCTTCATTCTCAATATCGTTGTTATTGAATACGTGATTGTTGACAACCCTTAGGGTTGTTCTAGAACCAACAATATCTTCATATCCTTCTGTAGGGGCTCTATTGAATCTTATAACGTCTGTATGACCGTCTATTCGAGATCCTCTGGAACTATCCTCTAAAATACCCTGATATCCGACTAGGTGTTTGCGATATATTCCTCCGGAACCAACAATAGCCACATCATCAGAAAGGGTCAAATCTGGAGCAACATATACTATTCTATTACTCATAAGACTTGTGTTTTCCCATCAACACCTTACCATCATTTCCCTGAAAGTGTAAACTATTGAAGCGGACTTTCTTTTGGAGGTAAGTGTTATAAGCGAATGGTTGATCATTCTCCCAGCTTATTTTCTTTTTACCATTTTCAAACTCAAAGAAATCACAAGCATTGATATTATGATCAAAAGTAGTACCTTCATGGATTCCAGATATTTCCCCTATCATTAGGGGGTCATCAATCTTTTTAAGTTCACCCCAGAAGGTCATATCACATACCCCTCCAGCTAAATTAAACTTTCTCCGATTATTGTAAAAGGATAATATATCTTCTCTTATATGCTCAAACAATCTACTGTGCTCTCTCAAGTTATAAGTCCCCTGGCTTTGTTTATCGTCATAAAAACCATCTACATATCGACAGTAATCATCAAGAACTGTTATGTCATTGACACAAAAGACCGCAGCAGAAGTACCGTTAGATAAGGCATACCGGGTGTTTTCAAATTTAGACAACTCTTTTTCCAGATCGCAATATAACATAATATCAGAATCCATATAGAAAAACTTCTCTATATTTTCTCTTTTACACAACTCATTGATTGTAAACCACCTAAAAATACAGATCTTTTCAAAATTGGCATCATTTGTACTCAGGTTGACGAAATTATTCACAAAATTTTGACCTGTTGTGCCGAACAAGTGAGTATAGTCGTAGAATTTCGCTATCCCCCTGAGTTCATCAGGAGGTTTATCTCCTATGAGATAAATGTCCGCATCAGGGTTCCAGTGGCGAGCCTGTTTTATAGATGTTATAACAAACTGAGGGTCTCCAATATGAAAGTATATTATTTTATGTTTCATTTTTTAGTTCCATATAACAAATCCATGTATAGTCTTTAGCCTCATCATAAAA
>Ga0098059_1001108_pt1 | contig 13928 bp, 4 predicted proteins | sample 20_taG_FD_92580 | JGI IMG/M metagenome (GOLD analysis project Ga0098059, IMG submission 92580) | Marine viral communities from the Subarctic Pacific Ocean - 20_ETSP_OMZ_AT15318 metaG | ecosystem: Environmental > Aquatic > Marine > Oceanic | place: Subarctic Pacific Ocean | collected 2015-01-19
GACCATTGAGATTCTGTTAATTCAATATCACTTACAATATAAACATCTTCACCAGCTACATGGAATACATGTCCACCCATCATTTGGGTTCCTTTTTTAGGTAATAAATCAAATTCTTGTGTGAATGAACAGTCAAGACTAGTACCTACAGTTCCAACTTGTTCAGGTGATTCATAATTAACAGTTACATGAACATATAACGCTCTGTTAATATCATTACCATCATGACTTGGAGGGAAAGCTTGATTAGCTGCACCACCATTTAAATAAGTACCTTCTTCAGTAGCATCACCGTCTAATCCATATTTATATCCTTCTAATGTTACACCTGCTTGTAAATCTGTCCAAGTTACTCCAGTTTTTTGTTCTATTGTACTTCCACCACTTGTATTAGTAGTTTTTACAGTAAATGTTGTATCCGCTTGAAGTAATTCTGAAGCAATATCTCCTGCATCTGGATTAACTTTAACTAATATATTTAAACCTGGAGCATGAGCACCATGAGATTCATAAGGAGTATCAAGTCTACATTCTTCAGAAACTACTAATGGTAAAGGTGGCAGTACAGTTGTATCATAACAACAAGAACCATCGTCTGTATTGGCAGCTGCATCGTAGTTTGTAGCATTTGAGTCTGTACAACCAGTATTAAAATCTACACAACTTACTCCATCAGTTGTATTTACATCAATACCTTGAACACCTGTTAATGATTGTCCATATGCAATTCCAAACTGTGTAGGAGTATTAGCTTCTGTATAAACAAAATCAGTTCCATCAAGCGGGCCATTTTCAGTTATTTCTGAATACGCAAATGGAGTATCTGGTATAGTTGCCAAAAACTCTTCATTACCAGTATATTCAGTACCATTGGCTATACCGCTAGCATTATGGAATACTTTGTTATAAGTAACATGCCCAGAAACATCTTTTTGCCAATAGTTATTATAGTTAAATTTAGAATTATCTGTACAACCATAAACAACAGGATAACATGATCCATCATCATCTGTAGCAGCTGCATTATAGTTAAATGCAGTTGAATCCATACATCCTAATACCATTGCTGTACAAGCACTATCATCAGCAAAATTAGCATTTGGATTATAATCTGTTGCTGGCAATCCATTACCAGAAACATCATTTACTACACCAGCTGCGTTAGGTTCGTAACCATTATCAGTACATCCTGTTTGAGCTTGACAAGCACTATCTACAGTAGCTACAAATTTATAAGCACAAGATGTTCCATTTATAGCTTCTCCAGAATTTGGATAATTAAATTCTACTATAGCAAAAGATGCTACTCCATTAGCTGGAGTTGCAGTGTCATATATACCTACAGGGAAAGCTCTTTTTAGAGATACATCCTCTAATTTAACATATTTTGAAACAGACATAGAATCAAACTGAAGCTTGATAAGAGCTTCTTTTCCTGTTGGAACACTAAAATAAATTCTTTCAAGACCAGTTCCAGTTCCACCAGTACCTAGCATATTAGCATCATCCCACACCTCTAATACAACATTAGAATCATCAGTTGTTTGTGTGTACTCTAATACATATACAACTGATTGATCTGTAGTAACACCATTATTATTATCTAATGGTCCACCGCTATTATCATTATTTAATCCTCCACCAACTACTAAATTAGCTGTAGATATTGAACCAGCAGCATCTGCATTTAATTTAACTGAAGTTACTGTATCATCTGCTAAACTACCTCCTGAAGTAAATTGTATAGAAGTTGCCGTTACAGTTTCAGTTATATCTGCAACTGAAGTCCATGTATCAGCTACATATACTTTTGTCGAATCTATTAATTCTACACGATTTGCACTATCTAAATAGTTCCATAATACATTATCGTATTGGAATATAGTTTTTGATTCATCAATAATACCATTACCAGGCGATGTTGGAGGATGCATTTTAATTGTTACAGCAGTTTCTCCACCAAATTCTGCTAAAGGATCAACATCATATAATGGATCCCAGCTAAAGTTTACTACATTAGTTCCTGAGCACTCGTAACTAGTAAACAATGGTAATACTCCAGTTTCTGGTTTTACTAAAAGATTTGTTATAGTAACTGTTGCAGAATTACTAAGATTAGTAAATGTTAAATAATATGAACATGTATTATCATATTCGAAATCTACATTTAATCCTGAGGCAGCTACTCCGTACGCTACAGACTCAAGAGTTGTTTCAACTCCTCCATCAGTTAATTTAACTAACGCAAAAGCAGCATCTGTTTCACCTACATAAGCTATAGCTGCACTAACTTTATATATTTTATTATTCTCAAGATTTGTACTAAATATATTTCTAGGATTAGAATATTCACCATCAGGTGATCCTGCTGCAGCAGCACTAACTGCAGTATATGCTAACCATAATTTTCCTCCTGTAGCATCAACCCCAGAAGGTGGTATAGTTAATTTAAATTCAGAAGTAGTATAACTTAAAACAGTGGATGGCATAGACCCAAGTTGGAATGCTTCATATATAGTTTGTACAGCTATATTTTGACCTGCAGATCCTACGCCTACAGAATTTAAAGTACCGCCACCACCTTTAATATAATATAAATTAGCACAACAAGAATTATTTTCTACGTTAACTGGAGGATCATTTGGTGTACTATTTTGAGAAGGATAGAAATCTGTATCGTTATAATTAATTGCATTTGTATCTAAACAACCTTCAACTATAGCAATACACGGAGATGTTGCGTCATTTGGACCAATATCATCAATATTTGCTTGTGGATCGTAATTGAAGCTACCATCTACTGTACATCCATACCATTTACATCCATTTGTTACATCCTCACTATAAGGTATATTAGTAAATGTAATACCTTCATAAACTGTACCTACAGTTCCAATTCCATTAGTTATATTTGACGTTGCTATAGTAGTTACACTATTTGCAATTAATCCTGTATTCCCAGCATTAGCAGTTAAATAATTATATGCGTTATTACCACTAATATCTACATTTGAATCTGTACATAAATGTATAAAGCAAGAATCATCATCATGTGTTGCATGATCATTATAATTATCTGCATATGGATTTGTACACCCATCTAATCTACATCCAAGTTCCCCATTTGGACCTTGTTGATCAGAATTTAAACTAATAGTTACTTGGTTATCATAATTTTGAGCCCATATTTCTCCTGCATTTGCATGACCGTCACCATATAATCCATCATCTCCACATCCATATTTATAACAAACTATAGAATTTGCTGGATCTGTAGGATTTTCTGGACAGAAATTTTGTTTTAATGAGAAATTAGATAATGTTACATCATGTCCAGCACCTAAATTACTAACTCTAAATGAGACCCATCTACCTAGAACATTATCTAGAGTAGTAAATGTTATAGATATTGTTTGCTCATTTGTATTTGCTACAGCACTTTTTGATCCTATATTAGTTCCAATTGTAGATCCATATAATTTAGGGGAATCTAATACTATATTTTCTAAACCGTAATGAGTTGTAAGAATAGTTGAATCTGCAGTATAAGTCTCTGGAGCACCAGGTACAGAAGTATTTTCAGTTGTTCCATAATGAACTCGATAATGAACACCATAAGTACCATTAGATTGAGTAGCATTAAATGTTAATGTATATAACGAATTTGGTTGTAAAACATTATCACCAATAGCAGATAATTGAGGAGATTGTATAATTGTAGATTGCTCAGTTAAAGGGATAGAATACATTTGATCCGCATCAGCTGCAGTTGTTCCTGTAGCTCTAATTATTCTTATAGTTTGACCCTCAGTTCTTATTTCTCTACCTGTTTGTCCATAAGGTATCCAAGCTGCCGCCTGTAATACACCTACTAAATTGTAAGGAGTAGGGGTTTCAGAATTGGCATTTACTATTAACTCACTACCAGAACACTCCTGACTATTTGCAGTTGAACTATAATTATAAAATCCTGGAATAGTAAGATTATCTAAATCTGCTTGAAGACTACTTCCTACAATTGTTGGTAAACTATTATCTGTACATCCGTGGATTTCACATTCACCATTATTAGTAACAGTGTAATGACTATCGTAATTACTAGCTGCAGTATTTGTACATCCCGAATAAGTACAATCTTCAGGCACATGAACAGTAGCAAAAGAATCATAATTATCTGCTGGAGTGCCAGGGAATATACTAATTATACCTTGAGGATTAAGAGTGTCATATATTGCAGCACTAACTAATGATGCAGAAGGCCACAACCCATGATCCATACATCCATTGTAAAAACAGGTACCATCATCGATAGTTGCAGCCTCGTCATAGTTAGATGCATTTGAATCCGTACAACCATTTCTGAAACATGAGCCATCATTTACATTAAAATGATCTTGAAAATTATCTGCCCAATCTTCTGTACAGCCATGGAATTCACAATAATTATTAGAAGTAGGATCTGTAGAATCTCCATCATTTCCTGTAAAAACAGAAGCTAATTCATTATAATTATTAGCAGTATTATTTGTACATCCTGTATATACACATTGTAAATCATTAAATTCAGAATGATCAGATATTACTTGAGTATTTACATCTATATAATTATCTCCAGTAGCAGCAAATCCTTCAACTCCGCCATTATAATTATTAGTATTATAAGCGGCAGGTACTAAACATCCATATATATAAGGATAACAACTTCCATCATCAATAGTAGCATTTTCATTATGATTAAACATAGTTCCATCAGTACACCCTAAAGTATATGACTGAGCGTCAACACTAAGAATATGAATAATTGTTTGAGCATTACTGTCAGTACATCTATCTATTGTAGAATTACTACCATCAAGAGCTGGACCTTGGTTATAATTAAATGTTACTTCCCAAGAATATAATGCATGAGCACCTGCATTTAAATAATAAGGGATATTTATTGATGCATTATTTAAATAAAAATAACCTATATCAGCATGACTGTCGCTAGTATGAGTAGCTGCAATAGCTGGACTTTCAGTACCTAAAGCACTTGTGTTTATATATTTAGCAGTTATTGAATAAGGTACATCAGGGTTTACACCATCCTGGTCTCCTGAAAAATCTCCATTAGTTGTTGCTTGGTATATAATATTACCATCACTAATACTAGTACTTTCTGTAATTTCTTCAATATAAGCTATACCATCACAGTAATAACAATAACTAGGATCTGATGTATTAACATTTATTGAAAGTTGATTTTCTACAACTGTACTACCATTAACATTACCTGATGTAGTAAGTCCTGCAGTAGTATAATCTATATTTACACCACTTTCTATATCTTCAAAATTAATACCATGATTGTAATTTGTTGCGGCACCATCCGTGCATCCAGTGACTACAGGAATACATGTACCATTATTAGTATTTACATCTGTTTGGGGATCACCATTCCAAGGATTATATCCTATACTAAGTGGTTGAGGTACATCATTTATAAACGAACCATTATTATAATTATAAGCAGTAGGTTCGCTACAACCATAAATAACAGGATAGCAAGCTCCTTCTACTCCTACTTCTATATTACATGTATCCGCCGGATCAAAATTAAACGATGTTGAAATTGTACATCCTTCTATAATATTATTTATAGTAAAAGTATGACTAATAGTTTGTGTAGGAGTAATAGTTTCTCCTTCAGCATTAACATAAGTAATTTCAGGATAAGATGATGTTACAGTTATAACAAATTCATTAGTATAAGTATAACCTGCAATTGCTGACCCATCAGTTGGAACAATTTCTTGTAATATACCTGGTCCACCTTCTCCATAAGGGGAGTATGAGAATTCCCACTCATAATAAGTTCCCATAGTACCATCTTGAGAGTTTGGTAAAGTAGCAGAAATACCGTCTTGACAAGGATCCCATTGAGCTATTTCAGTAATTAAAATAGTAGTTTGTACATTAAATTCATTAAGTACAATCTGATGTATTTCAACTGACATACCTGCTTGAACAACATTAGACCATGGACTACCAAAAACTGCTCCTTGGAATTGAAATATAAAATCGTGTGAACATCCATCAAACTCATCGTCAGTATCAATAGTAGGATCGTCACCATTATCATTTACAACAAAATATACACATTCTGTATTATTAGCATATCCTGCTGTATTTTGAGTTGCATTTGAATTATAATTAGTAGCAGTAGCATCCATACACCCATATACTGTAGCGTCTGGCTTTTCTTCTATATAAGGACCAAAATTAAAATCAGCTATACAAATGCCCTCGGGAACATACTCTAGCAATTCATAAGCAGGTCGTTTATAGTTTGGATCGCAATCTGCATCTACACTATCATCTGCATACACATATCCATCAGGATATGCAGCATACGTTACTGGTTCTTCAGTAGGATCAGGGAAGTATGAATTTGAATTACTACTTGTTAAGTACTCTGAAGTTCCAATTTCTCCTAAACCATTAAAATTCGATGGTATCGAGTCGAATGAACCAGTTGCATGTTTCCATATCCCAATAAATGCAGCAGTATTACCATTATCAACCATATCCATTATTATATCATAGAAAGAATATGCATATGAAGGATGCCAATCATTTGCATCTTCACAATTTCCAGCATCTATACAATTTTGTATATAGTCTGGTTTCATTTTAAATCTAACATTAGTATCAAAACGTAAAGCTATTATATTTTTCCGTACTATAGTACCACTAATATTATTTAATGTTAATTGATTTAAAACGTTTGTTATACTCTCTTCAGATACCCAGTTAATCTGTCCTGTTACTGGTGTTCCATTATTATGTAAGAAATTATGTATTCTATAATAACTAAAACTTGCATTTGGACTAACTCTAAATATAGGATTACTTAAACTTATTTTTTGAGTTTTACGAATATACGGGTTAATTTGATTATAATTATATGTAACTGAGTTTATAATTTCAGAAGTATATAAAATATGAGAAGTTAACGTAGATACACAAGAAACTAGTAACCCAGGTTCTGCAGAAAAGTCAGAATCTTTCCACAGTCTTTCCCAAGTCCAAACCTCATCTTCTATAACAGTATTAGCAGCGTCAAATAGTTCTTGATTACCATTTAAAGCATTTTCAAATTGATAAGAACACGAATCATACACTGATGGAGGTATAAGCTCGTAATCACATGGATTACCATCTGTGCTTTCCGCTTTTAAAGATACATTATGAAGTATACCCTGAAAATCAGAATAGTATACCATATATACGCCAATAGTATTACCAGCAGTAAATGATAAGCCAGATACTGTATACTCAGTAATATTATTATTAGCAAAAGAAGTTAAATTAGCTCCAGCAGGCTCTATATACACACCATCTTCTTGTATAAAATATATTTGAAAATGTTGATTACCTGCGCTATAAGTTAATTTAAATTTAAGCGTATAATCAGTATTTTGAGAAAATATAACATTTTTAACTATAGTAGCATCTCCTGCGTTCCCTATTCGCATAATTCCACTTCCTGTTACCGCTAAATATGCAGGAATTAACCATCCATTATAGTATCCTACTGTAGTTCCTGTCCAATTTTCATTTGCCCATGTGTTTGGATCTTCAGCATTTAACCCTAAACTATTATTAAAGTCTCCATCACTAATGTCCTCTCCTCCTACTTCTTGTATATTAGCAAGAGGGTTATAATTACTAGCTTGCTGATCCATGCATCCATACACTTTAAGTGTAAGACATTTAGTACTATCAGTTATAGCTGTAGCACTATTATCATATTCAACATAAGTAGAGTCTGTACATGCTTCATGATAACATCCACCATTAGCTAAATATTCATCAAATAAATAACTTATTTCACTAGCTTGTAATTCCGCTAATGTTGTACCTACTGTATATCCTAATCCTGCTAAAGTTCCTGGATTGCTAGAGCCTGTAGCTAAAAGATCATAATTATCTTCTGTAGAAACTGTGCACCCAATAACATTTGAATCAAATACTTCTGAAAAATCTACAGTTATTGCTTGACATGGATCTGTCATTGTAACCTTATAAACGGTATACATTACATCATTATCATTCGCCCCACCACATCCTGCAGAAGAATTATTATTAATTAATCCGGCAGCAGTTGTTCCTGGTCTGTATCCAATAGGAAAATCAGTATTTAAAGATCCAGTTTGAAATGTGCTAGCAGTACCAGATGAAGGTAGAAAATATCCTCCATGATAATCAATTCTAGCGATAGCATTTGGATCCCCAAATAAAGTCATTACTGGCTCTGTAGCTGATGAAAGAGGCATAAACCCATCTAAAGGATCTTCAGTTGTACTTATTACAACAAAGTAATATTCAACTGTAGAGGTTATATTACCCGCCCATCCTGCTACTGCAGCAGCATCTGCTAATGCTAAAGCATCTTCATATGTATAAATATCTGTAATACCATCTCCACCAGCAGTAGCTGTAGGTGCTCCCGCAGGATCTGTCAATGCAGCTGTAGTATATACTACTTCACCATAAGTATCTGGATCCTGTAAATAAAGTATAGGATTAGATTTAGATATTCTTTGTACTTTAACTCTTTCTCTAGTAAATTTTTTGTAGGTAATTCCTGACCAAGTTAAATCAGTAGTTATAGTTAAATCATCTATACATGCTTTTCCTGCTGTATTTGAAAGTTGATTACTACCATCAGTTAAAGCTGTGGCATCATAAATATAACCTGTTACAGTAGATGCTGAAGCTTCATAAGAAACTTCCCCCAAAATTTCTGTAGTCCAATCAGGCATTGAAGCACATGGTTGTGTTACTGTTACTGGATACGTACAAGTGCCGTTATCAACAAATTCTGGAACAGCATCTCCATTTGTATCTGTTGCACCATCATCAGTTATTTTTATTACAGAAGTACCTGTAGCATGAACTTGTGGGTAATACCCAAAAGAAGGTGCGCCAGATTGCACATTTACATAATCATTTACTGTAAGAGTTAAAGCTCCATTATAATTACTTGCAGTACTATCTGTACAAGCTCCATAATCACAATGTTCTATGTTATGAAAATTTACTCCTTGAGCTAATTGATCCCCGTAATTATCGGCCAAAGGATCTAAACATCCTTCTACCTTTGCAATACAAGAACCATCATCTTCTGTTGCATTGGAATTATAGTTCCAAGCTGTAGCATCTGTACATCCAGGAACTGCTGATTCATAAACACAAGAACCATCATCATCGGTTGCAATAGGATCATAATTTTGAGCTAATGAATCAGTACATCCGTCATATTTACAACAATAATTAAGTACAGATGAATTACTATCTCCAGCTGATCCACAAGCTACATTTGCTAAAGCATTATAATTATTAGCAGCTGCATCTGTACAACCAATAGTGGTGTATATACAAGAACCATCATCTTGATTAGCTGAACTATTATAATTTAATGCTTCAGAATCCATACATCCAGTTACTGTAGCATCAACTGTTATAACTACTTCATCAGCAAATATAGCGTATCCTGTCCCAACATGAACTCTTATAATATAAGTTCCTGCCCCAAAAGTATGTAATGGCCCATTTAAACTAGCATAAGGTGCATGGGAGTTAAATGTTGGAGATTCATAAGACATGTCCCATAGTATATACTGGGTCATATTCCATATACTAGCACTAATATTTACCCAAAACTGATATTGACCATTAATACCAGTTGGAGCATACTGTAAATCTATATACTGCCCTCCTTCAGTTATTAAATCAAGCATTTCAACAGTGTAACCCGCATCTTGAGCCTGTTGAATTTCTATTTTACCGTACTCACAATTTGTAAAAGCTCCTGCAACGTTACCTCCTCTATAATTATAAGCAAATTTTGCTGCTCCGGAATTAGATGTTCCATCATCAGTGCAAAACCCTTTATAGCTTGCACTAGAAATATGTTCCCCAGCAAATCCTATTTTTGTAGTAGTAGCATTACTATAGTTAGCTGCATGTAGAACTCCTGTCCCTACAAACCCAGTAAATTCTATTAATTCAGTATCTGCTGGAATTTGATCATGTTCACATGGGAATTTAAAATTTTGGGATGCATCAAATGGTAAATTTATACTTACCGAATATCTACCCCTCCCAAGCTCTCCAAGTACTTTTATACTTATTTTATGTAATACTGAATAACAAGTCTCGTTATCTTTATCTGTAAAATGTTCAATAGGAGATTCTGCCCCTGCTAAAATAAATTTATATGAACTTCCTATTACAGGTCCTTTATACCCAACTCTTCCATCATCAACTATTTCGATTACACCTGAACGAGCTTCAAAAGGTGATTTAAGAATAATTACATCAGCCATTACTATTTAATATATTTTATTTTATTAACACCCGCAATCACAATCGCTATCACAAAGCTGTACAGCTTTCTTGTACTGAGCTTGAGCATCAGTAACTAATACATTATCTTCAGGTCTTGTAATTCTACCTGCTGTTGCTTCAGCAGATTTAATAAGTAACATTATTTTTTGTGCTTTATTTAACAAAGCCGAGCAGGCCGGAGTTGTGCAGTCACAACTTAATAATTGATCAGTTAATAATACTAAACATTTATCAACAGCACAAGTAGATACTACATATCGCTTCATACTATCACTTGAGGTTGAACTATTACTACGTAGACTAACTTCATAAACTCCTCCAGTACTTAAACCAGACCAAGAAAAAGAATCTGTACCTGCACTTACTGTACCTTGAGTAAATGTTTCCCCAGTTTCAACATGTTTTAATTCTACTTTGTATTGTGTATTAACGTTTAACCCTTGAAAGTTAACGATCATTGCTTTACAATCGCCACTTAGAGTAGGATTCATTATAACTGCCATAGTGTAAATTTAAAAAAAGGGTATAAGGGGAACCAGCCCCCTTACATCCTTTATGTTAGTTAAGATTAGTCTCCGTTCAAGCAACCAAATACTTTATCTGTAGGAGTAGTAACAACACGAGCTACACCAGTTAAGGCTTCTAAATGTCGTGACATAGATTCTTCAGCAGTATTAGCAGAAGATTCTCCATCTAAATAAGTAGTAGCAGATGCAGGAACTGCAAGCTTAATTTGACGCATATTATCTACACCTCTAATTTGACCTAACGCTGCATTCTGAATATCAAGAACATATACGTTATAAGTTGTAGGAGTAGCAATATCTGCAGTTGTATAAACTTCATCTGGCAAAGCAGTATAACGATCATAGTTAGAGTTATCAATACCTTGTAAAAGAAGTTCTTCTGCTTTTAATTCAGAAGCTACACCATTACCTTTAGTCATTGCAACTGCACCAGTAGCTGTATAAGCCATAGTAGCCGCACTAGATCCTGGATCAAATGCAAATTCCATAATTTCACCAGCAGCCATTGTAAATTTAACAGCATTAGTAGCAACAGCTACAGCAGCAATTTCTGGGCAATTACCTGCATCAATTTCAGCATTTATTACAGCAACAGCATCAGTAGCTGCATTTGCAGCAGAAGTACCTGTAGATAATTTAACTTCAAAATTATAACGCTTAAATGGTTCATAACCAGAAGTTAAAAGAATAACTTTTAAATTAAGTACATCACCTACAGCACCACCAGCAGTAAAATCGAAAGCTCTAACTTGAGCAGCGGCTGCAGCGTAAGGCTTTGCAACAAAATTTTTAATTTGTGACGGTCTGAACCACATAGAAGCATATTCTGAACTTTTAGCATCAGCTCCTGCTCTTGCAATTCTAACTTGACTGTCTGCAGTAACAGCAGCACCAATACTAGCTACCGTACCAATAGCGGGAATCCCATCCGCGCCTAAAACTTGAATAATAGCGGCACCTTCAGCAGCACTTGCTGGCCCAGTTACACTATTTTCTCCAATAATAAGTTGTCTCATATTTGACAAAAATTTAAATTATAAATATATTTTAACTTTATTCGTTTTTACCTAACTCGATTTGCTGAGTTTTGTATCTTGGGTCCGAAATACCTTCCAAGATGCTATTAATTGTCATGTCAACTATCTCTTGATGTGTGTGCTCTGCGAGCTCACAATCCACAGATTCTGTAACATCATCCAAAGATAATGAAACTTTAGTTGGATTTTTTATATAGGTTAATTTTAAGTCTTTTATTATAAATATATCATTAGTGTATATTTTGATTTTATCATCTTCAATAGTCACTAACGGTTTACTTTTTTTAGTTGTATTAAATGGATCACCTAATAAAGTAAATATATCATCTTGTTGAACAAATTTACAATTAGCTAATTTATTTACAGGATATTTTACTGGATCTAAACCTTGTTGAGTAAATTTAGTTAAAACAGGGCATCCTCTTTCGTACACAACACCTGCTAATATTTTAATTAAATATCTATAATCTGCAGGAAGCGATTTACTTGCATATACAAATTTATTATTTATAGTAGTTTCTAAATACGAAACTTCTAAAGAGTCTGTTTTAATAATTTTTCTTAAATCATCTACTCTTTTTTGAGATTCTTCAAAACCTTTCCCATAAATATTATTTTTACCATATTTAAGATTTATAAATTTTTCAATAGCTTTATTAAGCTCTAAATCTATTTCTTGAGATAAAAGCGTGTCAGCTTGGAATGAATTAATCTTATCCACTCCCTGCTGAACCGCCAAATGCATTTCCGTAATATTCATTAGTATATTATTCCATTACATTAAATTGCTACTTCTTTAAGTTTTGCTCTTAAAGTTGTTAATTTTCCTGAGTTCTTCTTATTTTTTAAGTAGATCACAGTATCATCCATTGTCTCACCAAGTACTTCATCTATAAAAATAATTTGGTTTCCAATACGTCTTAAAACTCCAGAAGAGATCATTTCATCTATCTCAGCTTTTGTTTCTAAATTTTTATCCTGAGCTATCTTTACAAATTTCTTAGGATTAGCTGATTTTAGATCATATAAAGCATTTTCTACTTGTTCATGAGACAAAGTATCAGGATTGACATTTGAGCTCATTAAACGTAAGATTCTTTTCATATTTTTCAAATCTGAAGATACTTTGATGTATTCTTTATCAGCATCTTTTTTAGATTGAATCTCATTAAATCTTTTTACTTCATCTCTATTTTGATCTTGTATATAGAATCTACCATTTTTAGTATCCATTTCTTTTTCAGTCATTCCTACTTGAGGATGCTTAATAGCAAAATTATACTTTATAAAATCTATAATATTAATAGGGGTTCCATCTTCATGTGTACCTATTTCTAATTCAACTCCAGTAAATCCTACTGGTATGCTCATTTCAGCCCAATACTGTTTAGTATGTTTTGGCCAATCAACATGTTCTGGTGCAACATCTAAAATTCCATTTAGATATTTTTTTTCATCAGCGGGCGAAAACCCTTTAAGTGGTTGTCTATTTACATAAACACTACTTAGCTTACTTACAGCTTCAGCTAACACTTCTTTTGGTAAGTGATTATTAATCTCCTTACGTCGTAAAAAAACTTTTTTACTCATAATTTAGTACTTTTAAAGTTTTAATTAATGGATGTAAAGTATAACTCTCCTATAATTAAGTTAAAGAAGTGGGGGATCACTCCCCCACAACTCAACCAAAAAACCAATATATAGACACGCGATTAACGCCTTATTAAGATGCTACACATGATATATCCAACGAAGTATCAAATCTTTTCAAGATAATACCTGCTGTTTTTAACATATGCACTGATGCACCGTCCACGTCAGAAGCTCTAGCAGAACCAGAATCAAATCCACGAGGTACAACAGAACCAGCTACACACCATCTCATCATCTCACGACCTTTCTTAGAGATCATTTGTACGTTTGATTGACCATCGTAATTAGATTGATCAACAAATACCATACGGTAAGA
>Ga0098059_1001110_pt1 | contig 13924 bp, 11 predicted proteins | sample 20_taG_FD_92580 | JGI IMG/M metagenome (GOLD analysis project Ga0098059, IMG submission 92580) | Marine viral communities from the Subarctic Pacific Ocean - 20_ETSP_OMZ_AT15318 metaG | ecosystem: Environmental > Aquatic > Marine > Oceanic | place: Subarctic Pacific Ocean | collected 2015-01-19
ATCTGGTATAGAACACTTTCACAACTCTTTTATTGGAGGATATGTAGATCATGTGTTAAATGTAATGAGATGTGCAGATATCTTATATAAGCAATGGAAAGATATGGGTGCTTATGTAGATAATTATAGCCATGAAGAGCTAATGTTTGTTGCTCTTAATCATGACTTAGGTAAGGTTGGTGATATTGACAATGAATACTATATTCCAAATCCAAGTGAGTGGCATAGAAAAAATCAGGGTAAGATTTATACAAACAATCCAGATATAGTTCATATGCCTGTACCACACAGAAGCTTATGGCTATTACAGGAGTTTGGTATTAAGGTCTCTCAGAATGAGATGATTGGTATATTAACTCATGATGGTGTATATGATGATGCAAACACCACGTATCTAAAATCTTATCTTCCAGAAAGAAGCTTAAGAACAAATCTACCAATAATAATGCACCACGCAGATCATATGGCATCTAGAATAGAATTTGAAAATTGGAAGTATAAAAAGCCAATTAAGCCAAAAAATGATAAATCAAAACTTTTTGATGAACTATTTGGAGATAAATAAATGGATATACATATATACATATATATATTATTTTGTGTAATAATTACTATTGTAGGTTTTACTACATGGAATATTTTAAGAAAATATGAGAACGCAACTGATTCTCTTCTAGAATCAGAAGATAAATTAATAGATATAAAAAGGTCTTTAGCAGGTACTTTAGATAAGATGAAAGAGATAGATAGAAAGCAAATGTTTGAATCTGATGATGACGTTGGCCAAATATTTAAGCAGCTAAAAGACTTAATTGATGAGTTAGATAGGGGAGTATAATTTGCTAAGTCCAGTTGAACAATTTTATGAAGATTTAAGATTAAAGAAAATAGAACAGGCATTGCTAGCCGAACAGGGTCCACAAAAAAGAAAGAGGGGAAGACCAAGATCAAAAAAGCAATACTTTACAGAGGATACTCAAGCGGCAATTATAGCATACAACAACGAACCGTGTTCAGTAAAGAGAAACAAGGTATATGCCGAACATATAAACTATCCCTTTATGAAGCTCACAGAAAACTTAATTCATAGATTTAAGTTTTACTATTTTGACTATCCAACAAGAGAGGTTCAGCACGAAGTAATAGTACACCTATTAGAGAAGTTGGATAAATTTACTGCAGATAAGGGTAAGGCTTTTTCGTATTTTTCAATAGTAGCAAAGAATTGGTTGATATTACACAATAATAACAACTATAAGAATATGATACGAAAGAGGGGTGTCGAGGTAATTGATAAGCGAAGAAATTTAACAAATGAAATCGTTAGAGAGAAAGATCAAGAAGAGTTGCATGAGTTTATGAATCAATTTATTATTTGGCTTCAAAAGAATAAAAATATAATTGTATCAAAGGATAGAGATGTAAAGATATTGGAGTCAATAATTGAGATATTTAAGCGAAGAGGTGATATAGATAATTTTAACAAAAAGGCAATATATATCATGATAAGAGAGATGTCTGACGTCAAAACTCAATATATAACGAGAGTTGTTAATGTTATTAAGACCCACTTTATGGAAAGATATACATTGTACAAAAACGATGGCCGTTTTTAGCCAATTTGATATTTATTATTGATATGGATGGAAACAAAGAAATATTTAAGGGAAAAACATTTTCCGGGCTATTAGAGGACATATATGTTAACTCTAAAGACAAAGATAGGCAGATTAAGCTACTAATATCAGATCTACAACCCCTAATAAAGAATTCAGGTGACGCAACAATAATTGTACCACTTATAAAGGAATATCTTGAGGCATCAGTAAAGAATGATGAACATCTTGTAAAAATGGCAGCAATTGTACAAAGGGCTATGGCAAGAGTAGAGAATAAGAATTCCGACTCACCATTGCTAACAGAAGAAGAAAAGAGGCAACTTCTAGAAGCAGTTAATGATATGAATAAGGATAGAGACAATGAGCAAACAAAAGCATCTAAATAGGCCAGCTGGCGGAAGGAAGGGTTCAATTTTTGGTTTTGGTGATAGTCTTAATTCAAAGCCTCCAAAGTTCGAAACTTTTATAGGTGTAGTACAAGGTCAGGCTGCAAGAAGAGAAGGAGAGAACTTTACTGGTGTAGATTCAATAGTTATTGTAAAAGACACTGGCTTACAACAAGATAGCACTCAACAGCTGACTGCAAAGCCTCTAAACCCTTATTTTAGGTCCATACCACTCTCTGGAGAGAAGGTTCTAGTATTTCAAACTGGAGATGCCAGCTACTATTCAGATATAATTAATTTATCTGGAAAGCTTGGAGAGAATGTATCTCAAAAGGATGCAGCAATAAATGAAGATGCATCTGAATTCTTTTTTGGTTTATTTGCAAAGCCTAGAGAAACAAAGAAAATGGACCCAACTGAGGGAGATGTTATATTAGAAGGAAGGGCTGGCCAGACAATTAGATTCTCTTCGACATCAGAGGAGAGCTTTTTTGGTAAACTATTTGGTGGTAAGTCCGAGAATAAACCAGTTATTATGATAACATGCAATGATGATGAGAAAGAAGGTTTGGGCAACGAAGATATTATGGAGGATGATTGCTCAATATATCTAACATCAGAGACACCAATAGCAACATTGCAACTTGAAACAAAAATCCATAAGGGATATGAAAAGGTAAATGAATATGCAGATGGGCAAATTATAATGAGGTCAAATAGGCTTGTGTTAAGTTCTAAGAAGGACAACATTATATTGGCAGCTGCAGATAAGATAGGTATATCAACAAAGAAGTGGGTTGTTGATTTTGATGAATTAATGGATGTTATCCAGAATATACAAAAGGAGCTGGACCAACTAACAAAAGGAGCTGCAAACTTCACCACAGGTGTTGGCCCAACGGGCCCAACGACTAATGCAAGTCTAGTAGCGAAGATAGGTTCAGCAATTAAGAAGCTAAAATCATAAGAAAATATATTAGCTAATATTTATAATAAATAGGAGAAATTTATGGCTAAGGCAAAGCAAAAGCTGTCACAAATAATCAGAGAAATAGTTCAGCAGGAGGTAGAAAAGTCTCTTACTGAGATATTTGGCAATAAAAAGAAGAAGAAAAAGACTGCTCAGCAAGCTCAAAATGAGATGCTAAAGAGCTATTCAAGAGATAGTGTAAGCTATACTAAGAATACATCTCTAAATGAAGCATTGAATGAAACAGCACACGATCCCGAATTCAAGACGATGAAAAAGTTCAGTTCAGGAGATGTTAGAAATAAGTTTATGCAAATGCAAGATGGTAAACCAACAGTAGAAAGTATGGTGCCACAAGATTTAGCACACAAACCAGTAGACGCTGCCGTTGAAAAGGCACTAACTAGAGACTATACAGAATTAGTAAAGAGGTTTAAGAAATAATAATGGCAAAAATAAAACAAAATAACTATACAGGAGCTACTGCAGTTAATGCAACTTTTGGTAGGCGTAAGGAGGTTATAGACTCAAAGCTTATAAACCCAATCGACCTAGAAGAGAGTAGAGCAATAGGTATTTTGTTGCCGTTTGGAAATGAAACAACAAGTGATTCTGGTTATTCAAGTAAAGCTACTACTGGTGGTGGTGGAATAAAACCGGGAACGGGAGGAAGTACGCTATTTAAGTCTTCTTATTTAACTAAAGATCAAGTTATTAGTAATGTAAGAAATCTGATATTGACAAATAAGGGTGAAAGAATAATGAATCCAGAATTTGGAACAAATATTTATAATCTATTATTTGAGCAAAATACTGGGCACTTAGAAGAAAGAATTAGAGATGAAATCAAAGCTGCTTTTAGAAGATATATGCCACTATGCAAGATTGAAGATATGGTAGTGACACAAAATGAACACAAAATTCATATAATGTTAGGATTTTCAGTCAAAGAATATAACATAAATGAAATATTAGAAATAACAACTGGAGTTGCATAATGGCTAGTAAAACAATAAATTATTTATCTAAGGATTTTGAATCATACAAAGCTAACTTAATAGAGTTTGCAAAAACATATTATCCTAATACATATAATGACTTTAGTGAAGCTTCACCAGGTATGATGTTCATAGAGATGGCAGCATATGTAGGTGATGTATTATCAATGTATACAGATTATTCTATGAAGGAAAATCTTCTTGATAGAGCTCAGGAAGCAAAAAATGTATATGCAATAGCACAAACATTCGGATACAAACCTAGAGTGACAACACCTTCAACTGTAAGGTTAAACATATATCAATTAGTACCATCAATAAATTCAGGCATAAATTCAAGGCCAGACTTCTCTTATTGTTTAATAATAAATGCAGGTGCTACTGCAGCATCTACGGGGGGTGTAAATTTCACAACATTGAATCAAGTAGACTTTGCAGCATCAAGCTCACTAAGTCCAACTGATGTTAGCGTATATCAAATAAATCAAACAACGGGAACGCCAGAATATTATCTATTAAAAAAGCAAGTAGATGCAGAACACGGACAAGTGAAGTCACAACAATTTCAATTTTCCTCTGCAACACCAAATGCATCAGTCACACTTATAGATCAAGAAGTCATTGCAATAGATAGTATTGTAGATTCAGATGACAACATATGGTATCAGGTTGACAATTTAGCTCAAGACACTATATTCAAAGAAGATGTTAATGATTGGGCATTCGACCCTCAACTATCTGAATATAGACACCAAACCCCAAAAATACTTAGTATGTTAACAACACCCAGAAGATTTAAGGTGTCTGTAAACGACATTTTTGAAACGAAAATTCACTTTGGTTCTGGAATATCTGCATATGCAGATGAAAAGATATTACCAAATGCAAATAATTTGGGAACAGCATTACCAGGTGAAAAATCAAAAGTAGATAGGGCATTTGACCCATCAAACTTTTTATACTCTAGGACATACGGCCTATCACCCGCAAATACAACATTAACTGTCAATTATCGAATTGGAAGTGGAGTGTCTAGTAATGTTGCGTCAAAGACAATTACTTCTCTTACTGCAACTACTCAATTAGATGAACAAGGTTTAGACCCAAGTGTTGTTAGTGTAGTTAAGGGTTCAATAGCTGTAATAAATGATGAACCAGCAACAGGTGGTTCTGGCCCTGAAAGTGTTGCAGATGTTAAGAGAAATGCAATGGCATATTTCTCAGCACAAAAAAGGATAGTGACAAAAGATGACTATATACTTAGATCATTATCAATGCCACAAAGGTTCGGTCACATATCAAAAGCATATGTAATACAAGACCAACAATTGAATGCACAAACCAAAGAGGAGACAAAGAACCCTCTTGCAGTTAACTTATATACCTTAGGAGAAGATGTAAATGGGAAACTAACAAACATTAATTCTGCAACTAAGCTAAATCTAAAGAATTATCTTTCGCAATATAGAATGCTAACAGATGCTGTGAATATTAAGGATGGTTTTGTCATTAACTTTGGTATATTTTTTGATATTGTTGTATTACCATCATTTAACTCAAATGCTGTTTTATTAAATTGTATAGACAGACTAAAGGAGACATTTGATACATCAAAGATGAATTTTGGAAAGCCAATAATTAAGAAGGATGTTGTACTTGATATTGCTAGCATCGAAGGAGTACAATCAATAATAGATATAAGATACGAAAACAAATATAAAGAAGAGGACGGATACTCAGGTAATAAATACGACATGAATGAGGCTACAAGAAATGATATGATATATCCTTCACTTGACCCAAGTGTATTTGAGATAAAAAATCCAGACACAGATATTATAGGTAGGGTTGTTAATTACTAGGGAAAGATTATGATAAGACTGCACAAGGTTGACTCGGCAACAACAATATATGAATGGAATAAAGATCTGAATACTGGTCAAGATGAAATGCTAGAACTAACAGTGAGATATTCTTCGGAGTGGGGTAAACTAACAGATGAAGCTAGTAGAATATTTATAAAACCTCGCTGGTATGACAAACCAGAATATTCTTTTGTTAGTGCAAGTCTTAGACTTTATGCTGCAAATGTTGAGGGAAATGCTACACTTACAGTACCAGATGACTATTATACTGTTTCTCCACTTCATGGAACATTTACAGAGGGTACTGGAAGATACTTTGACAACCCAAAGATTGTAGATACAATTGGGTCAACATGGAACCTTAGGGGGTCTTACGGATCTGTACAATACCCTACACCAAATGCCTCAGCGGGGACATTCTCACAATCTCTTACAAATCAAGATGGGGGTGGCGTCTGGTTTACTGGATCAAATAGTGGTAGTATATCTGTTTCAGCAAATGACCACGAAACTGCTTATACATTGTTGGAGAAGGAGTCTTCCTATTATGATTTGTCATTTGATATATCAACATACATGACTCATGTAAGTAATAGCACAACAACTTTGGGCGCAAACGCTGGCCTTGTTATAAAGTATACTCTAGAAGAACAAATTGGACACCCATCAGTAAAGTATTTTTCTAATAGTACAAATACAATATATGGACCAGTTGTTGAATATAAATCTGATAACTATGCATGGGACACAGACAAAGCAACTATTGGAACAGATCAAGCAACAGTATACTATAAGGGTAATTTAGGTAAGTATAATAGAAGAGAAACTGTAAGATTTAGACCAGTTGTTAGAGAAACATTCCCAACTGCATCCTATGGAACAGCTTCTGTAGCAGACACAATAAAAACATTTACTGCGACAAAGGCTACTTATGCAATAGTAGATGAAAAGACAGATGAAGAAGTTATAAGATTTGATTCAACTTATACTAGGGTATGTGCAGATGATAATGGAATGTGGTTCGATATAGATATGGGCTCATTAGCTCCGGGTAGGGTATACAAGCCACTACTAAGGGTTGACGGAAGGCTTGGTTCAACGGGCCAGTATGAGTATTTCGACAATAAAGATTATTTTGAGGTAGTGTAAGATGGCTGAATATTTAGACCCAAGAGAACAATCACCAGAAACACCTGGAAATAGTGACTTAGTTAGTATAGATGATTTTGGTAATCTAATATACGGAACTCCTGCCCCTGGCATGATGGTGATGGCACCCGTTGACGAAATTGAAATACAAAATGAGATGGATAGCATACAGTCTCAGGGCTCACTAAATGATGCAAATCTTGCACCTGCAACCATAAGACGAGTTGCAATAAATAATATACAGAAGCTTCCAGTAGAGATGCCACAATTCATATTTCAGTCAGAATTTACAACGATACCAAGTTTATTTTCTGATGATGATAACGTAGTATATAAATATGATGCAACTGGTAAGATGCTGATAGATACAGAAGGAGATGGCTATCCTATTATAGAAGTATCACCAAAAAATATTGAGTTTGAGTCTCAAACATTTAGGGAAAAGATAGATTGTAATATATCTGATGATTTGCTAGAACCCAACCCATTACCAGACTCAGCACCTATAAAGATAAAGGTGGGTTCTAGAAATTTTGCATGGATAAAGGATGAGGCAGGTAAGAGGCTACCAAATTCGAATTATTGGCAGTTTCCAGACTCACCATCACCCGAACAAGATAATCTTATTGATTTTACATATGTCTTTTATAAGAATTCAAGCCCACTATTCTTTATATTTGATGCAATAAATTATAACGACCTTGACTCAAAACTACCTGTGAATACTGGGCTAAAGTATAAAATATCTCTTGATGGCGAAGTAATAAAGGAGGGTGACTATCTACATAATGAGTATGTTCAGCTATTTAATGCACAACCAAAAGATGAAGCAATACAAACTATAACTGCTGAAGTTTATAATGACTTTGGAAGTAAAAGTGTAAATCAAAAATTCCAAGTTGTTAACAATGATTCAAGAACAAAGAATTATATTTGGTGCTGGGACGATTGTCTTACAAGGCCATCAGGAAGAACAGGGGGCTTAGTAAGCTTAGACTATGACGGAGCAACATCTGCAGATGGAACTTATGGTACCTTTTCATGGGACTGGAGAAGAACCCTAATACACATGAGGTGCACAAACTATGAAGATATACCAGAATATTATAAAGATGCATGGCAAGTTGAGATTATTGTATACGCACCTAACTATGGAATAACAATAAATCAATATGGAACAATAAATACAGTAAGGGATGATACTGGTACGAAGTATAGACCTAGAAAGAGAATTTTTACTCTAAGAGAGATACATGAAAGAGAGTTCATGACGTGGGCAGACCCAGCACATGCTCCAACAATAGAGTTAAATAAGATAGGTAGAATGTCTGGAGGTAGACCAACACCAAATACTGGAACTGGAGACCAACACCTCGAAATTCCTACTGGTAAATCTATGAAAAAGAAATTAATACCATTCACAATATTTGAAGACCAAATTTATTTTGATAGAAATAATGACCCTTCATATCCTTTTAATGACTATAAGGAGCCTGTATAATGAAACTATTTGATGATAATGGTCTTAAGCTTGATAAATACTCAATCGGAGAAAGAATAGTAAGTCTTCCACCAGATACATGGGAACAAATATTATCAAGGTTTACAGATGTCTCAATGATATTGGGCCCAACAACTGCAGACTTTTTTGTATTAAAGTTCTTACAAAATAATGAAATACAATATATCTATACAGGAGATACAGAGGAGGTATACACAGCCTTTAATGATCAGAAGTTTAAGATAGATATGTATGGCTTAGCTGCAGACCATTTTCAGATAACAAGAGGTCAGTATAGAGTTATTGGTAATTTCTACCAAAGAATATTTGATGAAAATACAAACTTTGTACTAACGGAGGTAAACGGCAATAGAACAGAAATAAGAATTGAATTAGCATATACAGACAATGAGGGGGTTAATTCACAATTTAGACAATGGTCTGATTCTGGAGAGGGTTCAGCTACAGATATAATACAAGAAACTGCAGTAGCATGGTTTAATGCAACATATGAGTGTATGGTTGTATCATGGAAGAGAGATAAATACGGAAAGCCGAACTCAACAATATTAAAATTGTCAAGCCCACTACCAGATGAAGTAGGTGTAGATGATATATTAAATGTCTATAAGCAAAAAATGCTACCTTTTATGACTGATATAAATGTTCAGTTAGTAGAAGAACAAGAGGAGCAATATAATGTATTAAGGCAACCTTCATTTAGATATAACTATTCTGAGCTACCACAGGCAGGAACAGTAGAATATAAAAGCTATGAAGGTCTATTATCACACGCAACAGGAAGCGTAACACAAAGTATAAAGAATTCACTCAAGAATAATACGGGTGTGGCTAGGTTGAATGTTGACTATAGGGACTATAAAAACTTTGTATGTTTTAGTTCTGCAGTAGAAAGACTAAATAGCTTTAAGCTTAAAGTTCAACAAATAGAGTATTATCAGTCACAAAGCGACTTTGTATCAACACAACTTACTGGGTTGTCTGATGGTGCATCATCTGGTTCTGTAGAATTCTTACAAAATAAATCCTTGTATGATAACAAATTAAATGATATAAAGGCTGGCTTTGATGGCTACGAAAAGTATCTATTCTATGAATCACATTCTGCTGGTGAAGATAGAAATATAACAGATAGAAGTGAGTTCAAAACAGAAGTTGGCTATGTTTCTTATTATAATGCTACTTGGCCAAAAACTACAACAACAAAGCCATACACACTAGAATCAGTAGATTCAGCTGTTGCAGATACATGGTTAACAAGACAACTTGTAACTGCAAGCTATTATGATACTAATAATGCTCACCAGCTTAAGGACCATATACCTGACCATATAAAGCTTGACACCAACAACTCAGACTATCTACTCTTTACGGATATGATTGGCCACCACTTTGATGAAATATATACATACATAAAGCACATGGCAAAGATAAATAATAGAGATGAGGGCCTTTATGAGGGTATGTCAAGAGACTTAATATATGATACTGCGAAAAATATGGGCTGGACATTGCAACCCGGTTTTGATTTAGCTGAGTTATGGGACTATGTAAATGGAACAGATAAAAGTGGAAGCTATATTCCACAAAATGAAATAGAGTCATATTATGATGACCTACTATTAAGGGTGGGATATCAAGATAATGACGGAAACTTTTCACTTGTAGATACTAGTAAATATAATAGGCCATACCTCGCAAATACTCAGACTCAAGCTGGTGTTGATGTTTGGAATGCAGATGTAAAGAATACAATGTTAAGTGAGACGGGAGCAGAAAGCCTTGCAGGAGTCTATGCACCAACTAGTACATCTTTACAAGTATACTCTACAAATGATGGAGTAGATGGATATCCAAATGACAAATGGATAGGTTCAGGAAGTTTTGCAGTTTCGTATTGGAAAAAGTATGAAGCTGTTGTACAAAACGGGGCCTCTTATGTTATAGAAGCTTCTGCTTTTGGAGATATCGACAATGATGGTGCCGACGAACAAGGGAACGGGTGGAGAATATATAGGGATACATCTGATCAAGATGTGGTATTCATTATGTCAGATAGAGATGGTAATGTTTCTCAGTTTACTGTCACAATGACAAATAGTGAACTAACAGGTTCATTAAATCATTGGGTTTGGAACATTGATAGAACCAAAGCAACTGGTCAAGCTCAGCTATGGCTTAACGGAGAGCTTAAGGAAACATCTGGAAATATGGTCACTGGACTAGACGCAGGCTATTCAATGAATGCTTATGGAGCTATTGCATATGGAGCTCATCACGGAATCACATTCCCTGGTCAAGGTATAAGTATAGGTGGTAGAGTAGATGATGACCCAACTAGTCCTACCGCCCATTTTTCTGGTAGCCTTGATGAAGTAAGAGTATATGGTAGGGCAATGACGACTCAATCAATACAAGATTTATATACACAACCTGGAAAATATAAAGGAAGTATTTCATATGAGGCCAATAAAGAGACTCCCAACTTTGAAGATGTTGACAAACAGATTTGGAAAAGAATTATAAATAATCTTCCAGAAATACTTAAGTCGAAAGGTACAAAAAGAAGTATAAATCAATTCCTTGCTTGCTATGGAATACCGAAAACATTAATGAATGTTCAGGAGTTTGGTGGTAGTGCACCAGTTGATGGACAAGACTTCCAAGAATTGACAATGCACAATTACGGACTTCACATTAGTGAAAGTGCATATGTTCAAGTTGATAGGTCATCCATTGACGTATCCGATTATCCTGTAGCTGGAGGCGCTGATGGAATGACACAGACAATTCAATTAAGATTTAAGTCATATAGTCAATCAAATAATGTATTGCACCCACAACAGTTGATTAAGAATGCTGGCTGGGGAATAGCGCTACAACCAACAGGCACAGGTAGTTATGGTTCGGCAAAGTTTTATTTAATACACTCGGCATCTGCAGGTACTATAATATCTGCATCTGTTGATGGACTACCTATATTTGATGGTGATTGGTGGAATATACAATTGTCTACAGATCAGAGGGTAAAATACGCAACTGAACAAGATATAATATATACTCTTAGACTTGCAAAGTCTGGTGACCATGAGGACAACCAAATAACACATAGTGGAAGCTCAGCACTCTCGGTTACTGCTTCATCACACGCTGGTTCATTTGTTCACTACTACAACCAAAGGTTTGGTGCGTCAGCACAAACGACTTATATCGGCCACGGATCAACCCCAATAGCAGGAGCCTCTGGATACTCAGAACACTTTACTACTGGAAGCCATGATGCAGGAGATGATAATAGGGAATTTAATTTTACAGGTTCAGTACAAGAATATAGAGAATATGTAGAAGCAATAAGTGAAGATGTATTCCATAGACATACTATGGCTCCAACTGCATATTTTGGTAATAATTATACAAGCTCATATGACACACTTCTAAAAAGATTCCCATTTGGCTCTGATGGTAATATATATAATCATGGAGGAATAGGCGGTGTAGCTACAGTTAGTTCAAGCCATCCAAATCAATCTGTTGCAAGAACAGTTGTTTTTAATAGCTATTCACACAATGCAGATTTTTCAAACTTCAAAGATGAGACAGATATAGACGGAAATTATAAAGAAAGTGTAGAGGAACACTATATTTCTGTACCTAACTCTATAGGTAATAAAAGGACCGATAGAAAGATAAGAAATCTTGATACATATAATGATGGATATTTATCTCCAAATAAGACTCATGATTCTAGTTCACTAGACTTTGTAGGAAAGGATAGTAATATAGTACAAGTTGCACTATCACCAACAGATAATGTTGACTTAGATATAGCATATCAATTTGGAGAAAATAGAGTTGATGATTGGGTAGGTGACCCTAGAGATAGATATAAAACTCAATATCCACTTATGAAGGGGTTGAGAAAAGAATACTTTAAGAAATACTCAACACAACCTAACATATTTGAATTTTCTAAGATATTGAACTATTTTAATAGAGGGTTCTTTAGACAGCTAGAAAATTTACTACCTGCAAGAGCAGTTAAAAGGGTTGGTTTGATTATAAAGCCAAATTCGCTTGAAAGGTCAAAGATTCAAGGTATACCAAAAATATTATATGATGCAACTATGCCATCATCACAAAGTTTTGACAGTTCAGGGATAAGACAAAGAGATGAATATAGAGAGGACTGGACCTTTGAGGCAATTGTGTCTGATACAACTTCAAGCTTTATAAGTGGTATACAAAAAGATAAAACATTTGCTATACCAAGAGATAGTGATTATTCTACTGCAGACACCTATGAGTCAAATATGATTTTAAGTAGTAGGGGAGGTTACGGGGGCGCTATATATTATTCTCAATCTCTTTGGAAGGCGGGGACAACATGTAGTATTGCAGACTTCTCAGTAATGGACTCAAGGGCACTAAGAGATTGGGATGGAGTTAGAGACTTTGCACCAACAGAAAGTCAACTAAGGCATAGATTGGGTAGGTATGAAAAGCTAAGTGCTGGGGTGGCATCATCTTACTATCTTGGTTCACAATTGAAATCTAATGGCTTTAATGAAGACGCAATATGGGGCAATCCAAGATTTAACTCTATAGATAGCGGCCCTATTGTTTCTTTCATCTTAATTAAGACGAATCAATTAATAGTAAAAGAAAGAAGTAGTGATGGTAGCCTTAAGGTGCAATAATACGTAACAAAATTATAATGGGAAGATATTTATATTAAACAGAATACAGGAGAAATTAAATGGGGTATTTAGATAACACAAGCTTAACAGTAGATGCAATTCTTACCAAGAAAGGTAGAGAGCTCTTAGCAAAGGGTGAGCTTGAAATTACCAAGTTTGCACTAGCAGACGATGAAATAGATTATAGATTATGGGATACAGGACACGATCAAGGTTCTGATAAATATGGTGAGGCGATAGAAGCACTACCAATACTTGAGTCATTCCCTCTAGAAGGACAGATGATGAAGTATAAGCTTATTTCACTTGGAAAGAATACACTGAGGCTGCCTGTATTAGAGGTAGGGTTAAGTGCAATAACACTTAATAGACCAGGAAGCAAACAGATAATAACACCATCTACTGCAAACATAGCAAATGGAAACTCAGTATTGGGTTATACAGCAACATTAGGAAACAGTGATTATGCAACATTAAGGGTTGCAGCTGGAGGTTCAATTGGTGCTGCAACTACTGCAGATGTCTTAGGTGATGATGCAAAATCGATCTCAGTTACTGGTTTAAGGTTTGAAATAATTGCTAAGCAGGTGACAGTTGATAGCACAACAACATTAACAGTTACTGCAAATGAAACGGGTGGAAGCATTGACATACCAATTACAATTAAGAAAGATGCTTCATTAGATATATTACAAGCGTAGGGACTAAAACATGGCAA
>Ga0098059_1001113_pt1 | contig 13912 bp, 23 predicted proteins | sample 20_taG_FD_92580 | JGI IMG/M metagenome (GOLD analysis project Ga0098059, IMG submission 92580) | Marine viral communities from the Subarctic Pacific Ocean - 20_ETSP_OMZ_AT15318 metaG | ecosystem: Environmental > Aquatic > Marine > Oceanic | place: Subarctic Pacific Ocean | collected 2015-01-19
AAAGAACTAAACACTGCATTATCAATCATAACTAATCGACTACACGATTTTATTAAATAGGAATATAATATGAAGACACTGATTACAACAGCAATAGCACTTACACTAGCAACATCAGCATCAGCCTCTTGGAACAACAATAATGGTGTTAAGTGGAACGGCGATGTAGGCATACTACACTCTAACGGCTGTTCTTTCAAGAACCAAACTAATGGTGTGATGACTTTAAACAAAGCAACAGGTAAGTGGACAACTACTACTGCCGCTTCAATTAAAGTTAAGTCAACAAACATCAATAACATTAAAGTTACACAAGGTGGCAACCAACTCTATCTAACATCAAACAGCCAACCTTTAGGTAAAACTTTAGTTGACTATAAGAATGGTGGAATTGCCTCTGGTATAATCACTAACAAAGTAGGTGCAGCAACTAACATCAACACTAATGAAATTGCATTAGGTAATGTTAATAAAACAGGTGCTACTGTTACTACCTTCACTATTGGCGGTACAGCACAAATGGATGACGTAGATGACTTACAAGACATAGCTAACGATGCTGATGTTTACATCCAACATAACGTAACTTGCCTCCAGTAATATGAGGTTACTTACTTCACTGGTGATGCTAACATTACCAACTCTTACCTTGGCGCATAGCATGTCGCCAGGGTTTGAGACCGAGTATGCAGTATCATCTGTATACAGTAAGACTTACACAGTCACTAACGATTACAACTTCCCTGCTACTTACGAGGTGCAAGTGTTCAACAAGGATATGACACCTGCTACTGATTGGAAAGCTGAGAAGTATACATTCAAGATTAAACCTAACAACAAGAAAGATATTAATCTAACATTCAAATCAACCGAGACACGTAAACTAATCGTGTGTTCCACATTAACAAACATAGGATACGAAAATGAAGAAGCATCTATTATTAGCCGTGTATGTTCTCGGCTTATCATCAACGGCGTTACACGCCTCTAGTCAATCAGTAACTACATCTAACGGCAGTGGGTGTACTAACAACAAGTCAACAGGGCATAATATGTCAGTAGGTACTGAGGTTGATTCTGAGACTGATGGTGTAACAGCTTTCGTTAAGATGACTTGGGTTTTAGGTCAACACAAGATACCCCAAATTGATTGCGATAAGCTATTCAATATAGAGTTAGCTAAACAAGAATTAGAATTAGAGAAGTTAAGATTAGAACTTCAGATAATGAAAGATAAGATAGCTAAGTCTGGTTCAACAGAAGTAACAACAGGAGACGATTGGTAATGACGATAGACCCAACCCTAGTAGGACTAGGAATACTAGTAAGCATTGTTGTATATCAACAGTGGACTATTAGAAAAATACAAATTGATCTTGACGATGTGATAGATGGTCATAATCACTTAGTTAACACAATAGTTCAAATATCAAAGGATAATGTAATATATGTGTAATAAAGATTTTGAAAACGATTACGATACTAAAAAACTTAGAGCAGAAATTAAGTTTCTTGAAACAGCTTTGCAAGAGATTAAATGGACAAGAGATTCCTTGCGTGAATACGTGAAACCTGAGATCGAGTGTGGTAACTTGACTATCTTACAACGTGAAGCATATAAATCTGAGATAAGATCTCTTATACTTAGGGAAGATGCACATCTTAAAAGAATTAATACGTTGGATGCCGAACTTGTAGAAGCAGCTGCCATGTGGGATTACAATCATTAATTATTAAAAAGCTATAAAATTAAATAATTAGAAAAGGGGGGCTTTACAGAGTTCCCCTTTTACTTTATAATACTACACATACTGTTAATATGAGTACTTAGTATATGACGATGTATACTCGTTGAAGCACCAGACGGAGATTGCAACCTGAGGGGTGGAGAGGTTCTAAGTACTTTTAATAGGGGTATAGTTCAATGGTAGAATGACTGATTCCAAACCAGTAGATGTGGGTTCGATTCCTACTACCCCTGCCAGATAACAAAGGAGAATATAATGGATGTAGAAATGAGTGAAATAAGACAATTAATATATATTGTGAGGAAAGAAAGAGGTATAAGATTCAACCTTGTTCATTTCCTAGATGGAACTGTTGATCTAGTTAGAAAGGGTGAGTATGTATTTAACCCAGATAATGAAGATGGATCAGCAGGTAATGGTGCAACCTCACTTAATCAAGTTTTTGAGTATCTTAAAGATATATTATTAGAGGAGAGTAAACAATGATAGAATATAATCCACAACGTGTAGAAGCCTTTATTGAAGCGTTTATGGAATTGCACCGACAAGAGTATGAACGTGAACAAGAAGACGACCCACAAGTTATTCTTTTGTCAAAATTCTTCGAAAATGGCCGTCTTAATGATTCTATCTTTGGTTGGGAACCTGAATTGTATTATAGAGCCTATTATCTGCATTGCAAGTCTACATCACAAAATATAAAGGAGAATAAATAATGAAAACTAAATACGATAATGTAAAAACAGACTTTGAACAAGCTTATTTTGATATGTACAAGGGTGTTGCCTTTCTACTTATAAACGAATATGGGTCGCAACGTGATATGCTTGAGCGTTGGGATAATTTTAGAAGAAACTTCCCATGAAGCTGTATGACATCTAAACCACCTCACAAATAGAAAGAGAATAAATAATGATTGCAATAATAGCTACAGTAGTTATACTTACAGTAATACTCTATATGGTTATAACAGATAAAGGAGAAGAGTAATGGATATACTTTTAACAGTAATACTTTTCGTAATACTATATCTTGTAATAACTGATAAAGGAGAAGATTAATGTCCAACTTAGTTCATCAACCATGTCCCTACGAAGCATGTGGTTCATCAGATGCTTTCTCTTGGGAGCAAGATGAACAAGTAGGGCATTGCCACAGCTGTTCTAGGTCTTACCCAATGAAGGGTATGAACCAACTACAGATATTTGATTGGGCGGCTAGTGACTACCCATTGAAGGAAAGAAAGGAGAATATAATGAAAAGAGAAATAGCATCAGGTACTTATGTGGGTATTCGAGGTATCTCACCAGAGGTTTGCGAATTATACGGTATCCAATTACAATTAGATGCTGATAACAATCCAGTACGTTACGCCTTTAAGTGGAGTAACACTGTTAAGTATCGTGGCTATGATGAAAAGAAGTTCTGGACAAAACAGAAAGGTATCACACTTGATACTCTATTTGGGCCTGACTTCAACAGTGGTTCATCTAACAGGCTATACATAACCGAAGGTGAGTTTGATGCCGCGTCACTCTTTGAGGTGTTAGGTAAGTCATTCCCTGTCAAGTCGCTCCCTGGAGCAACCTTCTCAGACAACTTCGTTAAGAAGAATTTTGAGTATATGAATAGCTTCAAAGAAATCATCTATGCAGGTGAACTAGACCAAGCAGGTTCTCAAGCCGCAGAGAAACTATACCAACTCTTTCCAGAGAAGTTCTTCTATGTACCCATGTCAAAACATAAGGATGCTAACGAGTTCTTAATGGCAGGTGATAAGGATGATCTGATGTGGTCGGCTAAGAAGCCACAACGTTTCTCACCAGACAACTTCTTTATGGGTGATCTAGACATTGAAGAAACAATCAGGAGAGAGAACCCTTACAGTTATATACCTACTGGCCACAGTGGGTTAGACGATAAGATCAGAGGTCTTGTTAAAGGTGGTATCACGTTTGTTAAAGCACCACGCGGCGGTGGTAAGACAGAGATGATTAGGTTCTTTGAGTGTGGATTACTAAAGTCTTGCCCTGACGTTAAGGTAGGCATGGTACACATGGAGGAGATGAGATCAACTACTTATCGCGCTATGGCTACTTATGAGCTAGGTATTAATGTTCGTACTAAAGAGGATGCTGCATCTAACGGCATCACAGAGGACAATGTTATCAAAGCATCTAAGGAAATGTCTGATAACCGTACTGTAGTCTTTGAGCTTAAGTCACACGATGACCCTATGAAGCTTCTAGACTACACTAGACTAGCAGCTACAGTGTACGGTGTTGAGTATGTATTCATCGACCACGTACAACGACTAGCATACCTATCTCAAGGTGGTGCTGACGCGGCTACTGCAACTCTCACAGCAGTTGGTGCTCGTATGGCTCAGTTAGCTAAAGAGTTAAACATTGCTGTTATCTTCATATCACAAGTTAATGATGATGGGCGTACCAAGTATGCAGGTGCTCTTGAAGAAGAAGCTATCATCTGTCTCAAGTTAGAAAGGGATACTGAGTCTGAGGACGAAGACATAAAGAACACAACTCACTTCATTGTTGATAAAAACAGGTGCTTTAGTAGACTAGGCAAAGCAGGTTCTATCTACTACGACCCAGACACTACAGTATTATCAGAGGAGACATTCAATGGAGTATGATGATGATGACTACAGCATAAACGTAGATAATCTTTATTCAAGTGTTGATTACTTTGATACTCTCAGTAATGACGAGCTAGACCAGTACGATGATAGCAAAGAAATTTACTTTGAGCAACTAGAGGCAAGGGTATCTGTTGCAGAAGATCAACTAGCTCATGCACTCAAACACGAAGAAGACCCACATGTAATTGAAAGGTTACAAGATGAGTTAGAACTATTACTCATTGACTATTTTAACTTTGAACTATAAGGAGACACTATGGCACGTATAGCATTTTGTGATATTGAAACTAACGCTATCGAACATCCAGATAAAATCTGGTTAGTCGGCGGTAAGATGCAAGATACTGGCGAAGTCTTTAAGTTCGAGAACATACATACAGACCCTATAGCAAGAAAGGAAGCTACTGAGTGGCATCAATCCCTTGACAAGATGGTTGGTCATAACTTTATACAGTATGATTTACCTATCCTTAACCAATGGTTAGACGCACCTCTTGACCCACGTAAGGTTATTGACACACTGATTGTATCTCGTACAGTTGATTATGACATAGCTATACCTACTGGTGGTAAAGGTCCACACTCTCTCAAGAGTTGGGGTGTACGCCTAGGTGTTTACAAGGGTGACTACGACGACTTTGCTAACTTCAATCAGGATATGATTGACTACTGGTATGGTGATCTTGATACTACTGAGGCTTTGTTCAATCACTTCAGTCCTATCCTATACGATAAGGATTGGGCTAGATCAATGCGTACTGAACATGACTTACAGATTGAGTTAGTTCGTAGTAAGTATCACGGCTTTCACTTTGACCATGAACTAGCACAGAGTTTACTAGACAGTGTATTAGTTGAGAAGGCAGAGCTTGAAGAACTATTTCAAGAAGACTTCCCACCTAAGTTACTACCAGTAAATACTATCAAGTATCGTGAGAAGAAAGATGGTACGTTGTTCTCCAACGTCATCAATGCTAAGAAAAAGTATGCGGCTACTGATAGACAAGGTGATGATCTTATCTGTTATGACTTTATTAGCTTCAATCCTGGGGCTTCTAAAGATCGTGTAGACGTGTTATGGGATGCAGGTTGGAAACCTTTTGAGAAGACTAAAACTCACAACAAGTTCAATAGACTTAAAGTAGGAGACCCGTATGGTAAGAAAATTACTAAGATGGATCAGAAATTCTATGACGAGAAGAAACAATCTCTTGAGCGTTATGGATACACAGTATCAGAAGACAACTTATCGACGTTACCTGATACAGCACCTAGGGGTGCTAAGTCACTTGCTCAGTGGCTTACGTTAGAAGGCCGTAGGTCTTCCCTAGTTGAGTGGATTAACCAAGTGTGCGATGACAGTCGTATACACGGTACTATCGATAATATTGGCGCATGGACAGGGCGTTGTGCACACAACAACCCAAACACCGCCAACATTGCTTCACCTTTCTTCGGTAAACATGAAGACTTAATTGCTTATGAAAATGCTCAACGTGATATGTCTTTTGATTTTACAACCCTAAAGGTTTCACCCCGTAATGCAGTTGAAACTATCAAGGCCAAGTATGATCATAAGCTACGTCAGTGTTGGACAGTTCCAGAAGGTAGTTACTTAGTCGGTTGTGATGCAGACGGTATTCAGTTACGAGTACTTGCTGACTACATGTGGCGACACTTTGACGCTGACATGTATGCCAAGGCTATCATGGAAGGTAAGAAAGAGAACGAGACAGACATTCATAATATGAACAAACGTGCATTAGGTATCAATCACGCTACTCGTGATATGGCTAAGACATTTATATATGGATGGCTACTAGGTGCAGGTGTTGCTAAGACTGCTAGTATCATGCAGGTTGGCGTACAAGAAGCATCGGCGGCTATGAAACGCTTTGAGCAAAGCATTGATGGTCTGTCACCTCTCAAGAAAAGAATGGTTCCTTATATTGCAGACAAGGGCTATTTTACAGGTTACGATGGTCGTAAGGTTATCGTACCTAATGAGCACAAGACTTTAGCAGGTATACTACAATCTGGTGAGTCTGTCTTGATGAAACATACTCTTATCAACTTTCACAAGAAAGCTAGAGCAGAGGGTATCAACTTCAAGATGGTTGCTTTTGTGCATGACGAATACCAAGTAGAAGTTATAGGCACTCGTGAAGAGGCTGATCATCTAGGTAAACTGATTGCTACTACTATGTCGGAGACTGGTGTTGAGCTAGGTTTTCAGATACCAACTCCAGGTTCTTATGATATAGGAAAAACGTGGTATGATACACATTGACCTGTTGACATATCACACAACTTCTGCTATAATTGCAGTACAACAACAAATAATCATTAGGAGATTATAATGGCTACTAAAACAATAGAACTACAAGGCATCTTAGAGTGGGCTAAACTATTCGAAGGTAACAGAGACAACGGTGAATTTGATACAGAAACAGATGGTGCTACTACTGTTGACATTATCATGGACGATGCTACGTTCAAGATGATGAAAGACTCTGGTGTACGGAAGCAGGGTAAGCCTGACCCAGATGGACGCGGTACTCGTGTCAAGTTTAAGCGTCCTTGGAAAGACAAGTTTGACCGTGAGTGGGCGGCAGGTGCACCAAAGGTATTCAATGCAAGCGGTGATGCTTGGACAGATGCTGATGGTATGATTGGCAACGGCTCAGTAGGTGTTGTGTACGTTGATGTATACGATACTAAGATGGGCGTAGGTTCTCGACTAAGTGGTGTTCAAGTTATTGATCACGTAGTCTTTGAATCAGACGGTGGTGGAGTATCATCAGGTATTCAACCTAAGAACTACTCTAATACGGCTCCAAGCCCTGCCCCTACGCCTAGTAAGGCAACACCAGGAGACATTCCCTTCTGAGAGCAAGGTCCACGCTAACTAATAGAGGGGGCGCAAATGCGCCCTTTCTCACCTCTAACAGAAGGATATACAATGGCTAAACAAATAGCAACATTAGTACAAGATATGGAGAGCGTGATATTTGGTAACAAAGGTTGGGATAATACAATAGGTCAAATGGTTGGAAACAACATAGCACAGATGGCCTCTGATAGATTCAAAGCCCCACAAGAACCTAGAGGCTACCTATCTATGTCGTCACTAGGTACACCATGTTCACGTAAACTATGGTACAAGATTAATCAAACAGATAAGGCGGAAGCCTTAGGAGCCAACGCACTGCTCAAGTTCTTTTATGGAGACATGATCGAAGAACTTGCATTAGGAATTGCAATGCAAGCAGGACACGAGGTCGTTGGTCAACAAGATAAGATGGATGCACACGGTATTAAAGGAAGTCGAGACTGTGTTATTGATGGCATGACTGTTGATGTTAAGTCTGCATCTCCTTACTCTTTTAAGAAGTTCAAAGAAGGTAACCTAAGAGAACAAGACCCATTCGGTTACATCTCTCAACTATCTTCATATGTCTATGCGGCTAAAGATGACCCATTAGTTACTAACAAAACTCATGGTGCGTTCTTAGTTATAGACAAAGTAAATGGGCATATATGTTTAGACATGTATGACTTTACTGATGAGCTTAAGACTAAAGAAGAAGAGATCAAAGCAACCAAAGCTACGGTGAAAAACAAAATACCACCTACTCGTGCTTACAAAGATGAACCGTTTAGTAAAACATCACCTAATAAGAAACTATGTATGCCGTGTTCTTACTGTGAATTCAAGAAGGCTTGTTGGCCTGGACTTCGTAAGTTTGCTTACTCACATGGACCTCAATATCTAACCAAGGTTAAGAAAGAACCGAATGTTACTGAAGTGGAGGATTTCTAATGGCTAAGCGCAGTAGGTTTCATGGTATCGCGGCAGGTTATAGATCAGGGTTAGAAGAATCAACAGCTAATGATCTTAAAGAACGTGGTGTCAACTTCACATACGAAGAAACCAAGATCAAATGGACAGACATGAAGGTAAGGAACTATACACCTGACTTTGTTCTTGAGAATGGTATCATCATAGAAACTAAAGGACGCTTCGTTTCTACAGACAGGCGTAAACATAAAGAAATACAAAAGCAGTTTCCAGAACATGATATACGCTTTGTATTCAACAACTCACGAGCCAAGCTCTACAAAGGAGCTAAAAGCACCTACGGAGATTGGTGTAAAAGTAATGGCTTTCTATATTCAGACAAAATCATTCCAAAGGAATGGACAGAAGAGGAAAAGAAATGACTATAAGTAAATCAGCAATGGGTAAGACAGCAATCGTTTGGTCATGTGCTCACGCAACACCAGAGACTTCTAATGAAAGATTTGATTGGTTGGGTGGTTTGATCTATGATGTTAAGCCTGATTATTGTGTAGACCTAGGTGACGGGGCAGACATGAAGTCTCTCAACTCTTACGATACACGTAAACCAGAGTCTGTTGTATCTCAGAACTACGAGAGAGACATTGACTCGTACAATGAGTCTCAAGAACTTCTACGTTACAGGTTCAAACAACAAAGACGTAGACGACCAAAGTGGTACGGCTTTGAAGGTAATCACGAAGCACGTATTGGTACAGCTATCTCCTTTGACCCAAGACTAGAAGGTGACAAGTATGGTATCTCTTTCAAACACTTAAATACTAAGAAGTATTTTGATGAGTATCATCAGTACGAGAACGGTGCACCTGCTATCTACAACTACGATGGTGTTGACTATGCACACTACATTGGTGCAGGTAACTTTGGTAGAGCAATCAGTGGTGTACACCATGCCTATGCTTTACTACAGAAGCGTTACCGTTCAGCTACAGTTGGTCACAGCCACAAGCGTGACATGTACTTCAAAGAAGATGTAGGTGTTAATGGTGGTATCGGTGCGGTAGTTGGTTGTTACAAAGGTGCTGCAGAAACATGGGCAGGTCAGTCTAACGGTGAATGGTGGAAAGGCGTACTCATAAAGCGTAACATTATGGATGGTCAGTATGATGCACAGTGGGTATCACTGGACGTTCTTAAACAAACTTATGGAGGCAAGTAATGGAGTTTGAAGTAACATTTAAAGTTAAGATGGATGCAGATCAGTTTGTATTAGACTTAGAACAAACAGACAGAGAGGGTATCGTCAGAGACGAAGTCCTCAATGTACTGTATGATCTAGAAGATGGTACAATAGAATTTATGGAAGTTAATGAGGTGAACGTATGACTAAGACAAGAAACATAGACCTATACTCTATCTGGGTAGAGGGTAAGATAATGACAGAAGGTGAGACTAGACTAATTGAAAACACCTTAGGTCTTATTGGAGAGTCAGGTGAGATAGCTGAGAAGATTAAGAAGCTCTTACGTGACAATACTAAAGTAGAAGCCCAAGACATTATAAAAGAACTAGGAGATGTCGCGTTCTACTTAACTGCTCTGGCGAATTACTTCGGCAGTAGCTTAGAAGAAGTGTTACAAGTTAACATGATTAAACTTGACGATAGACAAGAACGTGGTGTTCTTAAAGGATCAGGAGACAATAGATGATTAAACAAATATTAAACAGTAAGTTAAGAACCATTATATGCAAATGTATACGATCACCATTCGTATGGATGTACAGGTTCTGGAATTACCTAATGACATGGCAAATGCACAGGGATACTATCAAACATCTCAATCGTTTGTCTAACAGAGAACTACAAGACATCGGATTAACACGAGGCGACATCGACAACCTTGTGTGGATGCGAGAAGACTTTAAGAAGCGTGGAGAAGGTTATCAAGCGAATGGCGATAAGTGAAGCACAATCTCTTCTACATGTAATGTTATTAATAGATAAAGAATTTAAAAAGGATTAACGTATGAGTATAAAAAACCACCAAGGCCCAAGCCTAGGTATATCAGAAGAAATACATGCTATGAAGTATCGCTCCAAAGGGGAAAGCTTCCGAGAGGCTATGGCACGAGTTGCTGACTCTCTCAAGGACAGTGAAGATCACTACAATAACTTCAGAGAGATATTGTTAGATCAACGCTTCCTACCTGCAGGTCGAGTACAATCTGCAATGGGTTCACCACGTAAGGTAACACCATACAACTGCTTCGTATCTATGACTATTGAAGACAGTATGGAAGGCATTATGAAAGCAGCAACAGAAGCTGCTAAGACTATGCAACTAGGTGGAGGTATCGGTTACGACTTCTCTACACTACGTCCACACGGTGCACTCATCAAGAGCCTAGACAGCCGTTCTAGCGGCCCTCTTAGTTTCATGGGTATATTCGATGCATTATGTAAGACTATCAGCTCTGCAGGGCATCGTAGAGGCGCACAGATGGCAGTCTTAAGGGTAGATCACCCAGACATCTTAGAGTACATCAAAGCTAAGAACAATTCAACTAATCTCACACAGTTCAATATGTCTGTTGGTGTTACTGATGACTTTATGCAAGCTGTTAAAGATGACACAGACTTTGATCTAGTCTTCGAGGGTAGAGTATACAGCACTATCAGAGCTAAAGCTTTATGGGATGACATCTTACGTTCTACATGGGACTGGGCAGAGCCAGGCATCTTGTTCATTGACCGTATCAATCGTAAGAACAACTTACATTATTGTGAGTACATCGCAGCCACGAATCCTTGTGGAGAACAACCTTTGCCACCAAACGGTGCATGTCTTCTAGGTTCATTCAACTTAACTCAGTATGTTGAGAGAAGTGTAGATTCACGTTTTGCTTTTAACTTAGAAAAACTAAAGCATGACATTCCACACGTTGTACGAGCAATGGATAACGTAGTTGATAGAGCTACATATCCTCTCCCAGCACAACAGCTGGAAGCTCAGAGTAAGAGACGTATGGGTCTAGGTGTAACTGGTGTAGCTAATGCTATTGAAGCACTTGGTTATCCTTACGGTTCAGAAGGTTTCTTAAATGACTTAGAAGAAATCATGGGTGTAATCAGAGACACTTGCTACAAAACATCAATAGCACTTGCAGTAGAGAAGGGTGCATTTCCATTATTCGAAGAGGCGTACTTAGACAGTGACTTTGCTAAAACATTACCTGATGACATCCGTACAGATATCGCTAAGTACGGTATCCGTAACAGCCACCTACTTTCTGTGGCTCCTACTGGCACTATCAGTCTCAGTGCTGATAATGTAAGCTCTGGTATTGAGCCAGTGTTCTCACACTTCTACGATAGAACCATACAGACTTTTGATGGCCCGATTATAGAACGAGTAGAAGATTACGGCTACCGAGTATTTGGTGTAAAAGGTGAGACTGCTGATGCATTATCAGTATTCGATCACGTTAAGGTTCTTAACTTAGCATCTAAGTATGTAGACAGTGCTTGTTCTAAGACTTGTAATGTTGGAGACGATGTTACTTGGGAGCAGTTCAAGGATGTATACATGGCGGCTTACGATGGAGGTTCATCGGGTTGTACTACCTTCAGGGCTTCAGGTAAGAGGTTTGGAATACTTAATGCTGCAACTTCAGAAGATACAGTTGTAGAGCCAGAAGTAGAAGAAGATAACTTTATCGACGAGGGTGGGGCTTGCTACTTCGACCCTGCTACTGGGCTTCGTACTTGCGAATAACCTTGACAACAATACTATAAATATGATACTATTAGGGAGTGACTTAGGTTGCTCCCTTTTCATTTAACAGGAGAGATTATGACTCAACAAAGACCAAAGACTAAGAGTAAGAAGCGAGAGACTAAATACAAAGGTGCTGATAATAAGCGTACCTCTGGTATTGTACCTAAGAATGAAAACCAGAAGCTACTGATAGATGCTATCAAGTCATCATGTCAAGTAATTGTATTCGGACCTGCAGGTACAGGTAAGACATACGTTACAACAACAATGGCGGCTGACTTGTATACTAAGAAAGATATAGATAAGATTGTTATTACACGTCCTATGGTCTCTGTTGGTAGAGAGATAGGTATTCTCCCAGGAGATTTAGGAGAGAAGGTAGCACCCTGGGGCTTACCAGTTATAGATGTACTCATCAAACACCTAACACGAGGTGCTGTTGAGACAGGTATCAAGAACGGTAACATTGATATGGCTCCTCTTGCTATGATGAGAGGACGTTCATTCGACAACGCTTTCATCATCTGCGATGAGGCTCAGAACATAACTACACATGAACTAAAGATGCTACTTACTAGAGTAGGACAAGGTTCTACTATCGTACTTAATGGAGACATACAACAGACTGATCTTAAAGATGGCGATGGTTTAACTAAGATCACTCACCTAGCTAAGAAACATAGATTACCAGTACCTATAGTTGAGTTCTCATTAGACGATATTGTACGATCAGACATATGTGCAAGTTGGGTTAGAGTGTTCTACGAAGAGGGGTTATAGTGGCTCCAGATTGTTCATGGTGTGGGGACAGCACACTTAAAGGTTTTAAATGTAAAGTTTGCGGAGGCAAGAATATGGCTAAGAAGAAGAAGAATGAAGAGATAGTGAGAGAACCACAGCACTACTCACGTTGGGTAATAGAACCCATTGAATTTATAATGCGTAACAAGTTTGAGTTCTGGAGAGGCAACATCATTAAGTATGTAGTCAGGGCAGGTTTCAAAGCTTACGAAGGTAAAGACCTAATCGAATCAGAGATCATTGATTTAGAGAAGGTTATGAGATATGCAGAGATGCGTATTAATCACTTGAAAGGAAAAGACAAACTATGAAGTACGTTATAACAGTCATATTTGTAGCACTAGCTTTAGCTATTAGTGTCCCAATGACTGCACACTCAGCTAGTATCACTTACAACTCTTCTCAGATAAAAATAGAAGGTAGATTAATAGATGGAGACTACAAATACCTACAGAGAGTTATAGATAGAACAGGTATCAAGTCTCTACGCCTTAATAGTCCAGGAGGTTCAGCTCTCGAAGGTTATAACTTAGGTTACACTATAGATAAGAACAAGATGTCAACAGTTATACGCAGAGGAGATTCTTGTCTTAGTGCTTGTGCTGTTGCCTTCCTAGGTGGTAAGCACAAGTTTAACTACGGTATCATGGGTTTCCATGTAGCTTGGACAAAGAAAAGCAATAAAGACTACAATCACGGTATGAAGATAGGTCAGATGTTTGGTACTATCGAAGGTATCTATCACTTCAAGATGGGGTATACAGGACAACTAGGATTGCTTATCTCACAGATGACTAGTAAAGATGACTTCTTAGTACTTAGTCAGAAAGACCTAGCTCTATTTGAAATGAAGGACAACGACTTCGGTAAGTTTATAGACCTACCTGAGAACTTCGTAGCAGATAGAATATACAGCCCGTTAAGACTACGGCTTTTACAAGGAGGATGGTAATGCCAACTAGCATATCAGTACACTTTGTAAAAAAGATAACTAAAAACAATAATCAATTATCTAATGGCGGTGGTTGGTTAGAAATAGAAGCTACAGATGAAAATGGTTATAGAACTGATATAACATTTTTCGCAGATGATTTAAAAAGTTTAGAAATATTAGATAAGA
>Ga0098059_1001114_pt1 | contig 13909 bp, 3 predicted proteins | sample 20_taG_FD_92580 | JGI IMG/M metagenome (GOLD analysis project Ga0098059, IMG submission 92580) | Marine viral communities from the Subarctic Pacific Ocean - 20_ETSP_OMZ_AT15318 metaG | ecosystem: Environmental > Aquatic > Marine > Oceanic | place: Subarctic Pacific Ocean | collected 2015-01-19
CGGTTTTGTCAACTTGCTCGGAGCAGGCGGCGAATACGCGGTTTTAAACGAAAGATATTCAGAATTTGAAATAGAAAGTGAAAAAGAAAGATTAAGTGCACAAGGTTATACAAATAGTGAAGCAAGAGCTTTGCTAATACAGCATGGCTTGCTAGAGGTTGATCCTGTACAATACGAAGATTTAATTTCTAGTGGTGATTTTTCATCACCAGCAAACAAGTTTGCTAATAAAACAAGAGAACAACAATTTGCTAGTTCTGCTAGCGTTTCTGCAGCTGAAGATCTTAGAGCGGTCGCGACAGACGCTGAAAACTGGCTTAATTATATGAAAGGCGCCCTCGGCCTTCAAGCAATATGTGAACTGATTGTTGGAGAAATATTAGATGGCTTAAAAGAATTAATAAAAGATCCAGGAGCATTTTTTAGCGGCGGCGGCGCAGGGTGGTTTGATGACTTTGCAGAAAAATTAAAAAAACAATTTACGCCGCCTCCAATGACGTTTAGATTTCCTGATAATTTATTGACAGATACTCACATGGGAAATTATGAAAAAGAGCTAGCTAAAATGCTGGTAACTATGATTTCAACGATTCTTGGTCAAATAGTTAGTCTTTTAATTAAAGATGCTTTAGAAAAATGTCTAGAAGAAGACGATGACATAGGCCCCGGAGGTCGTCGACCTAATTCGCCGGCCGATATTCCTGTGCCAACCCTTGAGCGAGCAAATTTGCCAAGAATAGCAGGTATTTCAGATAATGATATTGTAGCTTGGATGAAAGATATAATTGACAATCTTAGCACTGCGCAGTTGTGCGCTCTTTTACGTGGCGATGCTACAAAACAAACGCTAAGAGACTGCTTAGCTAGAACAAAAACAAATTGGTATAATGTATATTTAAATGGAATTGACACAATTTATGAAATTAGAGTCGCTTTTGAAAAAATAGGTCAAGATTTAAATTTAAACATTTGTGAGGTATCGCAATCACCGCTTCCACTAACTTTAGTGTCAAATATTTGTGATGCATTTTTTGATAGAGACTCTAGATGTGAACAATTGAAGCTAGGAGGTCTAACAGAAGAAGAATGTCAAAGACAAATAGATCGTGAGTTAGACGATTTAAGACAAAAAGTAATTGCTCTTACAAGAATGTCTCTTTTTAATATGACTCCTTTTTCTAATTCTTTGCCACCAATTTGCGGAGACAATGGAAGCTTTGTAGTTCCCCCGGGGGTAGCCGATACTATGGATAGAATTACTAGCAACATGTTAACGGCTCTAAAAGGCTCATTAATGATAGACATGAATGCGCTTAAGTTCTTTTCAGTTCCACCAAGAGCCCTTTTAGCAATGTCAGATCCAAGTGAATTGGCAAACGCTCACTCTGTATTTACCAATGCAATACAAAATCCTTACAAAAAACAATGTATTGCCTTGATAGCGGATTCGTATAGTTACAGCGAAGCAGTCGGCATAACATCAACAGAGATATACCCGCTTACGTTTAATAATCACATACACTACGGCAATTTCAGTACATGGCGTTCTAGAAATCAAAGCATTAATCTTAATACACTTTCAGAAAAAGAAGAAGCCATCGCCGTAGAGAAAGGTGCTGCTATAGCTGAAAGTCTTCGTCAAAATGATATAAATAAAGCTCTTGAGGAAATTGAAGAATCCGGCAGCGAGCTTGTTCAGAGTTTGAAAGATCATTTTGAACAGCGAAAGAAAAACAATATTATTGCGCAAGAAACTGCGCATGCATACGCGATGAGCTCCACCGCAAGTGACGAAGAAAAGGCAAAATACGAAAAAATTCGCGTGCAGACTTTAAGAACAAATATACCACGACAAGTGTTAATACAAGCTGCTATAGATATTGCTTTAGAAGAAGGTCTTACTACTCCGGCTTTGATACAAGAAGAATTAGAACAAAAAATAACAACTCAAGATTTTTGGGAATCATATCAATATGCCGATGTGCAAGCAAAAGACGCTTATAAAAACTTGGGCTACGCCGGGATGAAATTTTACAACTATGAGCAACAGGACACAAATGTTGGAATGGCAAACGAGTTTATAACAGTTGGCGGAATTCCATTGTCTGAGTACATTCCAAATCAAACTTGGAGAAATAACTTTTATACATACATAAAAGAAATACATGATGATGCTTTAGCATCTCGTATGATAGATATAGATGAAGAATACGAATCTCGGCTTGAAATTTATACCGAACAGGAAAGAGTGAAATATAGAGAGCTTGTTGACTTAGATACTATAGACCAGCTTTTTATATTAGAAGATGAGCAAATCAAACAAGACGTGCAAGATTATTGGAAAGACGGAGATCATAGCAAGCCGAGTGATTTTTTTGAACAAGAAGAAATAATGCCAATCAACCTGGCTTCTTTAACAAATCAGTCTAACCCATCTGATGTCGCACATGTCTTAAGTCGTCTTCCACAAGACGAAAGAACACAAACTACAGCAGCATATTATTTACAAAAATACGAAAATCTTGGATCGACCGCACTATCTAACACTATTAAAAATGAATTTGCTGCAGATCAAAAACCAACGTATCTAGATGTGTTATCAGTTGACTATGAACAAGCAGTAACTAAAAATATTAACGACGGAGGTTTGCGAAAAGATGGACTGAATTATTCGACAGATACTAACTTTATAGGAAATATTAATACAAATAACAAAAAAGACAGGCGACTTCGACAAAAGTGGTCATTAGACACAAAACTGAAAGATATCAATTCGGATCCACGAAGGTGGTATTATATGTTGAGAAACTATACTGGCATAAAAATAGCGCACAAGAGTCCAGGCATTCGACGAAATTTGCCTTTTACAGCTAGCCAAGAATTAGAGGCCACCGGAGCGTCGTTGTCTGAATCACTTTATGAAAAATTTGATGTTGATAACATACAACCATTTCTAGATTCTGTTAACCCGAGTGGCCTCTACCAGCCGAACATTGTTACTTGGGTTAACTGGCTAGCTATTTCTCCCGGTTTAAGAAATTTAGTGCCTATAATTTTACGAAGAAGAGAAGAAGAGGCTGATGATATATATAAAGATGACATGCACATGGTTGCATATGCATTTATGGAGTTGACGTTAGGAGAAGCTTCTGGACTAGATTACGATAGAATTAAAAACTTCTTTCCAAATATCTCTCCATCAGTTGCTTCTGCAGAAGTTGTCTTAGGCGCGTCAAACTATATGAACACAACAGTAATTAAAAATCTTGGCTCCCAGGTCGCGCCCACTTTTCAAGACATAACACGAGACAACTACCAGCCCACGGGTTTTGATGTAACTCAATATTATCCGCACTTCATTGTTTTTGATAAATACTTTAGAGATCCAAGTAGCATATTTAACAAAGGTCCTGAAGAGATTATTAATTACTTCTCTGGAGACTTGGACGTTGTTAATAAAGAACTGCACGATTTCTTATCTAACGAATTTCCAAAATCTCTTGGGTCTGTCGAAAATCAAACAGAAATGGCGTATAAAATGGGGTATGACTCTAATAAATTAGAAAACACTCCAAACTTTAACCCAAATATCTTAAAATATAACTTGCCGTTTACAGAAGTTGGCTTGAAGGGTGCACCCGGAGTAGATACAAACAAAATAGTACAAGACGTAACTATGCTTTTTTCTGATGTGGAAGGAAACTCTCAGGCAAATCAAATAGCCAATAACATATCGTTAAATCAGCTTAATAGAGACTTGATATATCAAAATGTTGCTTCTTCTGATTTTAATCCTTTAACGGCGCAGTTGGATCAAATTAAAGATACATCTAGAATAATTAAGGCAGCAGTTCGAAACCTTCCAAATAATAAACAGTTTCCTCCGTCTGTCATAACAGACACGAACTCTTTAGAAAAAGAGATATATGATTTTAATTTTGTAGCAAACTTTCCGTCAGACGTCAAGAACCTAGTTGATAATATATATGGAGGAAGTGCTACAGCGGAGAAGCTTCTTAACAACTATAATGAAGTTATATTTCCAGTTCTAGACTCTTATACGAAAGTTGAGTCTTTTGAGACCGGCCTCTTTCAAGACGAAAATAAACAACAAGATACAAATTTTGCAGTTGCTTTAGAGCCATACAATTTTAAAGCACAGATCTTTGGTCAACTGTTAACAAAAAAGTTTGGAGAGCAGTTTTTAGAATTTTACGAACCAGAGAATATTAGTGAAGAAGATAAAAACTATGTTAACGACAACATGGAGAGTTTTACAAATCACTTAAACACCATTCTTTCGACATATGGATATTCCGCTCTACAATATGCATATTCTACTCAAATGTACACCAAATTAAAACACTCAAGGCTGCACTCGCGAGGTTTTATGAAGAAGTTGTGGGATAAAGTCTTAAAGAGTCCTTTAACTAGCGACGTAGATCCTAGGTGTCAAGAACTTTTTGACCACCTTAGTGATCCATCGACAAAAGACATTGGTGAGACGGAAACAGACTTTTTTAAATTAGATCAAGTTAAGCCAATGATTATTGAGTTTTATAACAAATCTTTATGTTATGATGTTTACGAAAAGGGAAGTGAAGATGATAACGCAGCCAGAGTTTCTTTAATCGAAGGCATGGTGCTATTAATAACAAAAATCTATACCTTAGAGATGTGCCTAGCTTCTTTGATTGCTTGGGATAGTTTTGATTTTGAAGATATACTAAAAGACAAATCTTTTGTTAACATCATAATTCAAAACATATCAGAAGACTTTGATCTTGAATTTGTATCTTTCTTTGCTAATGATATTTTGAAGAAAAACGAAGGCCTGACTGAGTTAGAAGTGGCGAGAATTAGAATTGAACAAAGTTCAATTGAATATATGATTAAAAAAGAGTCAGAAAGAGTTGGCAGTATTATTAAAGAGCTATTTCACAACAGTAATCCTCTTTCTACGGATCTAAAGTTAGATATAATTAAAAATTCAGATCCAGATTTTATACGTGAGGCACAAGTAGAGCTAGCGACCGACGCGGTAGGTGGCTCTCTAGATGATGCAGAGTTGGCAGCTTTGGCTTCTTTGCATAGCGAAAGAGGCTACGAGATAGTGCACGACGCTCGATTTAAAAATAATATTTATACTATGAATTATGGCAGCCCCAAGCACTATAACTATTTTAAATTTCCTGAAGGCGGCGGAATCGATGTACAAGGTAACAGTGATCTGTTTGGTCATATAATTCCAAATTCACTACGTAATCGTTTTCAGGGCAATAAAAATTATTTGCACTCTCTTCCAATGACGTATTATACTGACAGTGAGTACGAAAGCGAGTATCATGAAAAGCCAAGCAAACAGGATATAAATACATATCTCTTGTGGAAAAACCAAATTAAAATCTATAAAGATCCTATTGATTCTCCAGGAGAATATGATTATATTAAAAATTTAAATAATTTACAAAAACGCGCTTTTCTCGGCTCTGATTCCTTTTCAAAAGAAAACAATCCAGAGAATACACATGGAAACGCCATGAACGCAAAGTTAGGAAATATTATTTTTCAACCATATGTTAGGATTGTAGATTATCAACCGGGAGAAGCTAGAGATTTCGTAGCAGAGATTTATAGCGACGTTGAGGAAAATGGAAAACCTTGCGACGGCGCTACGCTAGTTGGAACTGCCAATGTTAACAATTTTGCTGAAATAATAGAAACAGCAATTAACTTGTCACGTGAAGAAGTTGGCAATGTTATGAATTGTCACATTTATGGTATTGTGCCGCTCTCCGCATGGAGCTATTATTTTAAAAACAATTTTTTAAAAATAATAAATGAGTATACAGACTTACAAAACAACACCAAACCCCTAAAAGCTCTTTACCAGCGATATGGCTATAAGCCGTTTTTCAAAACTTTAAGTTTTGGGATGAGAATGACATATACAACTTCATATCCAGCGATTCAAAGTCCTAGTTTTAAATTTAACGAGTTTATGAAAAAAGCATTTACGCCAAAACCTGGATTTGAAAACAACCTTAAAAAAGCAAAATGCATGCTAGGTCAAAGAGTATATCATATTAGTGACACTACAACAGACACAGACAGTATGTCCTCTGGTAAAGTTTTGCCAGAATTACAAATTCCAATCGTATCTGTTGAGAGAGAAATTAAGCCAACTAGCGATGGATATGGGTTTACGATTGGAGAAAGTGATGTGTACAATTCTGCAGAGCTTGGTCGATGGTCGGGCTTTTCTCTACCTGACCAATATAAAACTTTATCACAAATTATAAATGATGGTCAACTTAATAATGCAACTATTGAAGATATTAGTCAGAATTCTCACCAATTTTATTACAAAAACTTAGCAAACAATTTTGTAACAGAAATCAAAAACTCTTCTGAATTTAAACTAATGTTTGAGACACTATTTCCGATGAACAAATATATGTCCCTCGCTGCAATTACCGCCTCAGATGGTTTGTCAAAGTTTATCTCAGAACCCACAATTATTTTAGAAGAAACCAAACAAACACTTAAGATGATTATAGATAATCTTGTAAAATCAACAGACTATAAACACGTGCCCGATACAGTGGCTAGCTTTTTACAAGATTTTGCACTTAGAAACGAAGGCGGAACTACTGGAAAAGACAAAGACTTAACAAAAGAAATACTTAAAATAGTCTTGAGAACTCCGCTTTTGATTTTAAAAGGATTTGTAGAGGTGACAGACCCAGCTATTATAACAGCTAAGTTAATTATCGATTTATCAAACGCTGTTGTGTTAACAACCTTGTCGACAATTAAATCAGGAATAAAAATTACCAAGCAAACCATAGACGCTGGAATAAAGACTGCCGAACAACAGTTAGTAATAATTGAAATGAACCTAAGCACTTCTTTAGGGCCGGCAAAAGTAGCCAGCCAGAGCTTGCCAAATATTAAAGGTACTAAATTAAGTGATCTTGTTGTTATAGACGTCGAAGCCGGCAGCCCAATACTAAATGAAGATGGTACTGCCGCTTGGAATGACGATAATTTCTTTATAGAAGAACCACCGCAGGATATAAAAAGCGACATGTCCGATGAACAATTAGATACATGGAACGCTTTTAAAACACAGTTTAATCAAATGAAAACTTTAGTAAAAGATTATGCTGCAGCAAGTAGCAAACTGAAAGATCTAAAAAATTCAAAAGAAGAAATTGAAGAAGAGCTAGAAAAAACCGTAAAAGACGCTGAAAAAATACTGCAAGACGTGTTTCAGTCTCCCTATCTTTTGCCGGGCGTTTGGGCCTCACTGTTTCCCTCTTTCAATCCTTTCGGCGGAGGCTTGCACCCATTCCCAGCTCCTTTCATAAGTACAGTTCCTGGTATGATTTATCTCGCGTTACTACTTATAGATGCAATAGAAGAAAAAACACATAATGACATTAACAAACTAGGAAGTGAACCAGACTGCGCTGATCAGTTATAGGAAAAGATATTATGGACGGAATAGGCCCCAATTTACCGCTACAAAAAAATCAAACGCACGGTTTGTACGGCTTAATAACTTCTTATAAGGAAGAAGTTGAGCAGAATTTTAAAAATCTTATATTAACTTCTCCCGGAGAGAGAATGATGGACCCCGCTTTTGGAGTCGGATTAAGGCATTTTCTTTTTGAGCACGTAGACGTGGCAGTTCCAAGAATTAGGCAGAGAATAGGAGAGCAAATTACAAAGTATATGCCCTTCATTCGCATAACTAAGCTTCAATTTAATAACAGACTAGATAAAAAAACAGTTCAAGACTCATTGTTGCTTTCAATATCTATACAGTATGATGTTCCTAGCATGAACTTGTCTGCTGAACTAAATCTCCAAGCCGAGGATATTAATTAAAAATGTCAAAAAAAGATAAAAAAATTATAAGATATACGAATAGAGAGTTTAACAGCATAAAAGACGGATTAGTAGAATATGCTAAAAGGTATTACCCCGACTCGTATAAGGATTTTTCACAAGCCTCTTTTGGGTCTTTGATGCTAGACACTGTTGCTTATGTTGGAGATGTGCTGTCTTTCTATCTAGATTATCAGACCAACGAATCTTTTTTAGATACAGCAGTAGAATATGATAATGTAATAAGACTTGGCGAGCAGGTTGGATACAAACAGCCGCTTAGATCAAATTCTTTTGGTACAATTTCTCTTTTTATTTTAGTGCCGGTGCAAACTAATGGATCTGGCCCAGATCAAAATTATTTACCAATATTAGCAAAAGGTAGTAAGTTCTCAACAAATAATGGTCAAATATTTACTTTAATTGACGATGTAGACTTTGGAAACACAGATAACGAGATAATTGTTGCAACTTCAAATGAACAAGACGGCACTCCAACATCTTTTGCTGTAAAATCTAAGGCTAGAGTTATATCAGGACAGTTAGACCAAGAAGATATAAAAGTTGGAGATTTTTCTAGATTTTTAACACTTTCTTTGTCAGACCCAAACATAACAGAGATTGTGTCTATAACAGATGCAGAGGGTCATGAATATTTTGAAGTAGATTATTTATCTCAAGACACAATTTTTAGATCTGTTGTCAATAAAGATCCGGAAACAAGAAAACACGTGCCAAGTGTAATTGTTACAACTTCTGTACCACGAAGATACACTGTTTTTAATAGAAATGGCACAATTTTTGTTAAGTTCGGCTATGGTTCAGAAGAGACTTTAAAAACAGAAAACATAACTCACCCATCTAATGTTGTTCTTAAGATGCACGGAAGAGACTATGAAACAGATCAAACATTTGATCCTACAAAACTTTTAGAAACCGACAAATTTGGAATCGCACCTGCGAATACTATAATGACAGTAGTTTATAGAACAAACACTAGCGAAAACGTTAACGTTGCAACTAGGGGTTTAACGGGAGTAGTTGAACCATTTTACGTTTTTAAAAGCGAGGCAACAAACAACTCAAAAATTGATTTTGTTAGAGACAGCTTAGAGGTTGTTAACGAAGAGCCAATTACTGGAGATGTCAGCCTACCTACAGTGCCAGAACTAAAACAAAGAGTTAACGACGTTTTTGCAACACAGAATAGAGCTGTGACTGCTGATGATTATGAAGCGCTTGTATACAGAATGCCACCTCGCTTTGGAAGCATAAAAAGAGCAAAAATATTTAGAGATCAAGACTCTTTTAAAAGAAACTTAAATTTATATTTGTTATCAGAAGATACAGATAAAAACTTTATTAACAGCAGCCAGGTTTTAAAAAACAATGTTAAAGTTTGGTTAAACAACTACAGAATGATAAACGATACGATTGATATATTAGACCCTAAGATCATCAATATTCAAATTAATTTTACCGCGGTCGTAGACTACTCACAGGATAAGTTAGAAGCTTTAAATGTTGCAATATCACAAATACAAGAAATGTTTGAGCAAAAACTTGATATATCACAGCCAATATACATAACAAAAATTTATGATAAATTAAACAATCTAGAAGAGATCGTTGATGTAACAAACGTGGAAATAACCAATAAAGCATCGGGTTTATATTCTAACGAAACTATAAGCATCAAGGATTATGTTTCCGCAGATGGAAGAATACTTTATGCACCCAATAATGTAGTTTATGAATTAAAATACCCAAATGTAGACATTAAAGGGACGATAAGATAATGGCTATAAAAAAATATATTGCTGACAAAGACAACACAATTACAAACGCTTTTGATTTAAATCTTTCAACACGCGCCACGGGATCTAATATGGGCGCTGCAGATATTTTAGAGGTATTTTCAATATATGGACAGAACACAACTAGCTCGATAGAGCTATCTCGTGCTTTGGTACAATTTCCCATTAGCGACATTATAAGCGACCGAGCCGCAGGAACGGTGCCAGCTTCTGGTAGCGTAAGGTTTTTTCTGAGAATGTTTAATGCTAGACATTCAGAACAACTGCCAAAAGAGTTCACTGTAAACGTTATGGCTGTTTCTGCATCTTGGCAAGAAGGTTCTGGCTTAGACATGGAATCGTATACAGATAAGACCAAAGATTCGGTTGAAGGCTCAAACTGGATAAATCGTTCACAATCGACTGCCTGGGACAAGGTTGGTGGTGATTATCACTCTTCCTCTTATGTTGCTGGAACGTCCATGCCTAATTATACGTTTACTTTCAATGACGGCGCAGAAGATTTACTAGTCGATGTTACTATGGCCGTTGAAGAGTGGATAGCAGGAGAACAATCAAACTACGGGTTTGGAGTGTTTTTAACTTCTAGTTTTGAAGGATCTTCTTCGTTTGCAGCCGCGGCAGACTCAGGCTCGGTGTTACACAATCCGGACGGCCAAACAAAAAGCTTTTATACTAAAAGGTTCTTTTCAAGATCTAGCGAATTTTTCTTTAAAAAGCCTTCGATTGAAGCGCGCTGGGACTCTAGAGTAAGAGATGACAGAGGAAATTTTTATGCTAGCTCTTCCTTGGCTACTGCTGCTGATAATTTAAATAATCTTTATTTTTATAATTATATTAGAGGGCGTCTTGTCGACATACCTCACACTGAAACAGTTACGGTGAACATATATGCTAGCGAAGATGACTTGCCGGCCGGCGCACTATTAACGTCAGCCGCTGCTTCAAAAACAAGCACTGGTACATACAGAGTTGAGCTTGCCGTTACGACAACTGCTTCTATTTTACACGATGTTTGGTCTGGTTCTATTGGCGGAGAATACAAAACCGGTTCATTAAAAATAAAAAGCTTCAACAGCGCTAGCCTTTTAGCTGATGAATACACAAATTTTGTTACAAAGATTACAAATTTAAAATCAAAATATACAAAAAATGAAAAAGCTAGGTTTAGAGTTTTTACGCGCCCAAGAAACTTTAGCCCAACGATCTACACAGTAGCATCTTCTGATATTGAAGGAGAAGTTATTCCCAGTGCATCATACGAAGTATTAAGAATAGTTGATGAACACACTGTTATAAACAACTCTACTGGAAGTAGCACAAACCACACTTACCTGTCATATGATAATTCAGGCAGCTATTTTGACTTAGATATGTCTTTATTGGAACCAGGTTATATGTACGGTATAAAATTAGCTTATCATTCATCTAATGACTGGAGGGAGCAAGAAGAAGTGTTTAAATTTAGAGTTGAAGATAATTAATTATATAAACGCCTGCTGGAATTAAAATATGAGCATAAAAGATTTATTTGACAAAGGTCATTCACTAAAATTTATCAAGAATAAGACTCGTAACGACCTTGCCGAAGACGTCGAATCGCACAAATATATCGACACGTATTCAGAAAAAAGAGACAGATTTTTTCCTGATGTTGATTTTGCCACTGCTTCCAATTTTGCTCGTTTTGGCCTAGCAGAAGAGTATTATGACTCAACAATAAAAAGAATTTATCAGACATATCCTTACGATGGCTCACAAACGGAAAAAATTCAATGGGAAAACGAAAGTACATATTTAGACATTTTTGTATTTGAAAATGAGTATCCTAGAACAAACGGTTACGTAATATTAAATGAAACATCTTCGTTTACCGGAGCACAGGATACTACGTATAATGTTTATAGCGCCAGTCTAGGCCAATATGTATATTTTAAAGGTGGGCCTCATGCTGACCCCGGAGGCAATTATAAAAACGAATTCAGCGCTGGAAATTCAAAAAAAGGAATTTCTAAAGCAAATATATATCACACCGCCAGCCAAAGAACAAACAATTTAGAGTTTGATTTAGAAAAAGGAGTGACGGTAGAGTTCTGGCTTAAAAAAGACGGATGGGTATCTACAGCATCAGGCTCACAACGCGAATATCTTTTTCACTTGTGGAATTCTAAGTCACTAGCCGGCGCTGCAGCTACAAATGGTAGCATGAGGTTATATTCTTCCGGCGCTCCCGGCGCATCTTCGTCAATTTACCTAAGCATTATATCCGGTTCAACAGAAATTGTAGCGGACTTAAATACTGGATTAACAAATATAGCTGATGGTAATTGGCACCACTATGCGATAACAACAAAAACTTACGATGAAGAAACTGTTAATAATTTATATGTTGATGGTGTGCATGCCGACAAATCAATCGACACAGATTCAATCAGCGCAGTCGACGGAACTATTATAGCTGCTCTTGGCGGTCTTGTGGGCCCACTAACCGGCTCGACCTCTATAGGAAAAGGCTGGGGCAATATAGTTTCTGCTTCTTTTGACGAATTTAGATACTGGAAAACAGAGAGAAACGCACAAAAAATTGGCAGGTTTTGGAGAGACCAAGTAGGTGGTGGCACCAATACCGACAATGATAAATACGATGATACTTTCAATAAAATTGACCTAGGCGTCTATTTTAAATTCAACGAGGGCATAGTTGGAGATACGGGCATAGATTCTACAGTGCTTGACTATTCTGGACGTATATCAAACGGAGATTTTATAAACTACACCTCTACTTCTAGAGCAACAGGTTCTGCTATTGTTATATCCAAAGCAGCTGTAAAAGAGTTTAAAGATCCAATAGTATATTCTATACATCCAGACGTCAAAGCGCTAGCAGATAGCAAGGCTGTGTCGGGGTCTCACCATGATCATGAGAATCTAATATCAATATATAAATCTTTACCTGGTTGGATATTGGAAGATGATGAAGAAAATTCTAACAATCTTAAATATTTATCTCAAATTATAGCTAGCTATTTTGATGATCTTTATTTGCAAATAGAGAAGTTGCCGCGTTTAAAAGATATTAATTATCCAGATGATACATTATATGAAAAACCGCTGCCTTTTGCTGATAGGCTTTTAGATGCACGCGGATACAACCCGCCAGAGCTATTTTCAGATATATCTGCTTTAGGAAAGTATCTTAATCGCGATGAAAAAATATTATTTGAAAAAAAGTTATACGAAGTAAAGGACATTATTTATCAAAACATATATAACAATTTATCGTATATACAAAAATCTAAAGGCACATATAAATCATTAAGAAACTTTTTAAGGTGTTTCGGAGTCGACGAAGAATTAATAAAATTAAACATTTATTCGAATAACGGCGAGTATGAATTTAAAAATAACGAATCACACAAATCAATTCAAAAAAAATATATTGATTTTGATGATTTAGAAACAAGATTTACAGCTTCAGGTGGAAGCTACAACGATGCATACACAGCCACAGCTTATCAGTACTATGACGCTACAGACTCTAATTCCCTATCTTACATTCCTGCAGCTACGGAAAGTCTGTTAACTGGGGCAATGATCACCATTGAAACTGAAGTAGTTTTTCCAAAAAGAAGGCCGACCGGAGACATTAACTACCAGTCGTTTCCTTCTCTGACTTCTTCCATATTTGGTCTTCATGCAGTACAAGCTAGTAACACTCAATTAACATATGACCCTAGTGACGCAGTTAACTTTAGCATCGTAGCTACAAAGCCGGACAATGACTTAAGAAACGTTAAATTTGCTTTAATAACTTCCGGAACCTCTGTGTTCACAGAGGTTAAAAACACCTCTTCGTATGCCTCAGTATACGATAACGAGAAATGGAATCTTGCTTTTAGATTGCGCCCCACAAAAGCAAAAACAGACACAACAAGCATGTTAAACACTAGCGTTGGCTATTTAGAACCAGCCGCTTCAGCGTATACATACGAGCTATACGGTGTAAATTACTTATCTAGTGTCCTGCAAAATGAGTTTATTTTATCTGGTACGATAAGTGCCTCCGAAGCGCTAACGTTCTTTACTAAACCAAAAAGAATTTTCATTGGAGCCGACAGGTTAAACTTTACAGGCTCTGTTCAAAACTTTTCTGATGTAAAAATATCCTCCACCAGAGTGTGGCTAGACTATTTGTC
>Ga0098059_1001115_pt1 | contig 13905 bp, 3 predicted proteins | sample 20_taG_FD_92580 | JGI IMG/M metagenome (GOLD analysis project Ga0098059, IMG submission 92580) | Marine viral communities from the Subarctic Pacific Ocean - 20_ETSP_OMZ_AT15318 metaG | ecosystem: Environmental > Aquatic > Marine > Oceanic | place: Subarctic Pacific Ocean | collected 2015-01-19
AAAGTCTATTACTTCTATGGTACAGAATGATAGACATTTAGTTATTAAGAATAAGTTAAAAGATGATCACTTAAATCTAAAACAACCATATATAAATGCTATGAATAAGCTACAGAAAACTGGATGGCGTATTAATAGAAGAGTACTTGATGCTTTATTAGATAACAAAAGCAGATTCATAGAAGAAATACCATATGAAAATAACGATGTAAAAGAAATGAAACGACGTAGTAAAGCTATGGAATGGAAGTTCATTATGTCTAAAGCAAAGTTACTAAAAGAAGAAGATGTATTCTATCAGTATGTAGATGCAGATTATAGAGGTAGAGTATATTATATAGAACCATTCTTAAACTTCCAAGGATCTGACTTATCTCGAGGCATGCTTAAGTTTGCGCGTGGTAAACCTATGACTGATTCTGGTTTATTCTGGCTGGCAGTACATACTGCTGTTAGCTACAATGAAAGCTATAAGATAAACAGAATACCTAAATGGGCTGAACAAGACTACCAGTCTTACCTTGAAGCAGAAGGATTAGAAGATATTTCTGTAGATAAAATGACGTTAGAAGATAGAGTTAACTGGGTCAACGAAAATATGGATAAAATAGTAGACCTAGGAAGACATGCTAGATTTGTTAAATGTGAAAAGACTGTATCGTTCTTAGCGTGCTGCATCGAATGGTACGACTATCATGAAGCTAAGAAAGATCATAGACTTCATATGACGCATTTACCTATACCTATCGACGGTAGTAATAATGGATGGCAACATCTTGGTTCTATGTCTAAAGATACTGAGACAGGAAACCTTGTAGGTTTAATACCTGCTACTATACAAAAGGATTTCTATGTGCAGGCAGCTAAAGAATTAATTGAATTAACTGAAGATAACAGATTAAAAGATATATTAAACGCTATGCCGATGAAACATATACGTAAAGGTATAACTAAGCGAGGCGCGATGACACGTGCTTACTCAGCGGGTGCAGGTAAAATAGCAGAAAATATGTTCTTTGATTCTAAAGCAGAGGACTATCATAGAATATATGATATTACTCAAGATGATTGTAATAAATTCGCTAAGATATTAATTAAAGCGATAGATAAAGTATGTCCTGGACCACTCAATACAATGTCATACTTACAGCAGCTAGCTCTATTTGAGATAGGTAAGTATATGAAGTTCTCTCCTTCAGGAGAGATTGCAGGTAAAGAGTATTCAGACGTTATCACTAGACAGAAAGAACTTTATATAAAGAAAGATAAGACGGATGAGGAACTAGAAGAGTTGAGTAAGCTAGTTCAATTTATAAATTCGTATGAGTCTAGGTTAGTGTATGGTAACGGTAAAGACAAACTATGCTGGATTACTCCATCAGGATTTCCAGTAGAATATACTAATTTTCAAATGCAAAAGCGTAAAGCTAAGGGTACTATAAGCGGATACACAACTTACAATAAACGTGGAGTTGTACAACATTGCGCTCAAGTAGCAACTAAACTTCCTAGTATAAGAGGATTTATGACAGGGATATCACCTAACTTCGTTCACTCTATGGACGCTAGTCATATGGCACTTGTAATAAGCGATTGGAATGGAGAGTTTGGTGCTGTACACGATAGCTTCTCAACACATGCTTGTGATGTAGAGCTATTACTTGCTCACACTAAACGGAAGTTCATAGATATGTATGATGTAGATAACTTCTACAATTATATAGAAGAACAGATAATAACAGATAAAGAAGGAATAGATGTTGAGCAACCAGAATTAGGAAACTTAAACATAAATGGTATAGAAGATTCTGACTATTTCTTCGCATAACAGGAGGTTAACATGGCCATAAGAGAAGGAGAAAGAATTAATTATAATTACTTAGCGTTACGAGGAGTAGATGTAGATGATATAGAACTACAAGAAGAATATCCTAACATACCGACTGAAGTATTATACACACCTGGAATTAATGATAAGATGCTAGACATAACGTACGCTCTAAACATAGAAGCAGGTTTATCAGAAGCAGATGCTCTTAAGAAGAAAGTAGAAGCTGAAAGGAATTTAAAAGAACTGTACGCTAAGAACGGATTATTAGATAAAGTAAAAGATTACTATAATAAACTTAATGCTTAATAAAAAAAACCCCAATAGATTTCCATAAGGATTTCTATTGGGGTTATTTTTTTATTTACTGACTATACTCCATTGGTCCGCGCCATCCACTTGCGTGCACATGGCCTTCTTCTTTCATCATAGCAGCTAATTTTTTCTTATTTATATTAGTTCTAACTATCATTTCTCCTATACGTTTAGGAAAATTTAACAATCTATAGTACTCATCTACAAAAGCGCACCATTGTTTAACTGTAGTTTCTTGTGCGAATACGTCTAATGGAGGTAGTCTATAGCCAGGCTTATGTATATCATAATTAAATCCAACTTTCTTCATAGCAGCATGCATACTTCTAGCAGCGCCTAGTTGCTGATCAAACCATGCCTTACCTTCTTTTTCTTCCATAACTTTACTTAACATCTTAGTTAACGGTGAGAAAGCAATATCCGGTACCTTTTTACCACTTTTTAACGTTTTCAGGCCTGTTTCTCCTAATACAAAATGCATATATCCTGCTTCAAGAGGTGATATAGGATCATCACCATGTTCTTTAAGCATAGTTTGTTTAGCAGAATTATATTCCTTCATCTTAGTTAATACAGCGTCTTGAAGTTCTTCTAAGAAAGAGTAATCCATATTTATATTGAACCAATTCTTATTTATTTCTTCTACTACAACGTGATGGTTATTCATATCAGTAACAACCATGTCATACACTGATCCAAAGAAAGGCTTACCTTTACCTGCGTTAGATATTTTATTCCATGAAGATCCTGTTGCAGTCTTTACAATCGCTCCGCCTTCAATACCCTGTATAGGTCCTGGTATCGCTTGACCGTGAGCGTAACCACCTGGCATATCCCAATCTCCCATTGGTTTAAGAGGTGCTGCTGAACGCCGGCGATTATAATGGACAGAAGTTCTTGGTACTTTCTTTTCTAAACCAGTTTCCCTATCTATTACATGTAAGTTAAATGATGTCTGATCCGCGGCATCTGATCCTTCAGAAACCCAATGGCCATAAGATGCTGTACCTATTGGAGCTTTAATAACCATCTCTTCATCTAAAACTGCAAAAATTCCTGCAGCTGCTCGTGATAATCTTCTCGACTGTATAGCCTCATCTGATAAAGATTCTTTAAGTGAAACAGAGTATTTCATATTGATAGCGCTGTATAAATTCTGAAGCGCCATTTGTCCACCAGAAAATTCAGAATTTTTATTCTTTGTTAAGTAATCATAAGCTCTTTTAAAACCTGGATTAACATTATCATCATACTGTAATTTTATATTTATGTGATCTCTAAACTTAAGCCAAAAACTATTTAACTCCATACCATAACCGTAAATCATAGTAGTAGATTTATTTAAATCTTTAGTAGAATATAAATTTCTTGCTAAAGTATCTAAGTGGATACTAGTATCTGAGTCTCCAGAAGGATCCGGTTTAGTAAAGTTTTTCCAGCCGCTTGATAAAGAAGCAACAGAAAATCTTTGTACCACATCTCTAACATCACCATCATCAAGTAAATTTCCTGTATGGTTGTTTCTACTTCTTATAACACCTGTACGTCTAGCTCCCTCCTCATGTCCCATCTGCAAAGCAGTAGATGCATAACCATTTGTTATACCATCAGGATAAGCATTAACAAAAGTAGTAAAGTCCTTACCAGCCAGCTTTGCATCTAAGTAGTTTGAATAGTCTATTATGTTATCAATAAATACTAAACCTTCAAATGAACCTCTACTTCTAATTGCTTCTACAAGATCTGGATGCTCTGATATATCTAAACTATTTGCAACTCTTTGTGCTGCTTCAGCTGGCCAAGCAGGATCCGTCATAGGTATCTTGTTAGCGATCGCTTCAGCCACTAGTTCATAATCTTTATCACTTATATTTTTTAATTTATCTCTAAGTATATTACCCCACTTTGATAGCGTTGGAGTTTCTTTAACAAGCATTTGATACTTTACTCTAGGTATTTTTTTACTAGCTCCTTCAACTAAATGAGAAGCATATGTTTCTATTAGATTCTTTTCTTGCCAAGAATCTGTTGCTCTGTATTTAATTGGAACATCATCAGAGGCTTTAGATGTTTTTATATGAGCAGGTTGAGGATTACGGATAACAAACCTAACACCTTTACCTGTAACAAGATTAAAGTGAGATTGCTGAGGGACTATACGTTGATTATATCCTATATAACTTAATGTAAAATAATTAATTTGATTTCTTGATTCGTTAATAGACTGTACTTGTTGTGCGTACTTATCAACTCCTTGATTTAAAACCGCTTCAGCATTATACAAATAAGAATTATGAATATTAGGTTTATCTTTATCCTTACTAACCCAGTAACCTGTCTGTTCTTCGTAGCTGTATCCGTCTCCTACTATTTCACTAAATGCTTGAGCTTCTTTAGCTTTATATTCTTTAGACTTCGTTTCACCTAAGTTGTGAATTTCAGCTTCCCAAGACATAGCATCTTGTGTACTTAAATATTTAAGTAAAGTAGCTAACATTATCTTGTTTCGCCTTTTATCAACCACCCATCCAGTTTGAGCCATATTTCTAAAAGCTTTATACATTTCTTTAGTAGTAATTTTACCTTGACCTACATCACCTAATATAACTCTAGTAAATTCCGCAAAATCAGGATCTGATTGTTGATCTATAGTACCAAATACCATAGGAGATGTAAGAGGTTTTACAGGTTGGTTATAAAATATAGCATCTCTATACGGTTTACCTGCTAAAAGTTTAGGTACCGCTGCATCCTTTAATTTAAATTTACTTTGCTCATATTTAGTTTCTTCGCGAGTTAATATATCAGGATTAAGATATGCGTACAGTTCCTTATAAGCCGCACCTAAAGTATCAGCTTCTTTACGAGTTAATTTAGTTCGTGGTATATCAGGGTTATTCCTTAACCACTCACTATGGATTTGTCTACCAAGCTGATTATTACCTGATGCTATTGTTACCTCAGCTCCCATAGTTAATCTTCTAATTTCTTCTAAAACTTCTTGTCTAGCACTTTTTTCCGGTCCCTCTTCCATGTCAAAACCTGGCTTATCAGGATCCTCAGTAATCCCCATCTCATCTTTTGCAGTTAAATAAAGTCTGTCAGCAATAAGTGCTTCAGTAACAGTTAGAGCAACTCTATCATACTCTAATGACGGCATATGTTTTCCTTTAAGTATATTAGGATTATATGCTAAGGCTCCACCTTTTAATAATGCTTGAACTAATGTGAACTCATAGTCACCATCTTTGTTACTACCTTTTTGTTCAACAACAGATGCTTGTTGTGTTGCAACATCAACTGATTGCTCTGGTGGCGGGGTATACACACCATCTATGTTAGTACCTTTACCAATTTTCTTAGCATCAGAGTATGTCTGACCTCTTGGAGTAGTACCTAAGATAGCTATACCTTTTCTATGTATATCACTAAGGTTATTCTTTAATCTCTCTTCAATGCCACCATAAGTATCAGCCTCACCGCTGTTAAGTGTAAACTCTTGGCCTCCGTAGTAGACAGTACCTGGTGGTTCTTTTGCACCAAGTGGATCCCAGCTACGACGCTCACCACTTCTAAAAGCTGCTTCTCGTTGATCAAGACTAGGTCTTGTTAATTCGCTAGGCCTTTCACCTTGTCTTAAGCGAAAATCCATTGAGCCTGGTTCTGTTTCACCAGGTAACAAATCACCTGTTTTAGCTTGATCTAACTCCTCACTAGTTATGTTTATTATACTGTTAATGAAATCGTTTGTTGCATCTGCTTCTGGACTACCAACCGTTGCTGTATCCATTGTGTCTTGTAAGACTTGAGTAGCATCACCACCTTCAGCGAGCATTTGATTAGTAATATCTTCTTTACTTAAAACTTCTTCTGGTAAAATTGAAACAGGTTCACTAGGTTTAGACCGAGCTTCTGCTTGAGTAAGATCCATAAGCCGTTGCATTTCAGCATCTGTTAAACCTTGTGTTTCATATCTTGCTTGTAACTTTATTCTTTCTTCAGTATCTCCACCGTCCACTATTGACTGGCCACGGGTCGATCCTGGTATATTAATTTTACTTGCCATTATTTATCTCTCACCTTTAAAATTCCATCTATCTGCGAATTTACCCCATTGATTACCGATCTGATTAAACGGTGCAACAACAGGAGCTAACTTAGTACCTAGTCTTACAGCTTCTCCTACATCACCTTCAGCGAATTTACGCATAGCGCCTAAAGCACGTTTACCATACCCTAAAGCAGGAGACTCACTTGTTGTCGTATCAAACACCCAGGCAGTAGGACCTGATCCAGATCTGTAATTGTACAAAGGCATGAACTGATCTATTACTCTTTCAGTTGTACCTAATAATCCTGAAGATCTTATACCTCTTTGGAAATACTCTGCGTCATCTAAGTAAGGCGTTCTTTCACCATACTTAAGTAAGTCTTTAAGATACTGTGAAGCAAAGCTAAGCATAATCATTGTCGCCATAGTAGCGAATGCATTATACTTTAATGCTGGAGTACCTCGTTTGATATACTCACCCCATAACTTAGGTATATGGTTAGCTGTAAACGTCGCTATAAACCCTTGAAATTGAAAGAATAAAGCAAACCGTGGATCTTGATAGAACAACGGTCTATTCGCAGCATCAGGTAATGCAACAGCATCTCTAATAAAATTAAAAGTAGCTTCTTGTATTTGCATACCTAGCATTTCTTCTTTATATACTAACGCGTCCCACCTAGTATCTTTACCTTCTCCGACTATCCCTGCAGATTTATTATACGCTTCGAACTTACTTAGGTGAGGATCTCCATGTTGGTTTACTATTTTCCTCCATTTTTCTGCTTCTTGCAGTCTGCGATCTCCTGTAGGATTAATAGCAGTTAAGTCTTTACCCGTAGCTATTAAGTCAGGATCAAACATTAAATCAACTATGTTATCCTCTCCATCTATACGGATACCTAAATCACGTAGTTGTGACTCAGCTTCTTGAACAGACCTTGTTTTAACATCTCCACTTTGACGATGCTCATATATTTCTTCTACTCTATTGTATAAGAAGTCTCCGAATAAAGAAGCTCTCATAGCTCTAGGTAAGTTAGTAATACCAGTTAAACCGTTCCATTTAAAGAAAGCTTCGAAGTACATCTGTTGTGCTGCATTAGTTTCAGTAACACCTGTAACTGTAGCCGCACCTACTGACCAATCATATAGACCTAACTCTCTAAGTCTTTGCTGGCCCCAAGAGAATATATCTTCAGATGAACGTTGAGTACCTAAATCGGCTATCTCTTTAGTTCCATCCCATATCGCTTTACCTAGTTCTCTACCTATACCTTTTAATCCTGAGTGGTTACCGTTTTTATCTTTCTTAATACTAAATATCTCATCAGCTGTTAAGCCTTTTGTTACAAGACCTAGTTCAACTGTGGACGATATAGCTGCCAACGGTAAAGACGCAAACGTAGTTAGAGTTAAGAAGTTCCTTTGTAACCTCATGAGCCTTTTACCCATTTCGCTACTAGGTCTTTTAAAGTTACCTGAGTCTGCATTAAGTATATCATTAACTATTCTAGCTACTTTATTTACTTTTGCTCTCGGAGCTCCATCTTTATGTTCTGCTTCATGGAGTAATTGATTTAAAACTTTAGAGTTCTCACCGATATATTTACGGTGTGCTATAAATCTAGCAGCTTGTTTAGACGCTTGACTAATGTTATTATATATGTCTTGCTCCATAAACTTAGCGAACTTAGGATTCTCAGATAAGTTTAAAGATCTTTTTCTGTGTGCTGAAGGTATAATACCTTGGTTAGTAACACTAAAATCTGCTGAGTCTAAATCGTATACCTCATTGTTATCTATTATCTCATCAGTAGTTTTCTTAGCTTTATCAGGAGTATATTTGTATTCAGTCTGCAGTAGCTTTTGAAACTCCGCTTTATACTTATTAACTATACGTTTATTTAAAGCTTTAAATCTAAATAAATAGTTATTAATAAATCCTAGAGTAGCTCCAACACCTCTTTGATCTTTATACAATTTGTTAGATAACTCTTGTATAAGCTTTGCATGCTTTATTAAGTTAGCCCTATTCTCTATAGTGCCGTCGTCAGGTACAAGCTTTTCATTAAACTTATTATTTCTAGAATACTTAGCTACAAAATTTAATAACCTTTCACTAGCTCTTCTTCTAGCTTTATTATTAATTCTACCAGTTTCTCCCATTTCTTTAAAGAACATTTTATCAGGAGCAACCATATTCTTATAGATCGCAACACGGTGTTGCTTAGACGTCATAAAGTTTTCACCTGAATAAACTCTTTGTAACATACCGCCAACTAAATCACGGATTCTTCTAAAAGATCTAAACTTCACAGCATCACTATTGCTTATAGCGTTAGGCATAGAGCCTTGCACTAATCCTAAAGGATTTATTAGTCGTTCTTTACCTTCATCGATTATACCTTGCTTTTTCCTACGGTCTATATCTTCCTGAGATCTAACCATAATATGATCTGGCTCGCTTTCTCTAGAACCCTTTTTAGGTTTTCTCTTTCTACGTTTTCTAGTTGCATCCTCTTTATCAAACCTTTCTATAGCATCTGAAGCATTCTCTTCGTTAGACTTCATTCCTTCTTTAGAATTAGCTTCTAACTCTGCTAACATAGATGCAGTAGATAAATCTTTTTCGTGAGCTGGTGCTAATCTATACTTTACATCAGTCCACCCAGCGTAGTTTTGTAAAGAACCTACAGTTGCTATACTACCACCTAACATCCCGCCTGCAACCATACCTTCTGTGGTACGAGATACTAGCTCTTCCATGTTAAATACACCTTCACCTATATCCATATGGTGAGCAGCAATATAAGCTGTAGCTTCTTGCATACCTTCAGTTACACTTTCAACGGTACCTGCTTTAGCTTGGCGTTTGATTAAGTCTAAAAATACTTGTTTAGCAGCTAACTGCTTTGATGCTACACCGGCTGCGTCACCCGCAAACTTCGCTAATGATACTCTTGTTGCAGAACCTATTGCTTGTCTTGCCTGAGCACCAGTCATACCTTTATTAGTTACTAACTCTTTATAAGCTTTTTGAAACAAGTCTCTACTATATACTGGAGACTTCATAATATATCTTATACCTAACAAATCAAGCGCAGTTTGTATTACACCTGACGCCGCTGCGATACCTACATTTTTATTATCAGAATCCATCTCGTTATATGTCTGACCTGCATACATACTCGCCGGTACTAATAGAGATGCTCCGAAAGTAGCAGGAGCTGTAAAGTATGCAGCTGATGTTATAGCCATATAAGGTACAGACATAGCAAACATATTAGTAAGATATTCAAATCCAGTTGAAAAACTATCAACATCTTTATAAGATTGTATAGATTCAGCATAAGGTTCTATTTGTCTACGTGCTCGTTCAACTCCCATTTCGCCTATATGTGAAACGGCGTCCCAATGTGTTAAGTCACCGAACATAGTAGCTGTTCCCCAGCCTGCTTCTTTTACACCTGTCCAAGTCTTATACCAAGTATCACCCATAGGGTTCAAAGCTTTATTTGTTAACGTTCTATCCTTATGCCTTGACACAACTTGAGCATCATTAAAGTAATTACCAAAGCCCATATCTTGCATGTACTTTAGTTCTCTTTCATCCTGAGCCATAAGCTTAAAGCCTGCTTTCCTATAACCTTCTTTATCTAAAGCAGTTATTATTTCATCTCTTGCACGAGTCCATACATCTTCGTCGTATACACCTGCGGTATATTCACTATCTCTTCTATCTTTTTCTAATTCAAACCACAATCTGTTTGATTGAGAAGTGTATTTAGTAGGTTCGACTAAACCTTCACTAAGTATCTTACGTTCCCATGATTCACCGTTTTCATTATACAAATCACCAAGGTATCTTTTCTTAGTATTGTCTATAAGTGGTTTACCGCGACTATCACGTTGAAGTCTTAACTCAGTGTACCCCATTTCATTTGCAAGACGAGTTAATGTTTTAGCTGTTGATTCACCACCTGCAGTGCCGGCCTTATACTCTCCTTCTATCCACTTAGCTATCTCAGGTGTATCATAGCCGGTAAGCCTAATAGGTTTATCAATATCTGGATGGATTACAGTATCACCATCTACAGCTTCCATTACACCAATCTTCATGGGAGTATAGTTAATTATAGACTCAAGGAAGTCTTGTTCTTCTTGCCCTGCCATTTATAACTCCTTATGGTTTATACTTTAAAACTTAATATCTTTATCTTTAATACCGCCAAGGTTCATAAACTCGAATAGAGGTGTAGTCCTTGGTTTCATTGCATTGGCACGTTTTCTATACTTATCATTCTCCAACAACCAAGTATCTATATTAACGTTTGATGGCGCTGCAGCTGCTACTCTTTTCAAATATTCATTATAGTGTTTATTTGCATTTCTTACGATAGCAGTATTTAACATAACCTCGTTAAGATCTTCTAGTTTAGGATTCCCCTTCATAGCAGTTTGTCGCACTCTATCAATAGCCGTTTTTAACTGATTAACAGGAATATACTCACCATTAGACCATTTATCTTTTGGATCATCTTTATTCCTAAACGCTGTACCACTAACATTAGTACCTTGAGTTGTAACTACCACATATGATTGATCTAAGTAAGGTTTTACAGAACTAAATCCACTATGCTTTTTAGGATCTACGTTATATTCTTGCTTCATCATTGCAATAGCTGTCATGAGCATTTCCTCAGCGACATCGTGAGGAAGTTGATGCTTTAACATCCAAGATGCCCATTGACTTCCTGCTAATCCAGGAGTAAGTTCTCCCGCCAATCGAGGAACAAATTTTTCAGCATCAGCATCCCATACTTCCAAGAATTCTTTAGCACGTGCTGCACCTATCTTTGCTACTCTTTCGTGTTCTACATTATACTCTGCACCACTACTTTTAAATTGTCTACCATCAGTAGTCCAATTGCCAGTTGAATAAGGTGTTGTAGGATCAAACGATACCCATAGAGTTTTACCAGGATTCTTAGGATCAGCTATTTGCCTTTTCCAAACACTACCTTTTGTACCAACATTAAATTTCCTAGCTACAACTTTAAGTTCACCTTTACGCGTTTTTCTATAAAATGTCTTATAAGTATTAGTCGGTACAACTGATGCTCCTATTAGTTCTAAGTCTCCTATATTTCTAGTTATTGCAAATTTAGCAATAGAAGTAGGCTTATGTTTACCAGCCTTAGTATAGGCTGCAACATTTGCTTCGTGTTGCTCTTGTTTACCTAAATAATACTTACCTGCCAGAGCGCCTGCTTGATTACCTGAGGCTCCAAATATTCTAGCACCTAAGTATATAGCTACTGCTTTCATTAAATCCTTCTTATTAAATATATCTCCAAATATATCCTTTAAGAATAACTTAGCTGCGTTCCACTTATTAGGATCTTTTACACGCCTACCTTCTTCTTCCATTTTACGTAACGAATCAGCAGTTTCCATGTTAGGTGAAAGACGTTCACCTGATAGCTTAAGATATTCCTCTGCAATATGTTTAGCTTCCTCACCTTCATAAGGATCTTTTAGATCACTTTGATCATCACCATCCTTATCACCGCCATCGGCACTAGTTGTTGTATTACCTAATAAGTTATTCTCATTTTGCAATTGTTGATTAAGATTAATTAAATCTGAATCAATCCTTTCTATATCCGCACTCAAGATTGTTTCGTTATTAGGATCAGCTGCTATAGCATCTCGAACTTCTTTAAGTAGTTTCTCCCGCTCTGCAATTTTCTTATCTATCTTCTTAATATTTAGAGGAGCAGATTGTATCTGATATTTCTCTAAGTTTTCTTTTACTTGAGTCATCTTTTTAATAGCTTCAAGACGATCTTCAGTAGAAGTATCAGAATCACTTATAACTTTGCCTAAGGTATCTATAATTTTATTAGCAGTTTCTTCGTATGAAGTTCCTGCTTGAATAAACGCAGTATCAGCCATAGTTTTACCATACCAGTCAGCTCCTTTGCTTAAGGAGTTCCACCACCTTCTATACCAAGGTAGAGAACCATCTGCTTTACTAGTATTTTCAGTTGTAGCATCACCTATAAATTTACCATTCTCCCATCTACCACGCAATACTCGTCCATCGGCAAGGGTGTGCGTCCCCAGACCGTGTTGATTACCATCCTTCCATTCCCCTACGTATTTAGCTCCACTGGCAAAGGTATAAGTCCCCGGACCGTGTCTCTCACCATTCTCGAAATCACCTACGTATTCATCTCCGTTACTATAAACTTTTCTGTTAAAATTAGTTTGAGCACCAGGAACGAAATTTAGGTTTGTTTGATTAGTATCTTTTGCAGCTAGTGCTTCTTGTAGCTTATCAATATTTTGCTGCAGGTAACCCTGTTCTTGCTTAGACATCTTATTATATATATCAGGATTGTTCTGTATCTTTAAATACTGTTTTAATTGAGCACGTTTAGCTCTCTTCCATCCGTCACTATCAGCATAAGCTGGAGGGGCAATAATGTTTGACAAGTTCATTAGTGACCTAGGACGAGGAACATTATCTGTGTTACTCATACCAGTTACTATATTGTCAGCAGCAATCTGATCTGCACCACCTTGAGGCGATGTAGTACGTTGAATTACTTCTGGTTTAGGTGGAACATAACCAGGAGGCATCATGTCAGGTCTAACAACACCACCGCGTAACGATTGAGCATCTGTTATATTTCCCATGAATGCGCCAGGCATAGGGATAGATTGTCTTGGATCTCCATACTGCATTTGATTAGCTTCCCTAAAGCTATTGGCTCCTGAATCTGAAGAGTTCTGTAGTAGATCCTCATCTGATATTATACCAGCTGCTACATCTTCAGGATTAACGTCACCTAACCTACCTTGATGGTTCTTCATGAAATTCATTATGTGATCTTCTTCTTCTTCTATGGGTAAACCTCCAACAAAACCACCTGGGTTATATTCTGGTATAATACGATTTTGCGCACCGCGTACTGAAGGTACAATAGATTTTGTTACTTCTGGTACAAATAGAGGTGCTTGATCATCTCGTCTTGTAGAATTAAGGTGCTCTATATGTGAGCGCTTAGTTAGTTCAGGATCAAATCCATGTATATCATTATGAAGAGCAAATGTATGTCTGCCAATACGTTTTCTATTATGGGTGTTCTCCCACCAACTAGGTAGCTTACCATCTTCACGTATCTGTTTAGTTAGCTCTTCATTTAAAAAGAATTCAGCTCCACCAGTAGGATCTTTAATCTTACCACTTAACATATCATCAAGAATACCTGCAGCTTTTTTATACGCATCAGACTTTGGTATATTAGAATCTTTCATATCGTAAAAATGATTATTCTTAGGATCCTTTACAGAAGTGAAAGCATAATCGCGATTTATTATATCTTTTATTTTATCACCGCTGAACTCTTCTCTATTTGCTTTTTGTCTATTTAAAGCAACATACATAACAGCTGCTTGTGCTTCAGGGCTTTCGCTTCTAGCTTCTGCAGCAGCCATTCTAATTAATAGATCTTTGTCTTCATCTGATAACATTATACCACCTGAGTTCATTGCAGTTATCTCAGGAGCAGGTACCATCTTAGGTATAGGTTTGCCTTCTAAGAAAGCTTTATTACGAGCTGCTCTTAGAGCAAGCCCATGATTCCTTTGTGCTGCTAGTGTCGGACCATAAATCTCCATAGTTTCCTTTGGAGAAACA
>Ga0098059_1001117_pt1 | contig 13897 bp, 4 predicted proteins | sample 20_taG_FD_92580 | JGI IMG/M metagenome (GOLD analysis project Ga0098059, IMG submission 92580) | Marine viral communities from the Subarctic Pacific Ocean - 20_ETSP_OMZ_AT15318 metaG | ecosystem: Environmental > Aquatic > Marine > Oceanic | place: Subarctic Pacific Ocean | collected 2015-01-19
GTAAACCCGTTCCCTCAAGAATATTCATGGCATTTAAATGATTTCTGTGGACAGCACATGCCTTTTGATAGACATATAATGGCTGTTGACACAAGGAATAAATACATTTTTGTAGTTAATCCTTTACATAAAGGTTATGGATTTCCTAATACAGACATATGCGAAATAGACACAGGTGCAACTACTACACATTGCATAGAAAATGATTTCACCAAAGGTAGCGCTGCTCTTGCTACCGATACAATAACTTTTAGTGGCGGTGTTGATACTACTGATTTATGGGTAGGAATGACTGTATCTCATACTGATATTCCTGCAGGTGCATATATAACAAGCATCGAAAGTAGCACTGTTATAAAAATAAACACTAACGTATCTGGAACACCTAGTGGGCAAACCGTTACCTTTGGAAGGTATATATCTACAGACCAAGGAACAGGTGGAAATAGAAATGTTATTTATATATATCAATATGATAGAAATGGTAAGATGTCATATAAAGGATTTAAGCACATAGTTAGAGATTGTCATTATGATTATCGTGGAGAAAATGGATTACCTAAAGGATCCATAAATGATCATTTAATACAACCTACGGATATATATGTGAGGAAAGACAAAGACAGTATAGATGAAAATTTTCTGATTATAAATCAAGTAAATACTCAAGATGGATGGGATACTGCTTTTTATAATGGCACTAAATATATGGCAATAGATGAGGAGCATCATCCAAGAGCTAGAAGAAATTCAATTATAAAGATAAAGTACAGTGCAGACCTTAGTAGCTGGGAGGCTCCATCGATTCAAACAGGAAATTACAGTCTCGATGCAAGCTATGAAACTGACACTATATCCGAACAGGTATTGAAGTATTATACTCAAGAGGGAAATAGTGGACTTCAAGAGGGATGGCGTAGTGGGATAACTTTTAACACTCAAAATTCAGATACTGATTCAGCGGGCGGTGGTGGTCATGGAGTATGTCAAACAGCTATTGATGACCAGATTTTATTTAAAGTTACACTAGAAGGACAAGAAGGAAACGCTGGACCTTTAGCACAGGGTAGGACTCCAACTTTATTTGCTGTAAAGACAAGGACTACCTCAGCTAGTTTTAATGATACAATGGTATCAGGTGGAAAGCTTCAACTTACTTCTCCAGCTTACCAGACTATTTCTGACTTAAGGCCAGAATACGGGGATAGTATTTATGAAGAAAACGCATCTATAGATTTCATTGCTATAGATAAAGCATCTAAGGTTATATACGTAGGTACTTCAAGGCAAGTAAACCATCCTGAATATGGTACAACTAATCATTTATATAAAGACGCTGTTATTAATTATACAAGTATACAATCTTTTCCTTATGACAGAAGCTTATCTGTTGCAGAAGGTACTAGTGATGAATTTTGGCCTTCAAATGAAAAAGCTATAAGGAGTAAAGCTAGAAGTGGAAAAGCTATTGACCACATAGTATTATCCAACGTACATACTATGCATGGTAGTCATTTTTATGATGGAACTTATGATGGAGGTAGTGGCAAGAGGTCTACAAATCCATTTGCAATGAGATACAGGCAAGGCTACGTAACAAATCATGATAGCAATATGAATATGCGATACTATGATTCTGATGGGGATGAGATTAATAATCCATTCGAAGCATATACAGACGATAATGGTGTAGTAGAAAATCTTCCTCAGGGTAGATATTTGATATTAGGTGGCGGGGGAGCTTCGGTTAGTTATAAAAACACAGCTAAGGCTGGAAATAGAGATGAAAATTTAAAGAAGATGTCTATTTTGAGAGCTATTCCTGTAACAGTAGATGGTCATTTTATAAAAGATCCAGATAGAAGAAGAAAGCAAGATTTCTTTAAAGGAACAGGTGTGGTTCAACATAATGATTCTGATGGGAATCCTTGGGATATATCTGCAGGTACATACTCATTAACTAGGGAAAATACATGGGGATTATTATCAGCGAATGAATTAGATAAGACTGTACTTCAAGTAGGTTCAGATGATCCCTTATATGAAGTATATGACCATGCTAAACACGACCAAGATATATGGTATCAATCTAGAGCTTTAGATGGTCCCATGTTAGGATATAGTGAACAAGGTGGATTCTTATTTACAATGGGTGGAATGAGAAGTTGTACAAATGAATTGAGTGGTAATGTTAAAACATTTAAACACAGCAATACGCATGGAGATAGAGAAGATACTCAAAGGCAATATAGACTTTACTCTGTAAATTTAATGCATCATCACCCTATATCTTCACCTTTAGCTAACTTAGTGCCAGTAGGTGCAGACGGTGGGAATAAGTTTGGAGGTGTAGTTTTTGGTATACAAGGAAGAAATTCTTTACAGAATAAGATAATTAAAGATAGTACAATAGCAACTAATGGAAGTGTCTCCGATAGACAAACAAATAAAAATACTCTACAAACAATAACATCTGTAGTTGGCAGATGGGTCGTCGGGGCTATTGATGTCGATCAAACAAACGGATTGACAAATGAAATATTCACTGCATCTAAAAAAGCAGACGGAGCTTCTGCTGGAGAAAGTAGACTATTTGGTATAGGTACTCATGATGAGCATCAAAGATTAGATGGTAACTACGGTAGAAGTCTTTATAATATGCACAATGTAGTTCGAGTTAATAATACTCAGATATTCGGATTTACTCAAAATTATGATGATACGAAATTAAATGCTGGTGGTAGTGTTGACTATAGGTACTCATTTACTTTTGGAAGAAACAGTTACTATGACCCTACTGGAATGTTTAATAAGAATGGCGTTGGCATACTATCAGCAGATGGATCTAATCCTCATACTTCTGCTCAAATAAGAGGAGCATTAGCTCACGGGTATCAACTAAATGTCTTACATAATATAAAAGGAGGAATTACAGGAGATTGCAATATGATACATCCTTTTCCTCTTGGAATAAAACATGGTACTACAGGTGCCGAAACAACATCAGCAGCTCAAGATATTGATATACACCTACTCATAGGCTCATCTTTCAGTCCTCAGCCACTGAACAATCCTCAGGCTGGTTGGGCTCTAGGGGGATTAAAATATGTAGCAAGTTCAAATAGTGTCTTAAACTTAAATAATAATGATTTAGTTGGAACTGGTGGTAAACTATCAGACACAATATCTATAACAGTATCTAATTTAGATGAAGGTAGTTGGTCAACATCTGGTAATAAATATTTTTATAGAGCTTCATTTATGTACGATGGATATCAAGAAGGTCCTTTAGGCGATGATTATGTATTAAATAGTAGTGAAGGTAGAAATCATAAACTAGAAATTAGACTTGACATAGGAAGTTTTAGTAAGAGAGCTACGCATTTAAACTTATATAGAGGTGACAATGTTCAGGGTTCAAGTAGTCCTCTAGGATTCTATAGATTAGTAGAAAGTATTCGATTGGATAGTAGATGGACAACTGGTACAGATCCAAATACATCTCCAGCTTTCTCAGGATTTAAGTATCTAGATTACACAGATACTGGATATTCTGGTGCTGATTATGAATCTAATTCTGGGATACCAGAGGTGGTAGACGATAGTTCTCTAAACTACCATTACTCTTGTGAATTAAATAATCAGTTATATGTAGCTAAGATTGGTCATAGAATGCTAGATAATGGAGAAAGTACTATAGCGAAATCTCTTCCTTATAATTACGATATGTTTGATATTACTAAAGATATATTAAGAATGCCAAGTACTCCAGTAGGAATCTCAGAGTACGGTAATAGAATATGGGTGTTCGATGAAGGTAATACATATAAAGTCGAGCCTTCAAATCTATACATAGAAGAAGCATATAAAGGAAGTGGATGCTTTAGTCAGAAATCATTTGTTTCTACTGAATATGGGCTATTTTACTGCGATAACAATAATATATACTCTATTATGCAAGATGGTATTCCAAGAGAGATAGGAAGCGCTATAAAGACTGGATCTACATATAGTTGGGATAATAAGAATTTAGCACATACACCTCTTGCTGGTTACGATGCTAATTTAAAGACAGTCTTATTTACAATTAAAATAGCCAGTGCTTACTATGCTTGGGGGTATAATATACCAAACACTAGATGGGATTTATATAAACTGAACAATGATTCTACATCAGAAGTTAGAAGTTTTACTAACGACAAGTATGGCAATCTTTTGTTTAATACAAAAAATGGAAGTAATGAGCATTACTTATATCAGTTCGGTACAGATGGAGCTAAACATTTAGATTGGGAATGGGTGTCTAAAGATTTTACATTAGGGCATGATAATGTTTATAAAAAGATATATAATATCAAGAAAGATGGGGATGGTACTGTAACTTATAGTGTAACTAGCGAAGAAACTCCATCGAGCAGTTTAGTCGGTACTGATTCTATCGTTACTGGTAGCAGAAAAACCAAGAAGATAAAAATTAAAGTTGCATCAGGTAGTAACAATACTAACAAATATGAACTAGATTCTTTGGGTATTATATTTAGAAGATTAAAAGTGACATCTACATAATGCCTATAAAGAAAATATCTAAGATTAAATTCGGTGGTGGTGACACTTCTAAGATGATGCAAGATGTATATGATAAGTTAAATGAAATTATAGATAGTGTTAATAAACAGACAGGATTCTCTAGGTCTTTATCGGAAGGTAAGCCTGGAGATATAAGAGTAAGACGAAAGCCAGGATCAACTCAAGTAAGTGAATACTCACTTGAAGTTAGAACAGATAAGGGTTGGGCTAGCGTCAATATAGAATTAAATAAGGAGTAAATATGGGTTTTATCGGAAATATGTTGGGGACTAATAGTTTGAACTATAATTTTAATTATGACTCTAGTTCAGCTAACTATACTCCTAATAATTTAATGAATCAAAGTATTTCTAATCTTAGTAATACAAGTAGCAACTTAATGAGTCAAGGTCAAGATTTAATGAGTGGTCAAGGTACCATAATGGATGCTTGGAAGAATCAATTATCTGAGCGTATGGCTGGACAAACAGCCACTCAAGGTATGCAAATGAATAAACAGTTAGCTCAACGAGGAATGGGTTCTGGTGGACTAGCTAACTTAGTGAATGCTAATTTGCAGAATAAGGGTAATGAGCAGTTATCACAAGGCATGGTAGGACTTATGGGTCAAGGAGCTCAAATGGGACAAGGTATGATGGGAATGGGAATGCAAGGATTAGGTCAAGCAGGACAGCTTGCTTCTCAAACAGACCAAAGAGCTTTACAAGCTGCTATGTTTAATGCACAGCAACAAAATGAACAGCGACAATATAGTATGACATCTAGATATAATCAAGCCGCTGGAAATAGAGCAGCTAAAGGTAACTTCTTCGGAAACGTTGCAAGTGCTGCTGCTACTGCTAAAGCGGTGGCGTTATGTATCCCTAAAGGAACAAAGATTGATACATCTAAGGGTAAAGTTAAAATAGAGAAATTAAAAGCTGGAGATAAGGTTTTAGGTTTCAATGGTAAAGAAGTTACTATAAACCAGAAACATGAATACAAGGAAAATCCAGACTTAAATAGATTCTTAGAGATAACATTTAACGATGATTCTAAAGTTAACTTGTGTGATATGCATAAGTTAGATGGCAAGAGATCAAAGGATTATGTAGTAGGAAATAAAATAAACAATAAAACTATCAAAGATATAAGATGGTATGGTGGAGTTGAAACTAGTTATGACCTCCTTACAGACGATAAAGGTTACAGTATCTCTGGTGTGCCTGTTAATAGTATGATAGAAGAACTTATGTATGTAGCATATAAAATTAAGGAGGCAGCATAATGGCAGTGTCAATGCAAACACCAATACCTTCATATGGTAATTTTGGTCAGACAATAAGCAATTCAGTTAATCAAGCAGCAGGTAGAGTACATGATGCTAAGATGCAACAAGAGCGTATCAATAGTGCTCAAACTATGCAAGATAAGAACTTAGCTCATAACTCTAAGATACACAATATTGATAGTAAGATAAAGATAGGTGTAGCTAGTGGTAATTTTTCTGGGCTTGGATTAGAGAATGATATGGGTAATGATTGGTTGAATCAAGCAAATGCTAACATACAATCAAATCCTAACGCTACTGAAAACTATAACAACTTAAGTGTTAATGACCAGAAGATAGAGCTAGGACCTACAATGGCAGGTACTACGCAACAAAGAGGTATTGAAAAAGAAGATGAAACTCGTAAAGTATTTAATGCTTATTCTGGAGTAGTTAATGAAAAGAAAAACCGAGAAGCTGATAGAAACAAGTTTGCAAGAGACACCGTTGCAGATATGGGATTTTGGGATAGAATGTTGCTTGGTACAATGCATAATATCGGAAACCCTTTAACAGGATGGAATGATGATGTATGGGCTTCTGAGCAATATTATAGACAGATGTGGGAAGATGATATTGAAAGAACTGATTCAGAAATATTAGAAGATGAATACGATGAAAGAGGTCTTGATTCTGAGAATATGAAGTTCCCAGAAACAGCTCTTTCAAATACTAATCTTCAAAATAATGTAATAGATCCTACAGCTCCTTCAGAAGTTATGAAAATGATACAAAGTATGAATCAAGGGTATGGTGATAATACAGTAGACCCTATGAATTTAATAGATTTAATTAATAGACAAGGTAGGTAGATAATGAGTAATTTGCTAAGTATGATACAGATGCATGACCAAATGACTAGACCAAGTGATTATGAAAGAGTAAAAGCTCTTACTAATGCTTGGAATAAAGGTGACTTAAAGGTCGGCAAAAATATAACTAAGAATGAAGCTGAGATGCTTTCAGCTAATGCATTCAGCAAGGGATTGGATTTTGACGTTAAGTCTAAAGCTGGTCGTAAGTTTGCATACAATTTAGCAGATACAGCCTCCTTTGGATTACTCCCAGATTCTATATTTAAACCAGAAGCTTCTATAGGAGAGAGGTATCATGGGCAAAGCACTGCAGATTCCATAGCCTCTGGAGCTGGTAGTCTACTTGGACTACTAGGTGGTGGGTACGGACTAGTAAGAGGTGCTGGTGCAGTAGGTAGGAAAGGAATGGATGCTTGGAATAAATGGCGTTCAATGAAAAATGCAAAGAAGACATTCAATGCATCTATGGTAGGCGATGATTTAGCATTACTAGGAACAAGGAATACTCCGCTATTAGGACAAGGTAGTCCTCTAGGGTTGCCAGGCCCAGGTGCTGGAAGATTAGGACAAGTAGGTGGTAGACCTAACTTATTGCAATTAACAGGAAGGAGAAACTATGGAGCCGATACTCAATCAATGATTGATAATATGATTAGAGGTGGCTACATAAGTTAATGATTCAAACCGAACATATAGCAAGATTTGATGAACTCGTTCGGATGCAAAAACAAAACCCTTCGCTTTTTTCTCCAGACCAGTTAGATGAGATAAAGGAAATGTCTACACAGATAGGTGTAGAATGGGAACCTCATCAAGCTGACTTCGAATTAAATAGAACAATCAAACAAATAAGTAGTGGATTCCTTGAAGGATTTACTACTATATCTACAGGTAGTGAACCTCGTAATGTTTATGAATCAATTGCACATTCCTTAGGACACCTAGCAGGTTTTGCTCCAGGGATCGTTGCAGCTCCATTGGGATTAGGAGCTAAAGCAGCAGGTAAGTTAGGTATTGAAGGTGGTAAGAAGATTTTAGAATCTGGAGCAAGATTTGCTGGGAAAGCAAACCATTGGTCAGTACCTATGATGGGTGGTGATTTTGGGCAGAAAATATTTGAGAAGGGGTTATCTAAAGCTGGCGCAGAATCTTTAGATTTTATGAAGAAAGGTGCAGCTACTAGAGCTGTTGCTGAAGGTGCTGTACATCTAGGTGTAGCAAGTGGTGTATCATCTATATGGAAAGGTCCAGATATGATAATGGACAGCATGGTTCATGGTGCTGTAGCTGGTGGAGCATTTGGTGGTCTTGGTAATTTTAGGTCTATAGGTAACTATTTAAAGTCTAAGAATGTAAAGAATCACGAGAAAGGTGAGCAGATGTTGAAGTCTGCTATCGGTGCTGGTATGCTAGGAGCACCTGCTTATCTTCGTAATGACCCTATAGAAATGGTAATGTATGAAACATTACTAGGTGGGTTCTTTGGATATCAAGGCAGACCAGCCAAGGAAGTTGAAGGTGGAAAGTTTATACAAGATGCAATGTATGGCTCTAGGTTTGATACTGTGTTTAACCCTTCTGCACATCCTGATTTCAATAAATATTCAAAGGGTGCTAAAGAATATATATATAAACAAATAGATGCACAGGCTAAAGACTTTGTGTATAGGAATATGGGCGAAGGTGGTATACCTAAAGCTGAGATTGACAAGCACTTTGAAAGCGAAGCATCAAAGAGATATAATACTAAAAAACCTAATGAGCAGCAGATCAACTCAATGTTCAGAGAAGAAGCTAATAGGTTTTATAATACAGCTGGAGCATATTATCAGTACAATAAGCCTGACGAGAATATATCTCCATCGAATGATATGCAAAGAGCTGATAAAACTGATCCCATTGAAACTGAACCATTAACAGATAGGGCGGCTGAGAATAAAGCAAGAGAAGTTGAGGCTCCAGTTTATGTAGCTGAGTTTAGTCCCGATGGAACTGTTCATGTGAAATCAGTTCAGGGTGAATATGGAACTACAAGAGTAGGTGACAAGAGAGTAGATAGACCAGCAGATAACTTGGAGAATACTACTTATGGTACATTAGACCATATTAATATTGTTAATCCAGATTCTCCATTTCCTATTTTACAGAAACCATTAGCTGTCGATGCTACTGGTACACCTATACTATCTAAAAATAAATACTATTCAATGCAACATAATCTAGATTCACAGAATATGTATATATTTGGTGGAGTTAAGGATAAAGGTGTTTTAAATGTTAGACCCTATCATATAGATGCTACTGCTAAAAATTCTAATGGTGATTATATAATTTCAACTAAAGCACTAGCAGAAGCTTTATCTAATAATAATCCTAAAGAATTACAGAAGATTAAGCAGTCCTATGCAGATAGCTTAGAAGCTGAAATGGAATTTCTTATTTCTACTGGAGACACAATAGAAGCTCAAACATCAAAAGATATACTGATTAGAGATATGCATCAACGTGCTTGGCGTTCTAATATACTAGCTGAAGCAGAACGTAATGGATATTATGTAAGTGGTAGTGGCGATTTAAGTATGGTGAGTAGACTGTCCAAAGATGGGCATTCCAAGAATGTTATCGATTGGAATAAGAGAGAGCAGATATATCACGACAAGTCTATTCCTTTAAATGAGAATGCATTTAATGGTACTCCTCTTAGATTTACTATACTGAGAGATTTGGAAAATATTCAAGGCGAATATAAAAACGAAGAGGGGAAAACAAAGAGATTTGATTCTGATACAGATGGAACTGTAGTGTTTGAATCAAAAGTATTTGATAAGATGATGGAAGATACAGGTCTTCCTACCAATGTGGATATGAATAAGCCTGTGATTGTATTTAAGCTACCTCAAGGTGGTACTATAATAGCGAAATCTGCAGGTAAGAGAGGTGAAGGTCCTTTAAATAAATTCATGAAAGATAATGGCTTAGAAGTTGTTATGTTCTCTAGTTCTACTAAACATAGAGGAGACTTGAAGCCACTAGAATTTGATTACAAGAATGGAGAATACACTTTAAATAAAGTTGATGGAGAAGTTCCAATGGCTGAGCTCGGTCAGTTAAATGCGAAAGATATTCGTATTAATTATGGAACATATGTTAATCCTAAGGGAGCCTTAAAACCTCAACGAGTTGTAAGGCAATTAGGTGGCAACTTAAATGAAGACCAAACTCCTGGTATCTCCAAGAAGCTATTCGAAGAATTATATGAACCCTCTATAAAGGGTATAGATGAAATGAATGCTAGGGTTGAAGAGTATTTTAAAACATCTAATGAAGAACTAATCAAAGATATAAATGTAGATGACTTGTCTACTAAATTCATTCATAGAGTATTTACAAAAGAAAGGGATCCTGCTACTGATAAATTAGCAAGGCATCTAGCAAGGCAGATTGCCAGAATGGATAAGGCAGGCGAATTAGAGAGTGTTGAGGACTTTTCTCCAGAGCAGTATATGGATTATATATATAGAAATAATAGAGTTATTGATGCGAGTGATTTCTCTGAAGGTTCAATGTTCTCATTTAAACCTACTAAGAAGTACTGGGATAACACTTATAAAAAGTACATCATCAATAGATATGTAGCACCTAAATATAAATATGCAATGAAAGGATGGCTATCTCCTAAACTACCACACACTACAATAGATGCAGATGTTAAAGCTGGTACTTTTAGAGTTGGTTATGGTGCTAAGAAAATGAATGTAATCATTAATGGTAATGAAATGAAACTAGGGGAGGCGTGGAAGAAATATGGTAAATCTAATCCTGAAGCTTTTGAGTTTATTGTTGTTCGTGTTCCTATGGATAGTATTTCTGGGGCTAGGGTTCTTAAGTTTGATGGTTTCTCCAACGATAAAGGTTTTTCCATTATTACAAACGCCAAAGACAACGTCTACTTAGGCGGCGCTGATAAGGATAGTGATAGTGCGTTTATATACCAAGGTATTAGCAAGGATGTAAAAGATGCATATCGTAAGCATTCAAATGAGTGGGAAACACCAGATGGTAATATGATATCAGGAAAATCTGAATCCAAAGAGATGACAAATTTATTTGAAGCAGAAACTGACTTAAAATATACTAATGTATATAGTAAATTCTCACCTTCATTTAGAAAGACTGTTGCACAGAATGTTTACAGAGGTCAACAGGGATTAGGTCGTGGACTAACAGCTAAGAAAGCTATGTCTAATCTAGCTGATATAGTTTCAAAAGAAGGTGGAGAAATGGATACTTTTTTTGTTTCGGCTAAAGGAAATAAGATAGATGTCAAGCTTAAGTTGAAGCCAGGTGGTAGAGAGGCATTAAGAAGATTAGGTAGAGAGATAGTTAATAGAAGTGCTGACGCAGCTGATTACTCCTCCATGATTTCTTCAGATAAGTTTCAGGATATATTATTTGAAGCAGCGTTTGATGCAAAGTTCAAAGCTGGACCTGAATGGAGAGATGCTAATTATAGTATGGTCAAGAAGACTGATTTAGGTATAAGTCACAAATTAGTTTCGTTCATGGATCCTAAAGTTAAGGGTTCTGCTATTGGTAAAAAGGGTGATGATAGCCTTATTACTTATGATGAATTTCAATCTACGTTAGATTCATACATGAAGAACGGAGTAGAATCGACTGATATAAACTACAGGACAGCTAAGAGAATGGTTGAGGATAATCTAACAGACTCTCCTACAATTAATACATTATCAAAGACAATAGATACTCTTATTGAATCAAAGCCAGTTATAGATATGAAGACTTTAAATTCAAAGGAAAAAGCATTCCTGAATAGTCTAAATCAATTACATGATGCTCCTCCATTTAATCCACAGAACTTCAAGAAGATGCTAGAGAATAAAAATAATAGTACATCGTTTGTAGAAGACTTAGCTCATAAAGATATGTTTAATCTAGTAACTAGAAACCTACTTACTAAGAAAGGATTTGATATATACAAGGCAGCTAGAGATATGGGAATTAAAAATCCAGAAGCTACACTTGATATGATAGTTAAGAAGATTGCTGAAGAAGCATCTATTATGAAGAAGAGACAGGAGAATGTAGATATACACAAAGAAGATGAAGTGACATCTTCTATTCCTGATACATTTGATACTGAAGTAGCTATGTTTAAGCTTAGGTTGAATAAATTAGCTAGTAAATATGAGAAAGAATATGGAGCTGATAATAAAATCACTAAAGAAATGTTACATGACTATTTCGATCATTGGTTGCTCTCCCCTTTTTATACAAAAGCACATAAAGAAAGTCGTTTTGATATACGTAAAAGTGGTCATGGAAATTATACACTACAATCTCAACAGATTAGTCAGAGGGCTGTAAAGCAATTAATGAAAGAGTACGAGAGTTTTTATAAGGTTGCTAAGCCTAAATCAGACGTTAAGATAGAAGATGTTATATTTGAATTACCTAAAGATTATAAAGATGTTGTTCTACCTAAGGAAAAGGTAGTGATGGTTTCCAAAGATGTTATAGAAAAGATTGCTGGTAAATCCGAATGGAATTTAGGTGAGTTAAGAAGACGAGCAATAACTGATAAGGATTTTGCTGACATTAATAAACTAGAAAAGCTATTAGAAGACTATCCTCAAATTGCTGATAACTTCAATGATTACTTCATGCATTTCACTAATGATGTGGAAGGTGCAATGAGGGATATGTCGACGATAAATATGAATGACGTGAAAGCATTAAATAGATATTTAGAAGATGTAAATACAAGATTTAGCAAGAGAGGATTAGGTCTTCCAGATAATGCTTGGCGTGTTAGTCCTCAGTATATTAATGAACAGATGGCTATGCAAGAAGGCAAGTTCTTTGCTAGCTTTGAACAACCAGTTAAAACATCTGATGGAGTTGTGATGAAGAAGGTAAAAGAATTTACTGGTACTATGGGTATTATGAAGGAATGGATGCGTAGAGTTAATCTTCAAGAAGGCGCTATGCTTGATGTTGTTAAATCAGAGAATGATAAGACTTATGAATGGCGTAATCATTTGACTACTAAAGAAGGATATGATATACATAAGCTGATAGTAGAGAGAATAGAATCAAATAATCCTAATAGTAGATATGCAATTACATTCGAAAAAGAATTAAATTCAATTAGGTCTAAATACAAGAATAAGACTTTCAAAATAGATAATAAGAAATATACTACTGAAGAATTAGTTGATAAGGTTAGTAAGGATTATAATAGAGACTTAAAAGAGTTTGCAGATAAATGGATCCATGCAAAGGATAAGGATGGAAACAAGTTTGATTGGGAGAAGATAGACAAGGAAAAAGATTATAGCTATACAGACAAAAACGGCTATTTAAAGTGGAATAAAGACGGTAGTCTAGATACTATCCATTTTGTTAAAAAGGCTCTAGAACCAGCACATAAGGGCTTAAAACTAGATGTTATACCCATAGAAATCATTCACAGGTACCAATATGAGTATAGATTGGAGAAAATGATTGCTCAGGGCTTAAATAAAGGTCAATCCCCTAAAGAGTTTAGAGATTGGTTTAGGTCTGGTAATAGCAAATTCCAAGGTATCGGAGTTCAAGATAACTATTTTCCTCACTTAAATTTTGGATGGAATAAAAGAGCTAGACAAGATATGCAAATAGCTAAAGATGAGATTTTATCTAAAGCTGAAAACGCTAATATGACTGAGGCTATGCTCAATGAACTTGTCGAAGCTAGTAAATCTAATTCTGGATTTGGTGAGCGTCATGCTGTTGATGAGATTATGCTCAGTTATGATATGGGTAAACTGACAGCTAAAGATGTAGTTAGAGAGCTAGAGAATATTGGGTTCTTCAATAGAACATCAACATCACTAGAAAGGCAAACAGAGATGCCTGGGTGGGAAGATTCACAACATGCTGTAGATAAGTATAAAGAACAATGGGTTCGTTCTCACTATAAGAATCTAGGTGCATCTATGATGAATCGTAGAATCGATGAATTTGTAAAAGAAGGAGCCTTCGAAAAACATACTGGTGAATGGGCAGACTTTCTTAGGATATATGCTAGGGATTCCTTCGGACATCCTAGTACCTTCTCTCAAAGAATACATGATTCTATGAAATCAGGAGATCCATTGAAACTTAAAGGCAGTATGTATTA
>Ga0098059_1001119_pt1 | contig 13864 bp, 9 predicted proteins | sample 20_taG_FD_92580 | JGI IMG/M metagenome (GOLD analysis project Ga0098059, IMG submission 92580) | Marine viral communities from the Subarctic Pacific Ocean - 20_ETSP_OMZ_AT15318 metaG | ecosystem: Environmental > Aquatic > Marine > Oceanic | place: Subarctic Pacific Ocean | collected 2015-01-19
CAACTTCATGTTAATGAACTAAGCACAATTATTTTAAAGAGTCGGGGCTTCGGCCTCGACCCTTTATTTTTATTAATTTTATTATATATTATATTATGGCAAAGAAAAAAACAAAAAAAGTGGTAGAACCACAAATAGAAGAAACGTTCGAAGAAACGTTTGAAGAAACAATGGTTGAAGAACCAGTAGCAAGAGAAAGAGTTAAACCAAAAAATGAGTGGGAAATAAAAGATAGGATATATTACCTAAAGGGCAATAAAAAACCTCTGTCTAGAATGATAAAAGCTACAGGTATATATTGGTTTGATGAAGAGAAAGGATATGAAAGAGAACTTAAGTATTGTCAAAATCAAAAAACTCCATTTGTAGACGAAATGAAAGGAGATCAAAGATTAGAGCACATTATATTTAGATCTGGAAGTTTATTCGTACCAAAAGAAAAAACAGTTTTACAAAAACTACTAAGTTTATATCACCCACACGCGGACGATATATTTTATGAATTCAAACCAGCTGCTATGGCCGCTGAAGAGATAGATGTACTAGAACAACAAGTAGAAGCGTTAGTTGCAGCTCGAAACGTTAATATTGACATGGCAGAAGCAATCATGCGTGTTGAGGTTGGTTCTAAGGTATCAGAATTGAGTTCTAAAGAACTTAGAAGAGATTTATTAATATTCGCTAGAAACAATCCTAAATTATTCTTAGAATTAGCGGATGATGAAAATGTTATATTAAGAAACTTTGGTATTAAAGCTGTAGAAGAAGGAATATTAAGATTATCTCAAGATCAAAGATATTTCATGTGGGGTTCAAACGGTAGAAAATTAATGACCGTTCCGTTTGAAGAACATCCATACACTGCTTTAGCACATTGGTTTAAAACCGATGAAGGTATGGAAATATTTTCAAATATCGAAAAAAGATTAAATCAATAATAATAAAAGATGGTTGCCCTTCGGGGCGACCATTTATTAAAATTTAATTTTATGGAAGAAAAATCAAAGGGTTTAGGAGACTCAATAGAAAAATTTACAAAAGCAACGGGAATAAAAAGTATTGTTAACGCTGTTAACAAATTAAGAGGTAAAGACTGTGGGTGTAATAAAAGAAAAACCGAACTTAACAAAAGATTTCCTTATAAAAAATAAAACAAATGATATCAATAGATACAGTTTACCAAAGAGTTTTAACTTTAGCTAATAAAGAACAGAGGGGTTATATAACGCCTCAAGAATTTAATCTATTAGCGAATCAAGCTCAAATGGAAATATTTGAACAGTATTTTTATGATATAGCTCAATATAATAAAACGCCTGGAAACGATGCTGAGTTTTCAGATTATTTAACTATGTTAAATGAGAAAGTTAGTTATTTTGAAGTGGAGCGTGGGGGTGGTTGGACGAGTTCTAATCTAGCAAGTCATATGACTATACCTGGGGAAGTATATAGACTTGGTAGAGTTAGAATTGGACAGAATCAAGTTGAAATGTTAAGTAGTGAAGAATTTGATGCAGCAAGAATCTCATACTTAACAGCGCCAACAGAAAAAAGACCTATAGCTTATATAGCTAGTGGAACATTAACTGTTAATAATGGTAATTTTGTAGACGCTACTATTGGCAATATGAATATAAGTTACATAAGAAAGCCTGAAACAGTAAAATGGGGATACACCGTTATTACTGGAACGTCGGCTATAAATGGTAAGGCTTTATGGGACTCGGGTTCTTCTACTAACTTTGAGTTACATACGAGTGAAGAAGCGGAGTTGGTATATAGAATATTAGGTTTAGCGGGTATAACTATAAATAAACCAGGTTTAGATACTATAGCTACAAACAAAATAACAGCACAACAAACACAAGAAAAACAATAGAATATGGGATTATACAGTGGTAATTTAGCAAACTATTATGGGGGTTTAGAAACTTATGGTGCTTATCAATTTGTTTCACTAGATGATATAATAAACCAATTTATGGTTGTTTATGTAGGTGAAGATAAAATCATATCGAAAATAAAAAGAACAGATGTTCAGTTTCACGCTATGCGTGGAATGCAAGAGTTATCTTATGACACGTTTAGATCTTGCAAAACTTTAGAATTAGAAGTACCACCGAGTTTATTGCTACCACTTCCACATGATTATGTAGAGTATGTAAAAATCACATGGATAGATGCCAACGGTAAATGTCACACTATAAGACAGTGTAAGTCTTGTCCTAAAGATCCTTTGTCTTACAGACAGCACGACGGTAGTGGAAAACACCCAGAAGGAGATATTGATGTAGGAGATGCTGATAGAGGGGAAACAAGAACAGTATTAGTAAGCGATGCTTATGGAGAAGGATGGGATCCGGTTATTACTAGTTACACACAACACGGTGATATACAAACGCCAATATATAGTAAGGATATTACAGATCCTAATAACTGGACAACGTGGCACGATGCCGTATATACAACGACAACATCTACGACAAATTTTACACAAAACCCAACAATAGAAGATTCCACAACTTGGAATAACTTGCAAGGTGTTAATTCAGATACAACTAACACAAATGTTGAAGATTACATATACCATAGTGATGTTGGGCAAAGATATGGACTTGATCCACAACACTCAAATACTAACGGTTGTTTTTGGATCAACAATAACCGTAGTCATCCAAATTATGGAAAGATATATTTTGACTCTAATTTAGCTGGAAAAACTGTAACTATACAATATATAAGTGATGGTCTTGCTGATTATAGCGATATGATAGTTCATAAGTTTGCCGAAGAAGCCATGTATAAACACATAGCTTACGCTGTTTTAAGCACTAGAGCAAGTGCTGATCCTAGCATAGTACAACTATATAAAAAAGAAAGAACAGCCGCGGTTAGAAACGCAAAAATAAGATTATCAAGTATTAAATTAGAAGAGATTACCCAAATATTAAGGGGTAAATCTAAATGGATTAAACACTAGAATATGCCTTTATTTAATAGAAAATTCTCATCTGGGAAGATGAACAAAGATATGGACGAGCGTATCGTTATTGATGGCGAGTATAGAGACGCTGTTAATATAGAGGTTCAATCCTCAAATGAATCTGATGCTGGTTGCGCACAAAATGTTCTTGGTAATAGTTTAATATCAGGTGGATTAGTACCAGAGGGTAGCACGTGTGTTGGTAGTGTTGCTGATAATAAAAACGATAAAATATACTATCTAGTAGCTGGTCCAGAAGAAACAGATTTCGACTGGAATGTTGAAAAAGCTTGGAAGGATTATATAATAGAATATGACATAACAACAGAAACTTTTAAATATGTTTTTGTAGATATATACAAAGCTAATTTCAAAGTTCAATCAGTGGGTTCTTCAACAAGTACTGATGTGAGTGGTGATATACAACTTTCTTCCTCAAGCACAAATTCATTTACTGAAATAAGGGCTGACATGCTAGTTAGTGGGTATATCTCAAGCGAGACGCCAACTAACTACATTAAATCAAATGAAGAAAGTGATTTAACGGTTTTAACTTATAACGACACCTATACTAGTGGTGTGATAAGACTCTATAATACCTCTCAAGATCTTTCAAGCACAACGATACACGTTGGAACATATTTAAACCTTAGAGCTAAAAGAATTCTTAATTTTCATAAAGATAGATATATAACTGGTATCAATATTATTGATGGTATGTTGTTTTGGACTGACAACCACACCGAGCCAAAAAAGATTAAAATAGAAAGATGTATTGGTGGTACTGGGGGCTCTGTTCCTTTACCACCATCACTTTTAAATCCTGTTTTCGAAGGAGACAATGATCTTTTCCATACAAGATTGTGCGTTACTCCAGATAAAGATAGACCTTTAGCTGTTAAAAGAAGAAAATGGGACGAGGCAAATCAAAGTGGATTACCGTGGTGGGTTAAAGAAGAAAATATAACTGTTATACGAAAAGGTCCTTTATCAGCACCAACATTAATAATGTCCGAGTTTGAAGAAGATAGAGACGGTGATACTTTTTCTAAATCAAATGGTAATCCTTCTCTTGGGATTAGCGGACCAGCGGATCCACAAGGTGTTGAAAGCAACTCTTTTTCTTATACAGCTACCAACATGTGGGCTTACACTAAGAAAGTTGGTATGAGAATCATCAATGTTTATACCGAAGACCCGGTAGATTGGCGATTGGGAGATATAATTATATTTAATCAAGATCAAGATGACCAACTTAGTCCAGATGGATTTACAGAGCATGATATTAGAGCTACAGTAGTAGCTGGTTCCGCAACCTCAACACCAAGCACTGGTCCTTGGAATTTTTTAATAGAATCTATAGATAAAGAATCTATTGATCTTGAGAATAAAAAATGGAATTTACGACTAGAGCAAGTAGAACCTATGTTTGAGTTTAAGTTCCCTAGATTTGCTTATAGATATAAATATGAAGACGGTGAGTATTCTACATTCTCACCTTGGTCTGAACCAGCATTTATACCCGGTCCATTTGACTATTTACCTAAAAAAGCCTACAACTTAGGTATGACTAATAGACTTCGTAGTCTAAAAATAACAAATTATGTAGTAGAAGAATCCCTAAGACCTCAGGACGTAATAGAAATCGATTTATTATATAAAGACGAGGTATCCACAAATATATATACTGTAGAAACTATCAAAATGACAGATAGTTGGAGTGATGATACCGATGATTTATATCTTTGGCCTGATTCTGTAAATGGACCTAGAGAGCAAGATTCAACTTCTGCGAATTATCTAGAGCCGCTTGTTGATGTTAGTGAAAACCACAGAGGTGTATATGTTGTAACATCAGAATTAATACACGCTACAGTACCATCCAATCAACTTTTAAGACAATGGGACAATGTACCTAGAAAAGCACTAGCACAAGAAATAAGTTCAAATAGATTAGTATACGGTAATTATCTTCAAAATTATAATTTAACTAGTAACTTTGTAGAAGGAGAAGTAAGACCAAAAATATTAGTAGAGTTAGACGCTGGAGAAGCTGACTTAAATGCCACAGACGCAACGTTTAACGAGGATTTAAACGAGTATACAGTAGAAATAAACTATGATCCAGACACGGGTGATTTTGTTGCTGATGGCGTTCCTACGCCACATAAGACTTGTAGATCACTACGAGAGTACCAGATCGGTATTGTGTATGGAGACGAATACGGAAGAGAAACACCTGTTTTAGCAGGTAAAAGTGGTAGTGGTACATTAAACATACCGAAAGAACATTCTAGCACAATAAACAAAATAAGAGCACAAGTTGTTACAGACCATCCTAGTTGGGCAAAATACTTTAAGTTTTTCGTAAAAGAAACTTCAAATGAATATTACAACATGGCTATGGATCGTTGGTATGACGCTGAAGATGGCAATGTATGGCTTTCTTTTCCTAGTGCAGATAGAAACAAGGTAGATGAAGAATCTTTTATAATATTAAAAAAGAGACACGATACCCACCAACCAGTTACAGACCCAGCTAAATACAAGATTATAGCTATAGAAAACGAAGCGCCTGAATTTATAAAAACAAATGTAAAGAAAATTGGACAAGCTTACGAAGGTAATCCTGGGGTAAGTGGTAGTGCTGGTATTGGTTCGCTTGGTTTAGGTTTTCCTTTAAAAGATTTTAGCGAAATATGGGTTAGAATAAATTGCTTAGGTTTAGATAAGGTTTTTAGTGGGGCTAGTAGTGTTAGTAGTGTTGTTGAGAGTGCCGGAACGTCTGCTAGTAGAAAGAGCGTATATGATCATATTCAAAATGGACATTTTTATCTTAGGGCAAGAACAGCTGGTACTAAATCTGAATGGTACCAAGTAACAAAAATGCTAGGTGAAGGTAGTTTTTGGAAGTTTACATTAGACAACCCAATGAAAGAAGATGTTGATTTTTGTAGTACCGACGGAACTTTTTTAGGTGCTGTAGATGATTTAAGAATAGAGTTTTCGGTACATAAAGTAGAACATAAGAAAGAATTTGAAGGAAGATTTTTTATTAAGATATATAAAGATCTAGTATTATTACAAAACTTATTGTTACCTGCAGAAAAGAATTGGAAACCCAAAATATTGGGTAGGATTGGTTATTGGAACTGGCCAGAAGGAAACAGAACATTAGGAACATCTTCAAAGTGGTGGTCAGCGGGAATGCATTGTAATGGTACTTATGGTTCGGTGAGTACTAATAGTACAACTAATCCCGATTTTGCATATGGCTCGACAAGTGGTAGCGCTAAAGATAGAAAATTCTTTTTTCAACCAGCAAACTCAAGTGTGCCATATGATGGTTTATACGGAACACGAGCTCTTATTGCTTCCATATATGGATGCGCACCACAAGTTGCGGTTGCAGAGTGGATGAGTAGAAGCTACGGAGCGCTTTTTATAGATCGTACACATCCTAGAGGTTGTCAAGGTTCTTATGAAGGCTCTTGTGCTGGATATGCTAGAGGGGATAACTGGGGTAGAGGTATACACAAAGATGGTAAAGCTATGGATATTGGTTATATTCATAAAAGTGGCTACGGAGCAGATAGTCATACTGGTGGTAACGCGCATACAAACTACAATTCTTATTCTGATTGGGAAGAACAACATCTTTTCATGAAAGAATTAATGAGAAAAAGCGCTACTTTTAGATTTAGAGAAGATCCTGATGGTATCGTTTACAAAGTAACAAAGGCGCTTTATGGAAGAAAATCATGGAGCGACACACATGATGAGTGGGGATATTGGGGAGAAGAAGCAGTTGCCAATGATGTTAATTCTTCTCATAACCATATAGGTAGATATCACACTTGGCACCAATATACAAGTAAAAATTACGGTAACAACATGACTAGGGTTAGGATTGAATTTGAAGAATTTGAAAACCCAGGCGTTGGATTAGGACAAGGACCTAGTGGTTATAATATAATTGGTGGTAAGTCAACAACAAAAATTAAAAACACCCCAGAGCTTGGTTATTGGGGTGGTAGACAAATAGGTCCTTATGATGGCGACCCATATCCGGGAGTTGCTAACACCGGGTGTGGATTATTTAATCTGTTCCCTTGTGGGCCATCACTAGTTGGTGGTAGTAGTGATAGCAATATGGTTGTTCCAATGCCACCTGGATATTCCGTTTCTACCGCTAGTTGTGGAGACCTTACTGTCTACACAAACGCTGATGGAGAAGAGTTAACAGCGATACAACAAGCAAGAAGATGGAGACAGTCTACCGCAAAATTCCATCATATAGAAATAGTTGAAAACATGGCTGATAATGATCAAGATTGGAGTTCTACAAATCCAGCTATATGGGAGACAGAGCCAAAAGAGGACGTTGGAATGGATATTTATTATGAAGCCTCAAACGCTATTCCAATAAATGTAACCTCTTCAACAAATGAATTATTTGCTCCATTTGATAGCATTGTTAATCGTGATTATCAACCATACCCGCAAGAGATTAAAATTGTAAGTTGGAGCGAGAATATAGCTAGGTTAGATACCTCTGTAACATATACTAGTGGCGCTAGGTTTAGATTTACAAGACCAGATGGGTTTGTTTCAACAGCTATAGTAGAGGCACCACTTTCAACACCAACTAATATTTTAAAGGTAAGAGGATGGGATCAACAAGCTTATCCTATTGCTGATGCTTATCACAACGATGCGATGCACAATCAATTCTACACTTTATCATGGTTTAATGCTTATTGCTTTGGTAACGGTATAGAATCTGATAGAGTTAGAGATGATTTCAATCAAAGTACATTAAAAAATGGTGTTAAAGCATCCACTGTATTAGCTGAACAGTATAAAGAAGATCGTAAAAAAGCAGGATTAATACACTCTGGTATTTATAATTCCACAAGTCATGTTAACAGTTTAAATCAATTTATTGCGGCTGAGAAGATTACCAAAGATATGAATCCTTCTTATGGTAGTATACAAAAACTACATACTAGAGATAATAACATTGTATGTCTACACGAAGACAAATGCATGAAAGTACTAGCAGATAAAGATGCTTTATTTAATGCTGATGGAAGTCAAAACGTGGCTATATCATCTAAGTTTCTAGGGACAGATCAACCTTTCTCTACTAAGTATGGTATATCAACGAATCCAGAATCATGCGCTGTTGATTTAGCTGGTAGATTATATTTTTCAGATAGAACTAGAGGCGCTGTTTTGAGACTGTCAAACGATGGTGTAACAAACATAGCTGACTATGGTATGAGAAATTGGTTTGGTGATAATCTAGGACCATTGACACAGAGGGTATTAGGTTCGTACGATGATAAAAAGAGAGAATACAATATAACAATAAAGGGACTATATCCTGTCGCGATAAGTAGTAATACTTCTAGTTCTACCCCTGGTTCTGGTAACTGTGGATGTGTTAATGGACAGAACCAAATTACAACACAAGTTGGTAGCAATGATGATATTACTGGTAATTTTGAAAACACAAATATATTAATAACACAAGATAACTTTAATATAGGAGATGTTCAAGTTGGTGGTAATAGTTTTTACAACTCCGAAGTTACGTTAAGTTTCAGTGAACAAGCTAAAGGTTGGATATCATTTAAATCTTTTACACCTGAAAGCGGTGTTAGTATTAATAACGAATATTATACGTTTAAAGGTGGTGAAATGTATAAGCACCACGCCAACTCCTTACACAATACTTTTTATGGAGCACACACCGAGTCGAGTATTACACTATTGTTTAACGATCAACCTAGTGATGTAAAAAGTTTTTCTACACTAAATTATGAAGGATCTCAAGCTAGAATAACTAAAAACCATTTAGACAAAGAATATTACAACTTAAACGAGGAAAAAGGGTGGTATGTTAGTGATATAAAAACTAATTTACAAGAATCTGATTACTTAGAATTTAAAGAAAAAGAAGGTAAGTGGTTTGCTTTTATCAAAGGAAACACTACCACCTTGCAAAACTTAGATGAAGCTGAGTTTTCGGTACAAGGTATTGGTAATTTTGATAGAATGGTTGTGACCGGTGAAGAAATCCCTTCGACAAGATGTTTAACTGTAACACCTGTTATAAACTGTGATCCTATTGAAGGCTGTATGGATCCTACTGCTTTAAATTATAACCCTAACGCTGTTATAGATGACGGTTCGTGTGAGTATCCTGTTGATCCTTGTGGTTTGTCTAGCACTGTGACAGTGGGTAGTAATGGTGTGGTTACTATTTCAATAATTGGCGCAGCGGGAACATTTGGTCCAAATGGTGTGTCTAACACACAACCACTACAACTTCAAAGGATGTTTACAACTAACGCTTGGAATAATGGGCAAAGCTTTTGCCAATATCCCGCGGCTTTAGCTCAATTATCAGGTTCACAATCAGGTACATCATTCCAACCACAGCCGATGGGGGATCCTACAATAGGTTTTCATACTTTTGAAATGACTCACGATTGCCCTGGAGAGTACTGGTTAAAAGTCATTGATGCCGCTGGGTGTGAAATAATTGTAAATTGGACGGTTACCGATTTAGCTTGTCAAGATATATTACCTACTATACCAATGCCTGTAGTAGATGCGGTAACGGCTGCTGGTGAATATAAAAATGGAAAAATAACTTGGACTTTTGATGGTATAGGTTTATTTAATCTTACTAAAAGAAACGGAAGAGAACATCAAATTCAAACAACTTGTGCTAGGACGACTAGTACGGGATCCAATGGTGAATACAATACAGTAGCTGGTAGAGCTGGTAGAGAGGATATGGATACTAGCGGTTGGGCTCCTGGTGGTTTTCCTAATCCGTACAGTACTTATACGCCTAGATATCACGTGAGGTTTGTAAAGACAAAATGGAGCTCTAGAACAGAACGCGGAAATCAACCGTGTGATGATTATATTGAACATCCTAAAGTTGGAACAGGGGGAGCAGACCCGTATAGTTCAATAAATAACCCTAGGATAACAGGTCATTCAACTGGAGAATGGGCTATTCATTCCAGAATAAATGTTTGGGAAGATTTTGCAAATAATAAAACAATAGTTGAGCTCGGTACCAATGATTTACCTGGTACTGGTGAAAATATAAATGGTAAAAGAGGATTGAACTCTATAGATGGTCCGTATACTATAATTGTTGAAAAATGTATAAAAGATTGTGCGCACCCAGGTGATTCAGATTGGGTTAATAGTTACAACCAACACTTTGACCACAGGGATTGCCATGTTAGTCAAACAGTAAACTTACACGGGGGAATTCCTCCTCAAAACCCAGAGGATAATACGCAAGACTATGATCCAATTTCTAACCCATGTAACTTTGATGTAGGCTTAGAATATTTTAACAATTCAGGAACTATATAATATGGTGAATTACACAATAACAAGACATACTGAAGCTGATCACACTTACGGGTGTACTAATTTCTCGACAATACAAGAAGAGGGCCAAGTAGCATCTACCTTTGCAGGTGCTACTTTAGACGCCACTATTGAGTGGGATTTAGAGGCTCTACCTAACTACGAGGTTAATGTTGAAGATTTTGAATTTGTAGGTGCAACTGTTGTGTCGGCTAACAATCCCGCTGGTACATATGTATGGAAAGACTTACCTTCACCTATATTAGGTGCTACGATGGAACAAGTATCTAGTATACTTATAAAAATAACTCTTTACTTAGCGCCATCAGCTTTTTACCCTGGGTTTAATAGTGGTACTCCTTTTGAAATGCCAAATAATGATGTTGATATTAACGTCGAAATAGAAGGCTGTGCTAAACTAAAAGGTGAGGGTGTTCATATTAATATTGGTAAAATGGCTGATCCAAATACAACTACTAGAGTTGATATTGAAGGTGATTTAGCTAAAAAAATAGTTGCTAATGAAGGTGACACTCGAGATAGTATTCATGGAACGCTTCCAACTAAAAAAGAAGGCGAAAATGGTGAACAAGCATTACTAATGAGTTACAATGTTGTTGCTAAAGATGGGTATAGATATAAATCCGCACCTACCTTATCTTTTACAAATAAAAATTACCATGTTACAAGAAGAACAACAACAACACAAAACCCTATAGATCCTACAAAAAAAGATATAACAAGTGTGAGTTTTGATATTTATAAAAAATAATTAAATGGCTAGAGAAGAAAAATATTCCAAAGAAGAGTTAGCTAAACTAGAGGCGCTTAAGAAAAAATCTGAATTAGAAGCAATTCTTAAAAAAGAAAAGATTGAAACATCTGTTTTAGAAGAGGAGAGAATACTTAAGGAAAGAGAAGATAAGAAAAAAGATGACGAGTCCGACGGTGGAGGTGGTACTACTGGTGGAGGTGGTGTAAGCCCAATTGATGATCCTAGAGAAAGACCAGATCCAACAGGTGGTGTAACCATAGTAGAAACAGTTAAAGTAAAAGAAACAAGAGCAATGCCAGTTGTTGTAGATTCTGATAACTTTGTTTTAAACTATATTATAGAACAGATACCAAGACCAGATATAAATAAGATATACGGATTAAGTATAAATAACAAAAATATATTTGATAAGCAATATTGGGGTTTAGATCAAGATGATGGTAAGTTTAAAGTAATTCACAAGTTAAAAAACTTTGTAAATCAAAATGGTCAAACTGTTTCGGTTTCTGTTAACGGGGTTTTAGGAACGCCTTTTGAGGTTGTGGTTTATAATGAAACAGATAGCACATATTATGATCCAAACCCTATAAATGGTAGTGTTTCTTTTAGACATGGTTTCAACACAATAAAAAGCGTTGTTAAGAACTCGTACAAATCACCACAGGCATCAAAAGGTGAGGATGTACAACTTGATAGTCCAGATGATGTATTAGAAACAAATATCAATACAAGTGCTGTGAGTTTTGTTATACCGTTTTCTAGTACTGAAAAAGTATATAAAATATCTTTACTTAAAATAGATAGCGCTACTTATGATGAGTCTGTACCTTTGTATGGTGTTGAAGAAAAACCACCTTTTATTATAACACAATTACCAGACCCAACAACAACTATAAAATTTGAGGATGACGATAATTTTACAACAGCAACGGGTAGTTTAGAGATAAAACATGCTCCTTATGCTAGGCTTAATTCGAATATTTATACAAAAGGAGAATATACCTTAGACATGAGTGTAACGTCAAGAAGACAACTATCACTAAATAGTAATTTAATGGGCAACAAACTTTTAAATCAAAATTTAAGAGCCGCCCTTAGTGATACAGACGAAGCGCTCTATAGCACAACAGATGTTAAAAAAGTAGATTTAACCGCTTCAATAGTAGATAACATTGGTTATGTTAAAGGAACTATAATATTGGGTAGAGCATGCTATAGGTCGTGTGATTTAGTAATACCTCCAGGGTCTGTATTTAGTTTGGATAATGATATAAAATAATTAAAACATAAAAAATGCCAGTATTGCAATTTACCTTTTCAAATCAATTAAACGTTTCAATTCAAGTAGGTGATACCGCTTATTATGTGCCAACCTCAACTTCCTCTCAGTTTCAAATAAACTCAAGTGACATAGTAGAGATGGGTGAGGTGACTTACGTAGATCCAGGTGGTTTAGAGTTTTGGTGTTCTACCACACTCCCATCGTCAATGTATCCAAGTGGTTCAGATTATATATTTTTTACAAAAGACAATAAGATTAATCAATCAAACACACTTGGTTATTATGCTAAAGTAAAGTTAAAAAATAATTCTAGAAAAAACGCTGAAATATATTCTGTAGCTGCAGATTGCTTTGAAAGTAGTAAATAAACGGTAAAAACTGTGATTATATTATTAAATTTAATTATATATAATTATGGATGAAAAAATAAATAAGCAAGTTGAGAATCAACCTCTTACTAAAGAGGAGAGTAGAGCTCAATTTGTAGAAATAACAGAGGCTTTGGGCCTAAAGCATTCTTTTAACTTTGATGAAGCGTGGGAGATTGGGTTAGAAATAAGAAAAAGGAAAGAATTTAGAGAAAAAATAACAGATTTAGAAGAGGCTATAATAAATATAGAGGGTACAACTGGGGAGATCATGCATAAGGAAAACCCCGTTAAACATACCTTCGCTGGAGGATGTTACGTTAGAGAGATATACAATCCGGCTAACGAACTTATTGTAACTAAAATCCACAAGAAAGAACATCCATTTTTTCTAATGAAGGGTGAGATGTCGATATTAACAGAAGAGGGTATACAAAATATAAAAGCTCCTTATCAAGGAGTTACAAAACCAGGTACAAAAAGAGCAATATATACTCACGAAGAGTGTATATTTATAACGGTACACGCTACAGATAACACTACTATAGAAAGTGTTGAAGAAGAGGTTGTTTGTACTAAGTATGAGGATTTACCACCTGGATGTGATGCGTTAGAGATATTAAAAGGAATTAATTTAAAACAAGAATAATATGAGTTTTATAGCAGCAGCAGGAGCAGTTGTAGGTGTAGCCGGCGGTATAGGTAAGTTAATCGGTGCCAACAAAGCAAAAAAGAAAGCACAAGCAGCACAAGCAAAAGCTAAAAAAGAAATGGACGCTAGAAAGAAGCAGTACGAACAAATGGATACGTCTAATCTAGCTAAAGACATGACTAATAAAATGGAGAACCTTACTATTAATCAGAAAGGTGCTCAGATGACAGCTCAAAAATCCGAACAAAGTAGAGCAAATATAATGGACCAAATGGGTGCTGCGGCTGGTGGATCTGGTATAGCGGCATTAGCACAAACAATGGCTAACCAAGGTTCTCAAGACGCTCAAAAAGCTGGAGCCATGATTGGTGATCAAGAAGCAGCAAATCAAAAAGCA
>Ga0098059_1001121_pt1 | contig 13853 bp, 25 predicted proteins | sample 20_taG_FD_92580 | JGI IMG/M metagenome (GOLD analysis project Ga0098059, IMG submission 92580) | Marine viral communities from the Subarctic Pacific Ocean - 20_ETSP_OMZ_AT15318 metaG | ecosystem: Environmental > Aquatic > Marine > Oceanic | place: Subarctic Pacific Ocean | collected 2015-01-19
GAAAAATAGAGCTGAGTGTTTCTTTTACAATTCCTGGTAAGGTAGTAGAAGGTTGGAATCCAAACAGATTTGGTATTTGTATATGGAAACCAGTTCCAGAATACCAGATATTGATATGTTCTGGTTTGATTCCCAAGTCATTAATCATATCTGTATTGACAAGCCAATGTACAGAGTCATAAAGCTCTTTATCTGTAAGCTCTTTTTTATCAAAGTCTAAAATGATACTATTTATATAGTATGCACCATTAAACCCTTGTATTGTGCCAACGGAATCAATATGCTGTTTTAATTGCTCATCAAAGCAATACCAGCTATGATATGTTTCTGTCTGTTTTGAAGCCTCGAAGATATAAGACTTAACATTGCCTAATTCTGCAACTTGACTTCTGTTAGAAACGTGACCTGTAGCAATCTCTACCATACGGATATCGCTCATAAGACAGGAAGGCATCCTTCATCATTATTCATAAACAAAGCACCACCATCATTTCCTTCATCATCCATTGAGGGATAACACCAAAGACCGCTATCTAATTTGAATAGCACAGGACGTTTATGCCAATACATATCATCTCTCTCTTTTTCTGTCATATATGCAACCTCAGTAATCCTTTTACCTAACAAATATCCTCTAGCTTTTTTATTCCAAAAGCTTGTTCTATACTTAGAATCTCTTAGTTTATTATCTTCAATTTGCATCAGAAACCTTATAGTATTTTTGTGTACCACGATTAGTGAGTTCTTCTTGGTATGTAAGACCGTGCCTGTAGAGTATGGAGTTATGTTTATCTACACGAAAGTCTTCTCTCATCTTTCGCCACAACCTAGAAATAGTATCTGGAGTGACAGGTTTTTGGTATATATTCCGAATATAAGCAACGGCATTTAGCTGAACTTCGTGAGCACCAATTAAGGTGTCTTTTCTGCTTTTTAGCCATTCAAGGAGCATAGTTTCATTGCTATGCCCCTTGTTGCTCAATCCTTTTCCAAATTCGTATGGCATTAAAAAGGAGCGTTAATCTCTTTAGCTTCTTTTTCTACACCTTCATTCCATAATCCATTTAATGCATTATTAGAACTTTGATGTTTATACGATTTAGGAGGGGAGGACATCTTATTCCACTTTTCTAGAAGGAAATCATCACCACCTTCAGGAGCACCAAAATAAAACCAAGTTTCCCTAGAGTATTTACCATTAGACTCATATTGCAAAATATGAACTTGACGACCTAAAAGGTCAGCTAATTCAGACTGGGCAACACTACCATCATCATTGAGTTCAATCTCATTTGCTTTCTTTCCTAAAACAGTTTCAAGGAAAGCACATACTTTCCAACTTCCATTTGGAGTATCATTTTTACTTTTACCCCAATCCAACATAGTCTTACCATCTTTATGATGATTTCCACCTAAATAGAATTTCTTAGGAAACTTAGCATAAGGAGACTCGCCTTCAACGAATATATTACAATCATTGAATTGTGACTCTACATTATCAGCTTTTGTAATGGTAATAAGGTCAATAAATACCCCTTTTGGATATTTAGAGACATTTGTATTACTGCTACCACTTTCACTATTGACAAACTTCATTTAATTCTCCTGTAATTTGTTTGTTGAAATAAAATTGTCTACTTCTAAATTGGTTCTTTCGTCTACTGCTAACCATTTCAGAGCTTTATTCTTTTTATCTTTTGACATATCAGAACTTTCAACAATCTTTATTGTCTTATTCCTTTTTGCCATTGTTATCTTTCTGTTATTAACAATCCCAGCTTTTACGTCAGCAATTAATATAGTAGCCACTTCTTCCGTAACGCCTTCCCATCCAGAATCTTTCATCGCCTTTAGCCTTTCTTTATCTTCTTTATTTGCTAAACTATCTCGCATTAATGCATCTAGCTTTACGTTTTGGTCTACTGTAATACCACCAGGAGTAGGTTTATTCCCATTTAACAGAGTTTGCTGAGGACGTTGAAGTTCTTTAATATCTTCATTCATCCATAATTCAATTCCAAATCCAGTTAAGGTAGAAACACCTTTTGCTAAAGCTCTACGATAGGTGTTTTCCATATCCGCAGAGTTAGGATTTTGAACTGCTTGATTTCTATTATCACGAACAGCAAGATATTCATCGTGTACAAACTTGTCGCCATCTTCTGTTTCGTAGGTTATTTTGCAATGTACAATTACAGTACCATCTGGTTGCATAATACCAGCAAATGGTTTATCTCCATATGTGTACATTATCCATTCGTGTCTTGCTAGTGGATATAATGATTTTAGATTATCCCAGCAAACAGACCAAGAAAGGTAGGAAGCCTCAAAGCTTCCTCCTCCAATGGTTTCTACGAAAGGTTTGTAATCTGCTTCTCTTAAATTATAAGCGAATAGATTTCTTTCTTCTTCCATATAACTCCTTAGTTATAGCTTGTTATAGTATTATTTGAAGAATGCTTTGCCATTGCAGTAGCTATTCTGAAAGCATTCATTTTGTCACGATGAGAAGCACCAAACTGTGTACCTTTTACCCAGTCTTTATGATTCTTTTCGTGGTCGTGGTATTCCGTTATGGCATTATAAGCATCCCATAAGGTTTCACCTTTATTTCCTTTCCCATTGTAAAATAGGTCAGTAATCTTATCATACGTTGGTTTTGCTCTATTACGAACAAAGATTCCCATTTCAGGATTAGACTCTTTATGTCTATTCTTTAACCAAGGCATTACAGCCTCGATATACATTGTTAATGAAGCAGGGGTCATTGGGACCTCAACAAAACGATTCATATCATCCATAGCCTTTGCTACATTTCCCTGATGTTCATCTAACTTATCTGTTAGTTCTTTCATCCGTGAATTAATAGAGGAAGTATGTCGTAGTTTATACTCGTATCCACCTTTCTTCCCTAATGCCCACGTTAATGTGTTATTACACACAACACGAACAGACGTATCACGAAAACAACTGCCAGATGACCCATCGTGAGAGGTATACAACAAGACAAAGCCTTGTATCATATCATCTCCAACCTGAAATGTGTCAGGAGTCTTTGCAAGAATCCATACTTTCTTTCCTTCGTCAATTACACCAGCAGTTTCCAATTTATATCCATAGTCTTGTATCACCTCAAATGGTGCAAAAGCATCACGGTTCTGCAAGACTTCGTACTTTTTACCAACATTACCTATAGGTTTACCTGTATCAGAACGAACAGTTACAAAATGTCCAGTTTCTTGATAACCTACTGTTGGTAATCCTTTTATTGGTAATTTTGCTTCATATAGTGTAGGCACTTTATTTACTTCAAAGTTCATACCAGATAATTCTAAAGCTTCTTCTATCGTAGGAACTTGTTTTAACGGTGTTCCTAGACCGTGCCAAGGGGTTTCCCCTAAATAAAACATATTCTCAATTAAGTGAGCCATATTATTCTCTTTCTATGTTTTTGCCCATTGCTACCCAAAATAGCTCTGGAGTTAATCGTCTAAGATTCCCATCTACACAGCGTTTTGCCATTCTTTGTGCAAAGAAAATCATTTCTTTCTCTATCATATCTAGTGCACCAGCACCCAACTGTATGCTTTTATCACTAAATATCTTTTTTATGTTGGTTTGTGTTGGTCTATTCATTTTATTATATCCTCAGGTCTTATAAATCCATCTTTGAAAATTCTAAAACATTTTCCAAATGGCTTTACTTCATAACAAATAGATATATAAACATCTTCCCAGTCGTGAGTTGCTCCACCATACGTATCATCATTCATTTTATATCCTACTTCATACTGGATTTCTTCCCAATCCATTGGTTGTTTTGATTTAATTACTACTGGGACATCTTCACGGTCTTCAAAATGTGAAGTAGTTAAGTATCTATAAGGAACTTCTTTCCTTCTTAATATTTCAGCACTTAGATATACACTTAGGTCTAAAGCTTCCTCAAGAGACTCTTGAGTCCATTCACGACCATCGTTTACATCTAATTCTTCGCTATATTGTCTTTTTCCTTTTTCTAATCTTTCTTCGATTAGATTAACAATGTTTTTATTCATTTAATCCTCATCGTTAATACTTTAGATACGCCCCCTACAAAAAGTAGATAGTAGGTAAGAAGGGGGCGCATTGGGGTTGCTCTTCAAGAAGAGGCATATAAACGATTTCTAGCATAGTTAATGAGCTCTATGTCACATTTAACTTTACTGTCCAGCATTCTATACATCCTTGGAGAGCTTGAGTGGGCAATCTTTAAACCAAGCTTAATACTTGGTTGTATACGTTTTTGTTCAATAAACTTAACAAGTTTTCGTTTACTAAGGTGACGTATCTTTGTTATTTCATCAGCATAATAATCTCCCTTAACTAAAGCCCTTTGTCTATCTGTATTACTTCGTTTAAGGGAGAAGGAAAGCTTTAATAAGCTGTTTTTTGTTTCTGTGTTAATTAGTGTATCTAATCTCATATTAATTGACCTCTTAACTTAACATCCTTAGACATTTTTACCTAGGATTATTTTGTTTTATGCACTATAGATTAACTATAATACAGTTTTAATTAATTTTTTTTATTGTTACTTTGTAAAGTTTTACTTTACATTATTGTATAAATAACATTATTTTATCTTAATAATTATGTGGGGGCATAAAGAGTGATGAGTAAAATATCGATGTTAGAATGGTTAAGAAATACACCTATTCCATTAACACAAATATCTAAGACCACAGGAATCTCAAGGAATACTTTATATTCTTGGTTATCTGGCGGTTCTGACATAAGAGATAGTAATTATCAAAAAGTAAATAAATATTATAGTACCTATTACAAGAAGGAGAAGGAGGGGCATCAAATGGACTCTAGTCACATTGGATTATTGCAAGAGAAAGTAGAAAGGCAAAGTTTAGAAATTGGAGAGTTAAAACAAGTCATCAAAACAAAACAAGTTGAATCAACGCATTGGGATAATTTGCAATATGACTATCTTGTTCACGTAAAAATAATTAGGAATGGCTTTAAAATTGGTAGGAGGATTGAATCGATTGAAAATGCCGAAGCACTTAGCAAACAAATAGGCTATTCAATGGATGAAATTAATGAGTATTTTGCAGTCGGAGTGGATTATCCAGATATGGATTCTCATCCAATTAATGGAATTGTGTGTGAAGAGACTAAAAAGCAACTAGTCTCTTACACAAGTTCAATGCCTTATATTTTAGACACCTTAAAAAATATGGTAGGAAATCATTACATTCCGATGCCTGTTACTTATATCAATAAAGATGGTTCTAAAACTCATACAATCTGCTACAATAAGGTCAACTGGTCAGAGATGACTGTGGATACTAAAGTTGCGCTAATTGTTGGTAGTGAAAAATAGAAGGGGCAGAGGGACAAACAGATAAATAAATATTGTTTATCCCTCTTTTACCCACACTATATTTTACCAACTAGCACTATAATAAAAGGAGCAATCGGATTCTCTTTTTAAAACCTTTTCAATCTGAAGAATAGTTTCTTCTAGTTCTTCTCGATACCATTCGTGTTTAACATCATATTGCCCAAAGAAGAAACCTTCTGTTGGAGGTAATAATCTTTCAGCTTTAGCGTAGTTCTTTGCATCCAATGCCAAGATTGTATCTTTACATAAATCTACTAGCTCTTTTAATTGACTTCTCCGAACCCAGCTTGATTGACAATTATCTATATCCTCATATACATTTCTGACAAACCAACCGTGAATAGCATTTGCCTTACGCCAATAAGCCACTTCTTCTGTGATTTCTTTTACCTTTCCAGCAGTTAAGCCGTTCTTTTCAGCAAACTCACCTTTAATTTCTAAAGTATGACCTTTTTTCCCCTCAAACTCTCCAGGCTCCTTCCATTGACCACCATAATAATGCCTTGCTTCTAAATGCATATCTAATCCCATTATAATATCCTTTGTAAGTTGTTTAATTGTTCACATAGTTCTTCTTTATTAGAATAACTAATTTGACTTATCTCATCTTCTGCTACTCCAAATCCTCTTTCTTCCCATTCTTCAATTTGTTGAATAAGCTTATCTTTATTGGTACTCCATAATACATATCTTTGGCTTCCTTCGTAGTATTCTAACTGAAAAATCTTATGTTTTAGTTTTTCTTGAAGTAAGAAATAAGTATTAGACATTTTCAGTACCTGGAATTGGTTGAGGCTGAAATGGTAAGTTTTCATTTTCATCTGCTTCTTCTCTAGTAATCATATGTAATGTCCATTTTAATGCATTTATATATCCATTATTGTAATCATGATGATTAGACTTGTAAGCTTCAGTCTGAAACTCTAAAGATTCAACTAATTCACTAAATATTTCGTCTTTATGACGAACAGCTATTGTTGATTTTGCCATTTAATACTCCTTTATTACAATTAAATAAAACACAATTAAACTAATTATTAATAGAACTATCCCTGTGATAGCCATTATCTATCTTCCTTTATTTCTTTTACTTCTTCAATCTGCACATCGTAATCATAAAAACAATTACGAGCCATCTCTTGGGGGTCAGAACTATTTTCAATTAAATCTCTAGCTTCATCTTCACATTCAGCTTCTACTCCAATAGTACCATAGCATAAGATATTCCAGTCAACTGCGAACTTTTTCACTATTTATTTCCTTTTTAATGCACCAAGCATCAACAAGATGCTCGGCTATGTTACGAGAAATGTCTTTATCTTCCATTAACAGTTGAACACCAACTGTTTGCATAGACCAACCAAATTCCTCAAAGATTTCATCTAAATATGGAAAGGCAGTATCAGCCAATCCATCTACTATTATATCGGTTTCTGTTATTGTACTCATAATATTTACCAGAGGAGTAAGAAACAGCTCAATTTTAGGTCTCTCTTTTCGTATACGAGGCTCCTCCTCTGGATTTTTACAGTAAATTTTTCCCTTCGTCTGACTGTCACAGACTGTACCAACGTCCCATACTAAAACATTATCAACTTAGCCAAGACTCTTAATTCATTTGGCTATACTGGAACGTCTTCCGTAGTCTAGTTTTAGTTTTATAGGGATTTATGGTAGAAAGGGATAATTATACTGGTTAAGAGGCGTTTTGGAGAATTGGTAATCCAATAAAACACTTCGAGATTTTATTTGGTATGTTTCAACCTTGCTCTTAACGTATTTTATTTCGTGTTATAGCTCTCCAATACCAGAGGTTAACAAAGTGTCTAGCACCTACCTAACATACCCTGTCTATTTACGCCACCGACTCATTTTAATCTTAACCAATAATTATTACCACTCTCTGGTAACTTGACTAACAAGCCATTCTTCTTCAGTTGGAGTGTTTATTTCTCTGAATTCGGTATGTTCAGCACAATCACCACACAACCCATACCAAATGCTTTCATATTTATGCATTTCATATAATGCTAACGCTCCACAACATTCGCTTGTATAATACATTATTCATCCTCCGTGCCAGGAATTGGTACTGGCTGAAAAGGTAGTTCTTCTTCTTTTTCAGTTTCCTCTAGACCTAATACCCATTTTAAAGCTGTTGTGTATCCATCTTCGTATTCAGATTGAAGACCAAAATCAGTGCTCTGTAATCGACCTGCTATATCATCTAAATAATTAATGAGATTTGTTAATATTTCATCTTTGTGTCTTACAAATATTGATTGTTTACTCATCTTTTACCCCTTATATCTATTTCATTTTTCTAAATAAATTTAATGCTAATTCAAAAGCATCTCTTTGAGCCATATACCAAAGACGTTTTCTTTTATATTCTTCATACATAAATTCGTATCCTTCTTTGTATATCTTCATCATTTCATTATTATCCCAAGACTTACCGCCTGCATTGTCATACAAATCCTCTAATTCATCTTTTATTTCTTGTAAACTAAGCTTTTTTTTACTCATCGTTTACATTCTCCTCTATCCAATTAGCAATCTCATCAAAGTCTTTTCCTTTATCATCGTTTAAATCAAGTATTTTATCAGAGAACTCTGTTCCAGCCAATAGTTCCCTAGGAACATTATAAGATATATCACATTCATCATTAAAGAAATCCCAAGTAAGGCGTTGTTTTTGTTCAAGTATCTCATCAGGAACACCACTTACTGCATTATACGCAACACCTAAAGCACAGTAGCTTCCATCAAACAAAAGATAAGTGTCTCTTTGGCAATAATTATCGCTCCTAAGAGCCTTTACCCACGCTTTTATATAACCTTTTGGTAAACTATACATTTTTACTTCTCCTTTATGTTAATTATTACAAAATACTTTAGGGGGAAATACATCCCCCTTAGATATAAACTATAGCATCCACCAAAACAGTCTAATCATCAATAAAAATGCTACGATTGTTACGTAGCCTACTAAGGTGTATTCCAACACCTCAAACATCTTATTCACCATTCGCCAAGCGTCTAGCTTCAGCAATCGCCTCTACATATCCTGGAAATCTTGAACGTTCTACGTCAACAAGACGACCGAACCATCCTTCAAATATCCAGAAGTGGTCTGTTACAGCTTTTAGTGCCATAATAAGCTCCTTTTATGGGTTTCTTCCGTGACTTTCGCCACGTTTTTAGTGCAGGGATTAAATGCTTATGTAGGACACACAAGCATTCTTAGGGCGACTACTCTTACATAGCCTGAGATTGGCGTAATTTGGCAAACGCACTAGAGTCATCTCTCGATGGATTCAGGGTCTGACCTACATACCAACCATACTTCGTAGCTTTAGACTTAATTACGCCATTGAAATGAGCGAAGAACTCAGTCAATAAAGACTTTGCCTCATCAGCACGAGATTCATCCTTCAAGTAGATTGTTACACTCGAAGAAGTATCTATCAATGACTGAAGTTCATCAGAAGAATAAGAATCAAGGGGAATAATATTCCCACGATTATCCCTATTCAACACTTCAAGCCTACCACGATTATCACCACTTAATCTAATGTCCATAATTATTCTCCTTTATTATTTATTATGTCCTTTTGGAGCAAGGGACCCACTAAGGTTGCCCTCGGCTGTGAGGGATGTAACGTAATGAACGAAAAGTTTCAACGTGAAAAGGTGCCCTAGGCAACCTTACGTGGGGGGGTGGGATTACCATATATTACCCACACGCATTCTACACCCAATTTTGAAAATTGACTTGAGAGCTCCCCCACCTGGAAATGTAGTATTGCCTATGAAATTTGAACGTTGGAATGAAGAAACAGGGCAATTTGAGCTCGTAAAAATGACCCCTGATGAATATGAAGAGATGTTAATCAATTTCAGTATTGTAGACGTAGAATGCCAAATATCTGACCGTATTAAGTTTTTGAAGGACATTGATGGCAGGAGTTTAGAGACCATTGATGAGCTAATGGCTCTTTGTGCAAAAAAAATACCAAAATATGATTAAAAAACCCTTGCATCATAGTGCCTTTTGGTTGTTTTTTTACAGTAATGTATACATTACAGTAGTAACTCTACTGTATTTTTATATACACTACTGTAATAACATATACAGTAATGGATACATTACAGTAGTAGCAGTTTTCTCACTACTGCTCTCTAGGGGGTGAGAATTGAGAATCCTTGAATCAGAAGTGCCTCCTAAAGTAACCTTTAAGAAAGGGCACAAGCATCCTGAGGATAAGATTGTATTTTATAAAGATACTGCAATGACGTATTATGACTGGATGTTGATGGGGTTGCAGTTTTTCCTGAATGAAGAGAGAATATACCCAAGACCACGTTTCCAAGGTGGCTATTATTTATTAAAGGCATTCATAGAGATTTGTTTAAAAGGGCGTATGTGCCCTAAAACCCTTAAAAAGTATAAGATTCCTTATGGACTTGATAACAAGACGATTAAAAGTTAATGATTGGAACGATGTCACCTATTTTGTTCATACAGAACAAGAGGCGATAGACCGTGAATTGGAGTATGTGTACTGGAAAGAGGCAAAAGAAGGGGATTTATGCCTTTCAGACGATGGATATGTGGCAGAATGCATCCAAAGGCAGAAATATAAGGACGCAGAACAAATTGTAGTGCCTTATGGAAGAATGTGGATATCTGATAGAGCAAAACTAACCTATGAAAATCATCGAGATACAGGAGAATATGGTCAATGTGGGACAATGACTTGGGAAGAGAGAGAAAGTCGCAGGACACGTACAAAAAACGCTGTAAATGTCTATGTGCAGATGATGATGCAGACTGGGAAAATAGATTGGAACCAATTAGGGAACATTTATCGCAAAGACCAGGAAAAACCAGACCTTACTGCGAAAAGATTATTTAAAACAGAGAGTGTAAAACGAATGGTTGATAAAAAAATACAAGAATATTTGAATGATAGGGATATGAATCAGGGAGATGTCCTTGATATTATCTCGGAAGCCATAGAATTGGCTAAAAAGAACGGAGACCCTAGCAATATGCTACGTGGGGCAGAGCAATACATCCGAATTATGGATATGTTGCCTAATAAGAGCCAAATAACAGATACGGTACAGATAGATGTAACGAAAAAGATATTAGATGAGATAGAATCAGAAGAATCTCGACAACTGAAACTGGAAAGGAAACAGGATGTACAATGAAACTAGAGTTAATCATAGACGAACCAAGCCTAAAAAATCCAAGCCCAAAAGAAAAAAGACACGTGATAATCGAAGCAAACGCAAAGGATACTAAAAAATTAGATTCTTTTATGAAGGTAATGCAGGATGTTGCGGAAGATATGGGTTTACGTGCTTATTTGGATACAAGAGAATATTTACTGGGAAAAGATTATTAGGGTGTTAAATACTTAATATGTATTCAAAGTGTATTTTCTCTCGACAAGCTCAAAAAAAAGTGGGTAAGTAGTGTCCCACAATGACTACAAAAAAGGGAAACTACTCTCCCATAATGCACATTGGCAAGGTACTTCCCACGAATTATATAGTATGATTCAGGAATTAGAGGAAAAAGTAAAAAAGTTAGAAAAGAAATGGAAAAGAAAGACCAAAAAAGGGTACTTCAGAAACTAAGGACAGATATGATGCTATTTGGGAAAGTATGTATTCCCAATATGTTTTCAGCTAAATCTCCTGATTTTCATTATGATTTAACAAAACACATAATGAACTACGATAATAAGCAGATAAACATTATTGCTCCTCGTGGTCACGCCAAGTCTTCTATTGTAGGTGGTATTCTGCCAATGCATCATTTATTTTTTGGAGAAGGAAAGAAACTGATAGTATTATGCTCCAGAACGCAGGACCACGCAGTAAAACTACTGGGATTAATTAAAGATACATTGGATTATAGCGAACAATGTAGACAGCTATTTGGATATTGGGGCTCTCATTCAGCAAAAAGCTGGGCAAAGACAGAAATAGAACTGAAGGATGGGTCTATGGTGATATGCAAAGGGACAGGTCAGCAGTTACGAGGAATAAAAATAGGGAACCAACGTCCAACGCTTATTATCATTGATGACCCTGAGGATGAAAACAACACCAAAACAGCCGAGGCGATGGAATCTAATCTCAGATGGTTACTGCAATCGGCTGTTCCTTCAGTTGACCCACGTAAAGGGAGATTGATTGTGATTGGAACTCCTCAGCACGAGCGTTGTATGGTGGAGACTTTAAAAGAGATGAAAGGTTGGAAAAATTTATCCTATAAGCCAGATATAGATAATGGGGTGGCATTATGGGAAGATTGGTGGTCGATTAAAAAATTAAAGCAGAAAAAAGAAGAATTGGAGTCTATCAATAGGCTTTCGGTCTTTTATCGTGAATATATGTGTGAGATTGTGGGAGACGAAGACCAATTATTCAGAGCGGATGATTTTCGGCATTATAAAGGGAAAGTATGGTTAGATAACGATAGAAATGCTTATTTAGAGATGGAAGAGCCTGAAAAGAAACAAATTCCCATAAATATTTTCACAGGAGTAGACCCTGCTTCCAGTACAAAGCAAACGGCAGATTATAGTGTGATATTCAATATAGGTGTGGACAAAGACGGAAACAGGTATGTGTTGCCATATTACAGGAAGAGGGCTACTCCTCTGAATTTAGCTGAGGCGATAGTAGACAATTTCCGTAAGTATCGTTCCCAAAAGACACGGATTGAGAGCGTTGGGTATCAGGAGATGTTGCGAGAATATGTAATAAAACGTTGTGAGGATGAAAATTTATTCATTCCTGGCTTAAATGTGAAAGAAAACCCTCGAAACTCAAAAAGCAGAAGGTTGGAAAGCTTACAACCTATCTTTGCAAGAGGGCAGGTTCATATTCAAAAAGATATGCAAGACCTCATTAATGAATTGTTGCTATTTCCTAGAGGAAAGCACGATGATTTATTAGATGGAATGTACTATGCAAACAAAGGGTCTTATACCCCTCATCACGAGACAAAAGATGAAAAAACTCCCATTTTAGGATTATCTGCAAGAAAAGTAGTGGATTGGATGACAGCATAAGCATAAATGACTTGTGGCTTGGTGCTATCACGAGGATAGTTTTCATACAATTTTATGCCTATTAATGTTCATCCAGAAGTCCAAAGGTCAGAAGACCTTTTACGAGAATATCACGGACAACGCTCAGATTGGGCAAGTCAGGCAATGGAAGACGATGAGTTCAGGAACAGTTCCCAATGGACGGCTGACCAAGTAAAAATATTAAAAGGAAGGGCACAAAGTCCAATTATAGACAATGTAGTCCATCCAGCCGTTGAACAGGCAAAGGCACTCCTTACAGCAAACAAACCCAAGTTCCAATCAACAGGTAGAGAAGATAGCGATACAAAGGTTGGAAGAGTCTTTTCTGATATTATGTCCTATATCTGGGATATATCGAATGGCAATACAGAATTAAAGCAAGTCATTGACGATTATTACGTAAAAGGGTTGGGTGCTTTATTTGCTTATATAGACCCTATGATGGATTTTGGTAGAGGAGAAGTCTGCTTTAAGTCCGTAGACCCTTTTGATTTATTTATTGACCCAGCATCAAGAGATACATTTTGTAGAGATGCGAGCAATATTATTATTTCTAAAACTTTAACAGGAGAACAAGTACGCAATGCGTATCCACAAGTAGTAAAAAGCTCTAGTGAAGGAGGAGGAACTCTGATTTCACAAATGGTAGAGAGTATTAATGACTATTATCCTTCAAATAATAGAGACTCCTCTGAATTAGACCAAAAAGTTGGTCCTATCGAAGATTCAAACCAAACAGATAGTAAAACATTCCAAGTAATAGACAGATATGAGAAGGTTCAATTACCATTCTGGCATTGTGTAGACACAACCAATGGAAATGAATTTATACACGCAGATGCCGATTATCAGGAATTTTTGCAGTCTCCAGCCTGTATTGTCCAAAACTCTCAAGGGATTGAACACGTTACGGATAAATATAAGGTACAAGAATTAATAGGAATGGTGGAACAGCTAGGAGAAGTGTTCCATATGATGATTGACCAACAAACTGGGCAACCAATGCCTATGCCTGGAGAAGAGCACGAAGGTGCAGTTCCAGGCTCTACCACAAAAATCACTATCGTTTCTATAGCAGAATTAGAGGCAGAGGGAATAGTAGTTTGTAATAAAGTACTAGTAGACAGAATAAAGCGAGTGCTCTCTATTGGACGAGTTATGATTGCGGTGCAGATTATGGATATTGAAGAATATCCTATTGTTACCCTGATGAATAGGCATAATAGAAATCCATATCCAATGAGTGATGTGCGATTTATTAAACCAATACAGGAATATATCAATAAGATTACTTCTCTTATTATTGCTCACGCTAGTTCTTCTACAAATACAAA
>Ga0098059_1001126_pt1 | contig 13792 bp, 13 predicted proteins | sample 20_taG_FD_92580 | JGI IMG/M metagenome (GOLD analysis project Ga0098059, IMG submission 92580) | Marine viral communities from the Subarctic Pacific Ocean - 20_ETSP_OMZ_AT15318 metaG | ecosystem: Environmental > Aquatic > Marine > Oceanic | place: Subarctic Pacific Ocean | collected 2015-01-19
ATCATCATTTTGTTTATATAAGTTAATGTTGTATTTAGCAAATAAACATTCATCACCAACCGAACCAGTGTAATTATATGCAGATAAATCATTACAATCATCATAATTTTCAAATTGTGGTCCTGTTGCACATACAAGAAAATCAGGACTGTTTAAATCTTCATACATCGCAAAATAATAATCCAAACATTCATCCCATTCACATAATTGATTGTAAGCCAATAATGATGGTAAGTTATAATTATTTAAATTGTTTACACCCTCTACAAAATCACAAAAATTTGAAGATATCGTATATATATTATTAGATTCAAATGTAATCTCTTGTACATTTGGTAAATTTTCTCTATTAAAACCAGCATCTACATATCTTATGGTATTATTACCCATATAAAGAAAATGTAAACTATCCCATGATGATTCATCTACAGAAGTAATATTAACCAAACCGTCACTACTATCTAATGTTAATTGATTATTACTAAAATCAATAGTATGTGTTATTGAATTTCCGTTAAATGTAAATTCAACATCACCAGTTTGTAACATATTATTATTAAAATAAATATGAGTGTGAGTTGATAAAGCTGTTTCATTTGTTAAAAATGAAATAGATTCATTATTTATAAGATTATTAGACATATTCAATTTTTGAACATTAAAGGGAGATTCATCTACCCCAGGTATTAAATTATGTGATACATCTATAACCCCATCGTCTGATGTAATTTGATTGTAATCAACAGGTAATGTACTATTAAAATTATTATAACTTAAATTAATATAAGTGGCATAATCTTCGAATAAATAACCATCATTATTATTAACTTTCCAAGCACCAAAGTATTCATTATTAGTATCAACACCAGTGTCTGACGAGAAACTCAGTGGTGGTCCACTTGAAGCTGCACCCAATTCTTCTGTTGGGAAATCATTCATACCACTTACGTTCGGTGGCCATGTACCACCTGAATTTTGTTTTATGGATTGAAATTTACCATATAAATCTGTTTGTAATCTATTAACATGTTCTACTGAAATTCCTGCATTTTCTAAACCATCACCGGTGGTATTAACACTTTGAGGTATATTAGGTGGTGGTCCTGTGTATCTTGTACACTCACCACTACTATATGATATATCATCACAAATAGGATTTGATAAATCTAAATATTTTAACTTAGGAAAATTATTCTCAATATCTATATTGGATAAATTAATATTAGTAACCACATTATCATCATCATCTTTAATTATAACATTTTTTAATACCAATGCCTTTAAATTTGGCCAATAATTATCAAATATGTACCATGGGAAGCCATTGTCTCTTGGATTACTTGTTGATAAGTCTGTATAATCCGCATATAAATTTGAATATATCTGTGAAGTTAATGTACTTAAATTTCTTTCGAACTCAGATGAACCATTATTATATTGAGCAGAATTATTATGATACAATGTTGGATGGAATAACATTCCAGTTCCCGAAAGTCCATCCCAGGATTCAATTGCAACTGTTGCTTGTTGCCAACTTCCATGACCACCCTGATTCATTTGACCTATAAATGGTGGTATATTTTCATACCCATCAGGATTATTATTCCAAATTTCTCCATCAGATACACCATATTTATCGGATTGACACTCACTCGGTATGTCTGTATAATCTTCAAAAGAAGGTACATCTCCTGGATTTCTAGGATATGTATATAAACCGCGTTTACCACCTCTTTTAAAAACTAAAGGTTTTTCTACAGTACCCTCACATACCAAAGCTGCAACTGATCTATATATAGTAGCATGATGTGATGTTTCTAGTTCCGTATTAAATGTACCATTTGCACAATAACCATCTTCCCCGTCTAGTTTCTCAATATGAGTATAAGCATGATTCCAATATCCATTAAGTGGTGCAGCACTGTTAATAATATGATCAGGATAGTCTGGGTGATTATGTACATTGTTATTCCTAGTAGGATTGGAAGATTCATATATAAATCTACAAGGAAATACAAAAGGAGCCATATTATGAGGATCTATTTTATCATTCGTAGTATCACGTATATTAAAATCTCCTGGATCACCTGTGCCTGCCATTACTGACAACAATTGATTTTCTTTAACTCCCCATTTTAAATTACATGTTTTATACCAATCATGAGGCCCATACAAACTCTTTGGTGCTGAAAACATATTGGATGCAATAGCAGAATAAGCTAGTTTGGAGTTATATTCCCCCTCATAAAAATCTTCAGTATCTACACTCATACCAAAAGGAAAATTACAATTTCTCCAATAATCAGTATCATGATTATGTGCCAGTGTACTTCTTTTTATTGGGATAGGCATACGTTGTGGTGTTTGTCTAGCGAAAAATAGATATTGTGGGCAATCAAAGGGTTCTTCAGGATAAATTTGATAAGTTGTACCAGCTTCACCTGTATCAGATTCATTAGCATTATAATGTTCAACTAAATATGGAGAATTACATTGATTATGCCAACCTTCTATATCCCAATAGAGTCCTATAATCGAATTAATTTCCGATTGATAAGTACAATTCCACATTTCATTTGCGTAATCAGAAGTCCATTCACCACCTTCTTTAATGTATGACATTCCCTCAAAAAGAGGTTCAAAACCTGATGCATCAACTATTCTACTTGCATCATACCATGGTGTATATTTTTGATTACATTCACATCTCCGATGTGGTTTATCGGAAATAAACAGTTTTTCAGGATATCCTCCACTACCTTGATGCCAAGTCGATTCAAGACAGTCGTGATCCCAAATCGAATCATTTTCCTCGGCATTACAATGATTACCACCAGTCCATTGAATAGATGCCCACGCACTCCAGTCTTTAATTAAAGAAGTATAAATTTCATTAGTATTAAAATATTGTTCTGGTTTCAACCCACCAAGTACATGCATATTAACTATACTATCTGCACGTCCAAACAAACTACCGCCAGGTTGTCCTATAGGCCCATCTCCACAATTAGAATCAAGATATTCAAAATTAGGCATTTACTAGTCCTCCATTTTGAAACCACGAGCTGTAATAAGCTGTGTTTTTGATATAACTTCTACTTTACACCTTGCTCCATATCCAGAACGATAAGTTGGTGTATAACTATTTATGGGATCTATATTTCCTCTCCAATAATCAGGGTTTCTTGAACATTCTATAGTATTATGATTTTGATGAAAAATTGTTGTTGTTGGGCAATCATCTGTAGCTAAAGCAAAAGAACCATCCTCATCTATAGTTGGATCATAACTGGCTACAATAAAATACCACTCATCAAAATCTATTGGGATTCTTGTATATGTTAACATACCGGCTAAACGATTACTTTCAGTTAATCCAGATGTTGCCCAGCCTGCGATATCAACAGGAGATACTTCTGTTCTAACTCTACCACTATCATAAGATATACCCACATGTGAATCTCGTAATGTTTCATTCTCATCAGTTTCTTTTACAACTAATCTAACAAATCGTTCATAATCATTGTCACTAAAAAATGGTGAACCTGAATCTTGTGTCCATACATTTTGATCTGTAACATAATCACCATATGTTGGCCATGCAGTACTAATTGGATCATTTTTATTTACAACAAATGTTTCCAATTTAAATCCAACAGGATCTTTACCACGAAGTGGATTACCATAATTAAATAATGTACCACTACCTACTCTATCTTTAAATCTAACCCACATAGTTATTGTGAAACCATCTGTTTCCCAATTTTCCATGCCAATATTTTCACTTTCACCATTTCTAATAATAATCGATTGATTTAAATTTCTTATTTTAAGATAACCAGATGATTTGTTTTGATAAGTTGGTCTTACATCTTCAAACTCTTCACCTTCTTCTTGTAATTTATCATCCAAAAATAATTTCACATCTTCATATAACCATTCCAATGTTTTATTTTGATTCGTGTTACCCATAGGTACATTTTCATCCAATCTAGTTATAAATCCTTCATATGGATTAGTAAATTCAACAATATCATGTTGAGGATCATATGGTATATAATCAACTGGATCTGTAGATCCTTCAGGATCATAAGCCAACGCATCAAGTAAACCATCCCCCTCTGTTGGATCACCTTGATCGGGAATTGGTATATCACCAAAAAATGGGATTGCTCCTTTTAACCTATTATACTCTTTGAAAAAGTTATCTATCTCTTGTTGTCTTGTAAGATTCCCAGGTAAAAGTTCAAATATATTTGTATCTAATATATCACGAGCTACATCTGTGTTTATATCAGTTTGAGTTTCTTCGAATGTAAAAAATTGACTTAAAAATGGTACTATTTCAGGTACATATAAATAATCAGCAGAACAAGCTGTTTTATTTTCATCAGCACCACCAATACCACTAAAATCAATATAATCACTTTGCCATGGTTGATCATCTCTAAAATTCCTTGATTTCCCATCAGCTTTTACATAAGATAATTGACTATAATCAACAATAGTATAATCAGTACCATTTGATAAGCAATTATTAACAACATAATTAATTGTAGTATCGAATTGTAATTGTGATGTTTGATAATCTTCTTGGTATATAACTTCAGGAGATGTTTGATTGTACATCCCAGCCGATTCAGTGCTTGGTACAGAAATTTGTCCACTTGATATAGTTCTTCTATATTGAGATACATCTATGCCTGATTTTGCAACTGTTATCTTTAATATTTTATCTACTAAATCTTCTCTTACTTGTTGTAGTGTAGCCATATAACCCTACCTTTTTACTATAAATTCAAAATTGTCATCAAATATTTGTTCTTGCCCATCATCATATTTTACTTTATATAATATTTTATAAACCCTATCAGGTGAAAATCCATTTAACCATTGTATAAAATAAAGTGATGTTGAATCACAACTTAATTTTGTATAATCAGAAAATGGAACTATAGTTTCACCTGTGGCTATATCTATTATAGAGTATGAACCACTACCTTCTGGGATATAAGAACCTGTTATCGTCTGTACGGATGTGTTAAATCTTCGTTGTATATATCTTTTTCTAGCACCAACTCTAAATTTAACTTTTTCAGTTTCTTTATAATATTTCTTTAAACCTTTCATATATAAATAATTATCAGCTTCACCACTTGATGTTAATTCCGTTAAACTACCCGTATTATTACCAGTACACGCCACATGGTCATCCCACCTCACTTCCAATTTCGGTGGATATATTGTATGTGTTTGAGCGGAGAAAAATTTAAAGTGGCCAAAAGTTTGATTATCCGTTTCTTGGCTACCAGAAAATTTTAATAAAATCCATGATTAGTTACAGACGCACTTTCAAACCAATGATTAACTATATCAGTAACATCCATATTAACATCAGGTGATTCATATGAAAATGATTGACTAGCGTTAGTTGGATTACCACCACTACCTGTATCATAATATGTTACACCCAAACCACTAAATTCACTGTAACTTGCACCATCATCTGAATTACTCCATGTTACAGCAGACATACCTGGATAATTATTTCTATTTTCCCAACTCACACCATTAGTTGTTTTAGGATTATCACCAAATTTACCAGTACCTTCATCCCAAGATTCAGATATTGGAAACGCTTCTAATGTATAATCTGAAGATAATTCTTTCACACCTTCAGCTTCATATAATCTTAGATAATATCTTGGACTTGTAATTTTACCCTGTGATACAGATTGTGAAACCTCTGTTAAATTAAAATGTACTAATACCCGGGTTTGATAATCGAAACTCTGATTAAAGAAATTCTTTTTAAGTTCAAGAATAGGATCTTGACCATAGTTTTGATCTTTTTCTGATATACCAGTAGTGTCAGCATTTGAACCACTTGATATCCAGGAATCTTTTGTAGCGTAAATAAAATGATGCATTATTTCACAATTCCTTTCACATTTTCATATGGATTTTTTAATTCAAAAACAGATGGTGTTGTAGATGGAAAAACTGTATTACCACCACCATAAGAAGTGCCACTAAAGAATGATTTAAAATCATATTTCCAACCATAACCAGCAGTTCCATCTTGAGCTATATTTTGATTTTCTTCATCATATCTGTAGTAATATAATGGTTTTGATGCATCAGATAAATTCTGATTAAACATATTATTACCACCAAAATTTTGTGTTAATTCTACCCACTCAACAGCTCTAACACCTTCTAACCCCAGTAACTCATATTCTAAATCACTTAAATATAATGGTTGTCTAAATTGTAATTTATCTATGTTAAAATAATTAATAATTGTATTTATACATCTTAATTTAACATCAGATTTATTTGAAGTTCTATGTGCAACTACACTAAACCCTACTCCAAAATTAACAACTTTACCAGTTAACAATTGTATATCATCTGTTATCATTCTATAATTTTCTAAATAACTTTTTAGATTAATCCATAATTGATTTGAGGATTTCACTTCAACTAAATTTTTACTGTCATTGTATCCTAATATATGTATTTGAACATTACCTTGTTGTGCATTAAATAATGATCCACCAGTTGCAAATTGTTCTTTTAAAGTTTGCAATTTTGATTTAAGTCCTATTATTTCAGTTAAATCGCTAGCCCCAGGATCTCCAGATTGATCCAAATCCAGTAAATTCCAGAAAAATTCCAAATCACCATATGTAGTTGCACCATCTGGTAAATTTGCATTAGCTTCATATTGTGTAAGTAAATCTGAAACAGCTCCTGTATCACCCTGTATAAAACCAAGTACATTTATCATCTTATCTATATCAGCTTGACTAAAACTCAAATCAGTTTCAATTACACTAGCTAATGCCGATCTATCAACAAATATCTTTGCTATTTTACCAAACTTTGCTGGCATTGCCAGACTTCTAGCTTCAAAATCTTCTTTAGTAACACATCTGGTTTGTGATGCAAAAAATGCTCTTGAGTTATGTCTTATCTCTTCTATAGTTTCACCATTTGAACCACCTCTTGCCGGAAATTCATTTGTTACACTTACATCACCACTATCAGTACCAGTATAATTATGTGTAGTTAAATCATTTGCCGATACATTTGATGCCATCCCACCACCAACTCTATACCTAACAGTCAATGTGGTATTATTAGGTGATTCACCTAATGTTGATTGATAATCACCAGCAAATGGATCTACTGCATCTGTTATTTCTGTTGTTGATCCTGGTAATGTAACACCAACTTGTTCTAATTGATATAATTCACTACCTTCTATTTGCCCACTTCGTAATACACCATTACCAAATACTAAAGATGTTGTATTATCATCATTCAATTCAGTTATAAATCTTTTGGATGTTTTTCTATATTCTAATGAATATGGTACTGATACATCATCTACTATACTACTTACACCAGCGATATTACCACCATAAGATGTTGTACGAATACTTGCTGTATAATATGTTTCCAATGGTACTTTATCTTGTGCTAAATAATTAACCTCATACCATCTATTGCCACCTTGATCAAAAATATCTATTATATCTATAACATTAGTATCAGTAATATTTAACTTCATAAATTTTGAAGGACTACCTATTTTAAATGTTTTTGTTTTGGTTTCACCAGATATGGCTTTTATATTTTTTGATATTTTCCAAGTATCTACTATACCATTGGAATCAAATGTATTTTGACTAATAGCAGCTGAACCTGTTATTGTAAAATCAACAACATCCAATGTTTCAAAAAATATAGATGTATCATTTGTTGATGTAACTCTAGTTCCTTTTGGTATAATAACAGTTTCAGTCATATCTATTGTTTTATGATTTACATCACCTGATGATGCGACTATTTGTGAAAATTTTAAATCAACATATGATGGTGTTATAGCCTTTACCTTATAACCTAGCATATTTGCCATATTAATAACATTCCGTCTTTCTTCGGCCAGAGGTAACATCATCTCCTTATATTGTTGATCTATATAGTAACTTAAAACATCACCAACATAAGCAGACATTTCAATCAACATCATACCAGGTGAAGTTTCATTAAAATCACGATATGTATTTGGGAAATAAGTTTTTGCATGCTCCATCAAAGAATTTTTCAGAGATGAAAAATCTTTATTTAAATAATTAACATTAGTTACTTTATGATCTTTTTCCGAATACGGCATTATTAATCTCCAATATCAATTTGTACTGATTCAGTAGTTCTAGGATCAGAATTCAAATTAAATTCTATATAAATATTTATTTTATTTCTCCCAACATCATAATCAGCATCACTGTCAAATGATATCCGAATATCTCTAACCGTAACAAACGGAAACCATACATTAAAATCATTTATTATATCATTTTCTATAGACATCCGAGTTTCATCTGTGAATTGTTCAAATAAATATTTATGTAAACTAGTACCTAAACTTGGTTGCATTAACCTTTCACCTTTTTTAGTTTTACAAAATAATTTAATATTATTTTTAACTGCATCTAAAGTATAATTAGTAGAAGCAAAATAGCCTTCAACACCATCAGATTTTCTAAAAGGTAAATCTATACCTATAAAAACTAATTCATCTCTATCATTTACTAATGGTCTTTTATTTGTATCTAATATAGCCATCTATTACTCCTTGGATTCACCTTCACTTGTTTGTAATAATTCAATTGTATTATCACCAAATACATCATTAAATTCAGATTTACCATATCTTGGATCATCACCAACATATGTATATCCGGTAGCTGTCAATGTACCACCTTGTCCCTTACCATCTTTCCGTAAATCAAGTGGTCTTATTGTAACACCACCACCTGCTACTTCTTTAACTTGATTCATTATTTGTTCTTCTAATAAATTAACAGTAGCTATTACAGGATCTATACCTGGTATAGTAACAACTCCTCCTGAAAAATCTTTTAACTTATCATTTAATGGTTCCAACATACCTATAAACGATTTGAATAGTTCAATTATAGGTGAATATGGGCCCATTAATGTAGATTCTTTCACATCAGCTTCAAAAGAAGTAGCTGTTTTTATTTCTTCTAAATCAGATACCAATTGAGCTTTAGTTATAGTATGTTCTTGTTCCAACATAAAATTTTTAATTGCATCGGCTAATTTAGGTGCTAATTTAGTTTTAACATTATCATTATCCTCACCCATAGATTCTTTGAAAGCTTTATATATATCATCTTCTAAACTCACTATCTTTTTCCTGATTTCTCATAAGATTTTTTTAATACCGCACTATAATCTCTATTCATAAAATCCATAGCATTAGAATCAACTTTATTTAAATCCACACCTATACCAGCTGCAGCTTCTGTATCCACAGATGTATTCATCATATCACCATAAGATGATTGCATCACACTATTCATTTTAGTAAGAGGATTACCACTCTCTTCTAATACAGATGTTTTTGCTGTTTCATTCATTATATCATTCAATACAGAATTTGATGAATAATGTTTTTTCTCAACCATTCGTTTTTTTACTTGTTTTTTTGGATGATCCGATGATAGTGATGGTTGTTTCAATTCGGTAATAACCTCATTAATAGCCATCGCTACTTCTTCTCTTACTATTTTTCTTATAAATAATTGTAACTTCTGTGATTTCATATCACATTCCTCCTACTTATTGTTTTTGATCATTATTTTCTATGTAATGATGTTTACTTTGAAATTTAGAAGCCTGTGGTACACTAAGTGCACTTTTTATTTTTGCAACTTTTGACATACCATCAGGTGTCAATGGTCCTGATATACCACCTATAGTACCTGTTGTTTTTATTAATTCAAATACAGATGCCATTTCTAATAAAATTTTTCTTAATTCCTCACCCAATACAATAGGTTCTTTTTTATCCGTAGACTTCTTCCCAAAAAATATATTTCTGGATTCCATTACTAATTTTTCTTTAGTATTTATTGTCATATTATTACCAGATCCTAAATCTATATTATTTTTAGCAGATATTGTAATATTATTATCCTTAGCATTCAAAGTAATTCTATCACTACTTATATATATCTGATTTTTAAAAATAGGTAAATCATCAATAGTACCATAATTTTTATTAAAAGTTATTTGATCCCCATCATTACCACCACAAATTGTTCTTTTATTTTCTAAATCAGGATGTTCAGATCCCAAATTAAATTCAATTTCAGATGGGAAATTTTCTAATAAACTACCACCGGATAACATAGTTATCAAAGATCCATCAAAAATAGATTCCATTGTATGATTTGAATCTCTACCATTTGATATAGTTATATTCGGGTTTACAAATCTACTTCCAATTCTAATACTATTACCATGTCTACCTTCAAAAAGCATATCACCATGAGTTTCATTTTGCTCTATATTACCCAATGGATCATCTAATTTTTTAATATATCTTTTCTGCATTCTAGGTATAGATGATAATTGAAATGTTTGTTGTAATCCCAATCTATCCATTTCATTTACAGGATTATTATCCCATGAACTATATTTAGGATCTTCTGTAACTAAATGATTTACATTCCAATTAGGACTATTTATAGTATTTACAGGTCCAATATAATAATTTTCACCACCAAATTCACATAATAAAACTTGGTCACCTGGCATAGGTGTATCAACAATACCCCTCAATAAAGGATAATATTTTTGCCTAACCAAAGCTTTAAATTCAATAGCATCTGATGTATGTGGCCTAGCTAATATAGCATTAATATCTCTGGGTGAAGTGTAAGCATCAGATTTATCATTTCCATTTATACCAGATGTATATACAACATCAATAACTTCTCCAGGTACAAATTGTAAATGTACTGGTTTATTGAAATCAACTCTAATACCTTCCTGTTTTGTAGCTTCAGATAGAGGTGATATATAATCAAACCAACCCATAATTAACTACCAATCGATTTAGTTTTTATTTCTTCCAATCTATCACTTTCAGTTTGTAAATCATTTACAGTATCCTTCAATGTTATCATCAATTCTTCTTTTTCTTTTTCGGATAAGAAAGAACCATCATCATCAGCTGATTTTGATTTAGAAAATATACGTTGTAATACACTAGCCAACTTAACAAGATGTTCATCATTTTTAACAGATACTTCTAAATATTCTTTTATAATTGGTGCTAATAAAACAACATCATCAATTGATGTTATCATTTTATTCATTTCTTTTATAAGAGTTTGAATTTGAGTTTTCTTTTCAGAAGCATTGTTATAAATATCTTTAGTTAAATCTTGAAATGTTTTATTCCCAAAAATTATATCACTCATATATTATCTCCATAGTTTTATTCATATATAAATATAAAACTTATAGAAATAGATCAAAACAAAAAACCCTCATTTATATTGAGGGTTTTATTTTATCATTAATCTATAAAATATAACTTAGAAAAAAGGATGAATTTCATTGGTATCTAATAACATACCTTCCCTCTCAAATCTATTTAATAATTTAGGATAATGTTTTCTAAATACATTGGATACTTTAGTTATTTCTGATGTTTTGGCGTCGGTCATTTCCCTAATTAAAATATATAGAAATTTTTTATTGAAGTTTTCTATATCATTTCTATTTGAAATCAATTCAAGTACAGCATATGCTATTTTTCTATCTTTATCTTTATTAAATAATGATGGGATTTTAAATTCAAAATATCTAACAACCTCTGTCAATAAATCCGTAAGATGATTTATTTTTTCTTTATCATCATGTATAATAGTATCAGAATGTAAATTTATATCATCATGCGTTTTGTATTTTTTATAATTATTATTATTATGTAATATCAAATAATTCTTCGCAACAACTGAAAAATAACTAAACGCTTTAGAACCTTTTGTATGATCATATTTATGAATATTCATTATCATAAATGCAACAACTTCATGTTTTATATCATTAAAACCATAATCAAAATAACTAAACTTAAATGTGTTGATTATATTCTCTGCTAGTTTATCAAAAGCTTTATGTATTCTTTCTTGATAAATTTTATTTCTAATTGAATCATTTTCAGAATTATTATAATCTATTATGGCATTTTGTACTTCTTGCCCAAAATAAATTTTACTTTTTCGTTTTCTTCCCATCGGTATCTTCCTCTATTTCAAATATTTCATTTAACAATGTTTGTATTTGTTTTAATTGTTCAAAAAAGAAACCTGTTTCATCATCAGATTCATAATGACCCGATGAATCTACAGATTTCATCTTTTCAGTTGAAAATGAAATAATCTGCTGAAATTCTATTAAATAATTTTCATACTGATTTATTCTTTTTAATGCATGGAACAATGCAATGGAAATAAATGTTCCATATAAAATCAATAATATAACAAAAAACCACATCACGAAAATAACTCATCAAATGTTTTTTTCATATTATCAACTTGTTCTTTATCTACTTTCACCTGTATTTCCTCTTCTTCCTTCTCAACTTCCTCGCCTTGCATCCAATTCTGTTTTTCAGATATAGTTGATAACCAATCACCAAAATGTACTATTGAAGAAAGAATATGTCTTGTGTCAACATAAGCTCTGAAGTATTCTTCAGCTGCTTTATCAAACAACCCATCTGCACATATTATAGCTTTATATACATGTTCATTCACATCAACATTGTATTTTGATAATAGAAATAATGCTCTATCATGAACTGTCATATATTCCATTGTTTTATTTTGAGTGTACCATTCATTAAGTTTATTTCTTCTCCAATCATCAGTTTGATAAATATAATACTTTTCTCTACCATTACCCAATTTACCTAAATCATGAAACATTGCAGCTAATACAACATCTGAATCTGAATGTATTACTTTCACACCATTTTCTTCATATTGTTTTTTAATCTTTAACGAATTATTTATCACATGTAATACATGATCTAAATACCCACCCTTAAAACAATTATGATAATTTGGTCTACCTGATGCAGGTGCTGTTTTATATTCATCTTCGAAATCACTATGTAACTTTAGAATATTATCTTTTTGATCACCTTCAAAATGCTTGTCAATAATAGACATTAATTCATTCCAATTATTATCCATTTGTTCTTGATTAATCATTTTTCTTGCCTTTTTGTTTTGGAAATTTTAAGAACTTCTCTTTAGGTGTCATTGATTTTCTTTTTTCAACTTTACCTTTACTACCTATATCTTTCCACTCTTTTGTTTTTTCTATTGACCACATGTTATCTACCAACTTCCCCTATATACTTTTGTTTTGCTTCTTCATAGGATAACCCAAATAGTTTATCCCAAAAATGTAATTCTGATATTTCTCTTTTATCAGATTTTAGTTTATTAAATCTTTTTTCTGCTTTTGGTTTCCACCAATCCATTATGTATTGATTATAATATACGAATTTTTCCTGTAAAATCAAAGAGCTTTTTTCAATATCTCCACATAAAAAATCATTTGTATTTTCATAGAATGGGCACCAATAAATTCCTCTTTGTATTCCATGTTCAAATTCACTTGTCTTTAACCCACAAGTTCTATATATCTTACCAAATGCACCCAATCTATCTTTACTCTTTTCACCAAAATATTCTTCCCATCTTTTAACTACAGGTCTTGGCAATTTAATTGGCATTTTACCAGATGTTTTTCCCATCTTTTTAAATGTTGGTAATCTATTATATTGTGAGAAAGTACCATATAAAGATGTAGTTGTCATCCCAACTAATTTGTCACCATAACTGCATTCCCATACGTCTCTAATTGTATCTGATGTTATGAGTAA
>Ga0098059_1001127_pt1 | contig 13788 bp, 8 predicted proteins | sample 20_taG_FD_92580 | JGI IMG/M metagenome (GOLD analysis project Ga0098059, IMG submission 92580) | Marine viral communities from the Subarctic Pacific Ocean - 20_ETSP_OMZ_AT15318 metaG | ecosystem: Environmental > Aquatic > Marine > Oceanic | place: Subarctic Pacific Ocean | collected 2015-01-19
AGAACATCTTAAAGGGGCAGTTAGTTCTGGTATTGCTGCATACCCGGGCATAAGTGATACTATGAAAGGAGGCGAGGGTGTCGACATCGCTCCTGCTGGATCTCCAAGCTTGGGGGTAGATACAGAACTTAAACTCGATGAGGACTTATATGACGAAGATTTCCTTAAGATGTTTAAGGAAAGATATGCCAAAGGGAAATCATCATAATGGACTATCCTAATCTAAAAACTCCTTTAGCCAAAGCTAAAACAGATAAGTCAACTTATACTAGATTATGGGACTTGGCTTTAATGTATTTACAAGGCAAACAACACATTGTCTATGACAAGAATTTAAAGTCTTATGTTACAGCCAGGATGGATCAACATAAGGCACAGTATACAGTCAACCTCTTAGTTAACATCTATCGACACATCGTTTCTAGACTGGCAGTTGAGTATCCCTCAATTTCAGTTCTTCCTGCCTCTCCTTCAACAGAGGATATTCTAAAAGCTAGATCCTCAGAAGAGGCACTTAAATATTATTGGCACAATAACAACATGAAAGAAGTTATTAATGAAGCCGTTAAGTGGCTTGTTAGTACTGGTAATGTTGGACTACAAACATTCTATGATCCTGATCTAGAGTCAGTTGGTACTAAGGTAGTTTCTCCTTATGATCTGTTTTATGAATATGGTGTCAAGGGACCAGAAGAAAGCCAATGGGTTGCCGTTAGGCAAGTTGTTGTTAAAGAAGAATTAGAGAAGCGCTTTCCTAGATTCAAGGATAAGATATCAGCATTACCAGATGCAGTAGTATCTTATGGTGGTGGTAGCTGGGAAGACGCACCAGAAGGTAGAGCAGAGATTTATGAAGTATATTGGAAGGATGGTAGATATGCTTTGATCAACGGGGACTTACATCTATTTGAAGGAGAATACCCCGTTGGCGCAACGCCTGTACAACTAATTCGTTATACCGATATTCCCTATAGTTTATGGGGAGTTGGTCTTGTCTCTAATCTATTAGATCTACAATCACTCTATAACAGAGTTAGAAATCAAGTTGTTGATAATGTAGACCTTATGAGTCACCCTAAGTGGTTGATCCCTAAGACAGCAGGTGTGCCTGCTAATTCAATCAAGGGTAAGCCGGGGGAGAAGATTTATTATAATGCTGCTAGTCCTCCACCACAACAGATTGCTGGTGCTGGATTACCACAGTATGTTATGAACCATATTCAGCAATTGCAAAATGAAATGCTAGATGTTGCTGGACTACATTCAACATCAGTTGGAAAGAGGGCTGTAGGTATCAACTCTGCTGCTTCTATTAATGCTCTTTCTGAAAACGATACTTCGCAACTTCAAGTAACACAACAGAATATTGAATATGCTGTACAGAATATAGCTAAAACAATTCTAATCTTCATGAAGGAATATTACGATAAACCAAAGATGATGAGAATGTTGGATGGTCAAGGTTCAGTTGTATTCAAGAGTATTTCATCGACCGAAGTTGTTGATACTCCTGAGATCTTTATCGAAGCCGGATCACTCTTCCGAGATGAAACTATGGACAGGAAGCAAAGAATACTAGACATGGTTGAAATGGGTATTATTGATAAGGACGAGGCTGCTGCTGAATTACACTTTAAGACAGACAACAAGTCTATCCTAGATAAACTAGCCACCATGTCACACGCTCAGGACATGCTTAAAGCTGCTGTCGCAGGAAGAGGAATTGAATTCTTCCCAACAGATGATCTAGATTTAATTGAGAGAGTCTTTGCCGAGTACATTAGAAGTCCCGACTTCTATGAACTCTCACCACATTTGCAACAGCATGTATCCAAGATTTATGGACAGATATTCCCAGCCAAGGGACAGAAGGCGCAGCTACAACAACTTAAGTCTGGTGGTGCTCAAGCTGCCAAACAACAAGGTGCAGAGGCTGCTGCTAAAAAGGCTAAGGCTAAGGCTGCTATGGATAAAGATCTTTCCTTCTTTAATCGTCCTGCGCAAACTCAAGGTAGAGGTCCTGGGCAGCCTGCAACTTCCGAGGAGGCTGCAGCCAGAGGTGCTGAAGCAGCCATGGGCGGTGGCGTAGGAGGAGGAGGTTGATATGAATACAGGAGAAATTAAGCAACTGTTTAAAGACTTTACTGATGAAGCTGATACAACTTTTATTACTGCAGCCAATGTAGAGTTGTACTGCCAAATTGGATATGATCAATTCCGTAGAAAAGTTAGTGAGTATGATCCCTTCTTTTACACTCAGACATTCACCTTTAATGTTTCAAGTGGTAATATTAATCTAAGTACACAAGCGCCTGTAGAGGAAGCAGCAGTCTTTCTACTGGGTTCTGGCGCTACCCCTACCACACCACATGGTAAGATGTCTCAACTTATTAGAGTTGGTATTCAGACTAGTAGTAATCGATTGCCCGATTATTGGATGACTGGTGCTACTTCTGAAGAGGATCTGATCAATGCTGTAAGGACTTACCTTCTAAAGGGACAAACTCTACATTTCGGTGAAGAAAGTTTAAGCGCTACCGTAAGACTCGATTATGTTCCTGTACAGAATATTAATGGGGGATGGGCTGCAGCAGCAGCCTTTGTAGATGATTTATCAGAGTTTCATGATTTAATAGCTTTATATGCATATGGCAATTATGCTATCAGAGATGGTGCTCCTAATCCTATAGTTGATAATCAATTGCTAAGGAGAGAACAAGCACTCATAAGTTACTTAAGTCATGGAAGATCTCAAGAAGCAGCTAACCATGTGAGTTACGTACCATAATGGCTGTCAAGGGTAAAGATGTAGAACTCCTAGTTGATGGGATGAATGCAGATTCAACTCACAAAGGCGCCTATATCCAGAATATGGATAGACATATTAACTGGAAGGTTCGTAAGGGATTCGGTCAGAGTACTCAATTTGACACAACCTTAGGCTGGGATGATTGGGAATTCATTAGACATGTTGGATCCAGATATCTTAAAACTAACTTTGGTCATGAGCAGATTGTTTCTATCTGTTTAATTAAAACATTTACTGGCAACCTAGGAGGTACCGGAGGTGGTAGTATACTAACTCGGGTACAAAAAGTAGGACAATATATTACAGCCTACATGGTATCGATTTATGATATCACTACAGATGAGATATGGGAAGAAATAGTCCACCCAAATACAAACGATGTTGCTCTAAATGGTACTGCGTTTAAAGGCAGCACCAATAACATGAGAGAGTTAAGGGGTCGTTATGAAACATATTTTGAAGACGATGTAGAGACAAACCTATTTGCTGATTCTGATGCTAAGTTCTTCTTCGAAGAAGTTAACGATACACTCTTTTTCGGTGATTCTAGAACAGGTATTCTAGCTTATATTCCAGCAATATTCGAAGGATCCCGCATACAATCAACTGATGGGGTACACCATAATGATTGGGCTATTGGTTATTCTGAATCCTCTAGGATAAGAAGAGTTGCACCCCGTGATGGTGACTTCGCTGATGCATATGCTTACCTAACAGAGACTGAATTTCCAAAACCTATCGACATTACCTCAGTATTAAATCGTATTGTTTATGTAGATAAGGGCGCCATCTACTTTAGTGATATAGGCAATCCTACCAGCATTATTGCTGATAACGTACTTCAAGTAGCATCAGAAAATCCAATCACAGCCGTACAAGAATTAAACGGTCAGATTCTTATTTTTACAAAGAGTGAAACCTTTTATTATCAACCTTCTGTTGGGGTTGTAGTCTCAGCAGGTAGACTGCAGAAAGTCTCTAATCAAATTGGTTGCATTAGTCCAAATACAATTGTTACTGCTGAGGGATCCGCCTTGTGGGTCGATACTGGTGGTGTATATACGAGCGCTAATGGTGTAGCGATCAACACGATATCACAAGGTATAGAAAAACTCTTTACTGATTATATTAGTAATCCTCTTTCAAACTTCTTTAATAATAGTGGTATTATATCTAATGCTTCTCTTGGCGCACTAGATCAGGGTAATCTGATTTTTAGATTCGACCCTAGACAGGTAAGTGTTACCTTCGATCACATAAGAAAAAGTTTAATATTTGCTATTCCTAAAGAAAATATAGCTATGATTTGGAACAGTGGTGGCTGGAGTATATGGAATTTTGAATCGATCGCAGCCAATACTAATCCTGAGGCTATTAAGAATATTGACAATCCATGGTTTGTTATGGGAGAAAATCAGTTATATCTAATTGGATCTCCTGACAGATATAATATTACTAATGCTGCTCGATTTATAACTGGAGTAAATATTGGCACTGGTGCTCCGTTATCTACTGACCTTACTGATCAGCCTACTACACAAACACAGGGTGGTTCATATTACATATTAGAATATGGGAGAGGCGGATCTCCTGATAGAACTGTCATTGCAAAGGATAATGGTAATAGCGCACAGTATTCAACAAAAGATAAAGTTGTTGAAGATCGTAGAACCGCTCAAGGACGCTGGTATTCCAATCCTGTATCTGGGAAGAACCCGCCAACTAGGCAAGGACAAATTGAATTTGGTGAATGGGTACCGGTTAAAAAGGGTACCCTATTGCCTAGAAGTAGATCACTTAATCAGAATACTGTATTGTATGATAAGTCATTTTTAATACCAGTATACTTTACACCTGATACTGCATGGACTCCTACTGATCCAACAACGGCATCTACTGTAGCTGCCGGATTCCCGGGATTACCTACTAACATTAGCCTCGGTTTTGATTTTGATAATGTACATTGGGCTTTCTATTTTAGAGAAAATAACTCTACATCAATTGATGACTATTATCAGATTAATGCAATCTTTCCACCTGAAAGAGTACGTTCAATGGGTGGGTGGGGTGCAGATACATCAGAACCTGTAAATGGATCACATGGTATTTTTGTTAAAAAGGGAGTAGCCGGTCTTCCTCCAACGGCGCTAGGAAGAGATGGCTGGAATGTTGATGCTATCTTTGATTATGATCAGATTCGTTCTGTAGCTGACTACCAATATGATGGGATGAATGTCAATAGAAGATATAGAAATCTACTATTCTGGCTTCCAATCTACTATACCGGAGGTAATCTAACAGGTACCAATGCTCAGGGTACTTCTTATCCTGCAGATGGAGCAGATGATGTTATGTCAGCAGGAATTACAGGGCTTGCTTCCTACTATTCTAGAACTGCACCATTTGGCGGCGGGAATCATGCTAGCTATGGTATTCAACAATGTAACCTATATCACTTTGAACCTTCTTATTTAGATAAGACATGGAGGCAAGGCAAATCTGCTGGAGGTACCATTTCTGTTAATAGTGCTGACCCTAAACAACCTATCGATTGGGTTTATAAATCAGAACAAATTGGATTAGAAGAAGCAGCACAGGTAAAGGCTAGAAGCCTATGGCTTAGAGTCAAAGCGCATGGTGTTGCAACTACTGGTAAAGCATTAGTCGCAGGAGATTGTATATACGGACAATTGAATGCTGTACTAGGTTCCGATTGGAAAGACTGGGTATCTCAATTTATTGATTATCAAGATACTGAAATCAATAAAGATATTCAAAGTATTCTTGACGAGAGTGAAGGGACAAGCGCCAATAATATTAGAAGTAGAATATATGATGCATCTGATGTTGTTAGTAAAAAGACTTTTAATAATAGTAGTATATACTGGGGCAGTGACTCGGCTTCTTCCAGAGGGAACTATCTTATTGATGATGAGGAATATGACACAATTAATATGTCAACATCCGTTAAGGGTGAGTACTTTTCATGGATGCTTTTTGGACATATGCAGGCTCCAGGAGAATCATTAGAAATTGATTCTGCAAAGGCTACAATTCGTCCCGCAGGTGGTAGAAGGAGGAAGGGTAGATAATGGCTAAAGTACGTGAAACAATTGTTATTAAACAAGAGGATAAGCAAGTACTGGATAATAGCGCATCGCGTGAAGAGTGGAGAACAAATATTAATTCACTTAACGTCACGACAACAAATAACCCGGTACAAGAATTAAAGAAAAGAGATAATGTAGTCACATTAGGTGAGGGTGAACATGGTGGCATGAAGCTTACTAAACCTACTACTAAAATTACCAGTAATACTGGGGCTACAATTGCAAGACAAGTTGTTATAGAGAAGGATGGTACAGAAACACCCTCAGCAATGTTCAATGGTGTTACCTTTATTTCTAGTAAGTCTAACCCTAGCAGGAACAATTCCTCTATCTTAATTAACATCAAATCAGGCTATGCTGTCTTCAACGGCTGTACCTTTATAAAGGATGCATCAGATCCACTAGATAATGATGGTACTGGTTGTTATATTGCTGTGCAAGAAGGTGCGAAAGCCGCTTTTAGTGGTTGTGTATGGGCTACAGATACTAGTACTAAATTAGTTGATGCTGCTGCAACAGGCGATCTTGTCTTTAATCATGCTGGGAATGATAAGTTTGATACTATAATAATTGGTGGTGTCAACGAAACAGGTTTATCTAATATTGATGGCTTTAATAATGTATTCTTTATGTTTCCATTGGAGATCTTATAATGAGTAATAGAAAAATAACTAAAGAACAGTTTACTGATGGTACTACGATCGATGGTACTCGTATAGAAAAAGCCCTAGACGATGTTGCTACTAGATTTAATAATGTAGAAAAAGGTGATTTAGAAAAGCGTTTTGTGCAAACTCAATATGTTATGGGATGCATGCCTGTCGTAAGAGATGAAGATGGGAAACTTGATCGTAATGCACGTCAGGTTGTTTTACAATGGCTGAACACAACAAATGATCTGAGGAACGGTACTATGGGTATGTTAGTCGACAATGAGGATCGCACATATACTAATAGATATAGAGTCAAGGGGTTTGGTACTGAGGATGGTGTTATGTGGAGTACTCCTTTAATCTTTAAGGAACCAGTAATTGTAAAAGATATACATGTTTTCTTTATAACAGATTTTCATGATTTTGGTACTGATAGTTATGCTATATTTAATGAGGAAGAGGCTTGGAATCAAGATACAAGTACACCCTATAATCCACTTAAACAAACTGATATTCTTCTGCACGTCGACTCTCCTTATCAGTCAGAGCAACGAGCATATAACCTTAAAGAATTATGCCGGCATGATTTTGAAGAACAAGCCTATACTATAAATCGTTATCAACAATATCCTGATTTTGCTGGTAAAGGTAGAGTTGAGTTTAATGATATGTTGCCATTATTCCCTAGAACTACAAATAATAGTAGTGCAAATCAAACTCCCATTAACGGATCGGCATTTAACTTAAGTGATATTAACACACCTATTCCCAGAGATTCTAGAGTTAGATTATCAATTAAACCATCAGGTGCACTTGGTAGTACACCGCCACCATGGTCGACTCAATATTATTCTGTGGTTATAACCATATATGAGGAAATAATAGAATAATGGCTAAAATAGATCGCAGTAAAAAGAAGTTAGTAAGAGGTGTCAAACTTACAGTTGATCACACTTATGATGTATTAAACGAAATTGGCGAAGGCTTAGAGCGCAATATTGTAGCCGATCAAATGAAACATGATAGTGCCTATTTCAGACTTAATTATCAGCTTCCGATTGCAACACCATGGACATCCACTGGGGCTGATGATGATAATAGGGTTGATAACTGGGCATATGAGTTTGGATTTGCACTACCGCCCACACAAGATTATTTCAACGCTGAAGGGAAATTAACCGCTGATACCCCAGTTCCTATTTTAGATGAAATATCTTTTGGTTTTGATCAGAGAGATGAGAACTGTTTATTATCAGGACCGGCAATGCCGAATCCGGCGCTAGCTCAAACGATCGTCAGCAACAACCAAGATGGATTGATGGAATTTGATAATGATAAAGATTCTTCCAGTATTGAGTTTGTAATCTTTTCTAAAGCGCAACAAGTATGGGATAGTAATATAAAAGAATATTCAAATGATGAGGTCTTGCGGGTTGAGTTACCAGCATCAGCCTACATGTCTAGTGTTGCGAAGCTTAATCCATACGCTCTTGGTAATTTAAACAAAGCATTTAATCCCTATAAGACATATATGTTGGCAATTAAATTAAATAACTTCTGGAAGAACTACGGTGGTGCTGATACATATGATCATAGGAGAATGGAGGTTGCATCATTAACCATATCTCTTAAATTTAAGATGCGGCTTTTAGAGCCAGATATCGCTACTGCAGCATTGACATTACAAAACTATCCTAAAGCACACTTGGATGATGATATAGGTGGTTTTAATAACTTTCCAGGGAATAGAGACGACTTTGCATGGGTTACAAAAACTCCGGATGTTGCTGCAGCAGAGAAAGATATTACTGCTCAAGCCACGAATACAGCAGTAGAAGGCGGATCCGCTCCAGGGATAGGTACAACAATAGCTGATATTGATAGAGAATTTACAAATAAGCTTAGTGGTGGTTGGAGTGAGTATGGATTATGCGCCACTGATCAGCAGATAAAAGCAGAAGCTGCATATGAAGTAATATCAGTACCTCTATTTTGTACTGGAATTCCGGCTATGGGTGTTGGAACTCCAGTTCCCGCTGCTGGAGATCAGTGGTTTCCTATTACTCAATTAAGATATGGCGCTGCGGCTAATGGGTATGCCGGTTACGATACTAATGGTAGTAGCAGATACACAGAGTTTGATAGAAGAATTATTCCCATTAAAAATCCATTATTAATCCACGAAGTACTCATGTGGTATGGTGGAACTATCAATTCAGGAGTTGGTATTAATGTAGGTGTTGGTATTGCAACGGGGCTTAAGGGTGATCAACATGATTACCAACAAGTTGCCCTTATGTCTACTAGGGGTACCGTTCCGGGTGGTGGTCCCGGCGGAGGCGATATCGATGATTTTACGATTGATACATGGAGTGTGCAACCTAATGAACCACAGGGTGATAACTCAGGATATCTTACTGTAGGTAGTGGTACCCCGGTCGGTGCCGATACTGGTGCGCACTGGTCGACTGGGAAGTTAGTTAAAATACCTCTAGTATGGGGGAATACTGATGCAACTAGAAATACAACTTACCCTATTTCAAATGACTTTGGTGGTCGACCTTTCTATGTGGGCAAAGGTACTAATATTACTGCCGCTAGAACTAATGTTGGTGTCGATGGAGGTGATGAGACTCCCGGGGCGACTAATACAGATGGTATTGAGCAATGGATTGAAGTAAGAATGACACTAGATCCAACACACAACGGACTTCAAGCTAACGATTGTCTCATCCCACCACAGGGATATTGGGTGTATCTAATCTGTAAAAAGACTTTGTGCTAAATCAGGATATATAAGAGGAGGAGTTATACTATGGCAAGTACAGCAATGAGAAAACTAGCAGCAGAAAAAGAAGCTTCTAGAGAAAGAATGAAAGAGAAGGCTAGAGCGTACGAAGGGATCGCTGCCGGCGGAGAAGACGTAGCAAGGGGCGCCATTCGACAACAGGCAGCCACAGGATTAGCTGCTGCTATTTCTGCTGGGGGTGGTGGAGGTATGGGAGGTGGCATGCTAGCTGGAGCTAGACAGACTGCCCTATCTGCAGGTATGCAAGAGGCAACAGCAGTACAAGCTGCTAGAGAAAAAGCAGGACAAGTTGGTCTTGAAACTGAACAACTAATTGCTGAAATAGGTTCTAAAGAAGCCGATGCTCAACAGAAGCGTGTTGATTATGAGGCTCAAATTCAAGCTATCTTTGCTGCTAATAAAGGATTCTTTTACGATGATAATTCCAGCGCTGCTGCAGCAATTGATAGACTAGCTGCTAACGAAGAGGATCAGGAGATTGCTGCAGAACTTACAAAAAGAGCAGAAAGAGTACGTAGCAACGAAGAGGACTTTTAATTATGGCTAGGATATTACCAACAGGATTAGCCCAACCATGGCAGTACAAAGAAAAGAAGATTGTACAACATACGCCTATGACTCAGGTTGGTCCTACAGAACTTAAAGCAATCTACGATGTAGGTAAATCCTTGTGGGACGAGGTAATATCCCCCAACATGGCAGCACTCATTGGTGCCATTGTAAGAGCCAATCAAGCTGAAGGTCCAGATAAAAAAGTCAAAGAGGCTGAAGTTATTAAAATTGCCGGAGCAATAGGCGCTAGTTCTGAAACAATGAAGAAGGCTAAAAAAGGTGCTGCTGCGGTAGCTAAACAGGGACTAAAAGAAGGAGAACGATTTCCTGGGGAATTTGCTAATCCACAAAGCGTAGCCCATAAAATGGGTAAATGGGATCCTGAAATCACACCAGAAGATCTAACTGCTAGAGAAGAGCGAAGAGTTGCAAGAGAAGAAATAACCTTCGAAGAACAACGTAATCCACAAATAGTTGCAGAAGAAAATCTATTTATTGATAAATTATATGGTAAGTTCGAAGATGGTAGCTACACACAAGAACGAATACTTAATTATTTAACATCACATGCTGAGAATCTAGCTGCTAGAGAATTTGATATAGAAAATATTAGACAAAAGGTTAATTCTTGGTGGGATGCAGAAGCACTTAAAGAACCCTCTAGAAGTTGGAGCGGGGATTTAGAAGCTGCTCGACAACAGTATCCTAATTTAGATTTAGAATTAGATGAGTCTGGTGAGATAAAAGTTATTGGTCAAGATGGACTTCCTTATATAACCCAAACTCCTGCCAGAATGGATGCTGCTACTGCATCAGGCAGAGAACAACATGGTCAACCATGGGAGGATACTCGTGCAGGTCCAGCCGATATAAGATCTACAACCAGAGGAGATTGGGATATAGAGAGTACAGATTTAAATACACCCGCTATGATTATTCATGGTGATCGACTTGGAGTGGATACATCTAGAGACATTCATGGTGCACCTCAATTCGATCCAATAACTGCAGGAAGTGGACCGGTACCTCCCGGGGTTGCTCCTGATACTCCAAAGACTCTTACAGATTATGATAGACGCATGCGTGATCTAGATCTTGAACAACTAGAAATTGATAGGATGGCTAGAGAAGCCGCTCCTCCACCGGAGCCACTACCGCCTACCGCTGTTCCTCCTACACCAGCGGCTGTAGCAAGAGATCCGGGGAGATACGATAACATTTGGGCAGAAGCTGCGGCTGCAACAACGCCCGAAGAACAAGCAGATATCGTTCAAAGGTATGTTGACACGTACCAACCTAGGGATATGGGTGAGGTGTTGTGGGGCGACGATTATAGAAAGGAAGCTCAGGCTAGACGAATAAGGGAGTTTATGTCTGCTGCTAGTAAGTATAAAGGTACTTCGCCTGCTCTAGAGGAACAACGAAAACTCAAGAATGCTAGACTCAGAGCCGAAAATCTAGCTAGGTCTAAGGGTTATACTGAACTTACTGGAGATGAAATACTTCGTCTTAGCGCAATTGAAGCAAAAGCTTATGAAGATATCTTATCTACTAAAAGAGAGCTAACTAAATCCAAGAAAGAAGATCTTGAATTAGCAGCCGATCAACTGACATTGATTAAAAGGAAATTAGTTGAGGTTGAAGGAAAAGAAGCCGAGCTTTATTATGCCCATATGGAGGAATTCAGAGCGGCTCAGAAGCATGGCTGGAAGGAAGAAGATCGTAAACTTGAAAGAGAAAAGACGAAAGCTCAAATTGATAAGCTCTTAAGGGATGCCGATAGAGAGGCAAAGGATACTATTGATAAAAAGAGAAGGCTTGTACAAGCCGCTCTCAGACAACGGGCAATTCGTATTACTAACGAACTTAGAGAGATGCTAAAAAACCCCAGAGTTTATGGTACCGGAATCAATGCAAAGGTTATAGAGCATGATAAGGTTGTTAAAGAGATGGCACGGGTTGCAGACATGTCTGACGATCAACTTCAAGCTTACTTGCGTGGATTATAAAAATGGCTAGTCCCCTCACTTTAAGACAAGGTAACGTCGGTGACATCGATGTAATCCTATTTGAAGAAAGTCAAAATTCACCAGAATGGGTTGAGTTTGTCAATAGTACAGGATTACCTCCAGAACATGTATTGTTCGAACTACACCAATTACATCATAGATGGTCTGAAGAGTCTAAGGCGGCACAGGTGCAAGCTGCTAGAGAAAGAGGCTATGCTGTTGGTCCCCCGGTTGGAGAAGGTGGTGGCAGAGTTACATATAAAGAAGAAGATGTTACTAGAAAACAGTTTATCGATAAATATGGTGTTGCCCCTACAGCAGATCTTCCTAGAGAATATGAACGTACTGAGGTAAGTAGAAAAAAGTTTATCCCGGATGAGCGAACCCAAGAGTTCGCCGATTTCACAAAGGCTAGAGAAGAAGCAGAAGCACAGGCTCTAAAAGATGAAGCGGCTGAGAGAGATGCTAAACTATATGCATATGCTATGAAACATCAGGGCTTCATCCCGGAGAAACCGGTGACGCAGACGGGTTTCGGTCCTATAGCAGGAGGATTCGCTGACCCCGGCTGGAAGCCTAATCCTAATCACCCAGATTTTGGTGGTAGTGGCTATAATGAAGATCGATATATTAGAGAACATACATCAGCCTTACGTGCAGGGGGACTAGGCGCGCCCCTTGTACCTGCTCTACGTATTGCAGGGGCGACAGAAGGAGTCTGGGAAGAATTTGGTAGAACTGCAATGCACGCCGCTGTTGCTACTAGGCTCGGATCCGCCATTGGTGCTGGTGCGTCAAGCAGAGAACAAGATGAACAATTAATTCGTGAAGCATTAGATGGAAATTTATCGTTAACTCCTGAAACATATGACCAGATAGAAAAAGATATTGAGGAAAGGTTTGGTAATGTTGATCAAGCCCTGGTTAACTCAGGGCTTCTAGATGCTAATCTAGCAGCATTAGATAACTTTGGTACAGACTTTATCGATACGATCATGATCATGTGGCATTTAGCATCTGAAGGATTGGGCTTCGAAGATATCACCGAAGCAGACGCAAAACAACTTAAGGCTGCCTATTGGAAATATATGGCAACGCAGGGACCAAGAGGGCGGCAACTTGGAAGAGGACTAGTCTCTGGTATGATAGGTGGGATTGGGTTCTTTGGAGATCCTCGTAATTGGGGTAAATCCTTCGCTGCACGTCCATGGCTAACACTTCTAATGTGGTCCCCTATTCTTAAAACAGGTCTTCGACTTGCTAGGTCCAGTGGCAAGATATCAGCAGATCAGGCTGCTAAAATAGAAGGTTGGCTTAAGGCTACCAATGCTATCGAAGCTTCTATTGAGGCTGCTAAAAGACTAAAAAAGGGGTACTCATCCGGGCAGGCTGCGAGGATGGGAGTCGATATTGCAAAAACGATAGGTTTATCCCCAGAAGCTACGTCGGCATTCTTAAGATGGTGGAATGATGCAGCCGCAGATGGATCACTTGACATCGAATACTGGAAGAAAGGAGTCATTGAGGATCCAGTTAAACTAAGATTAAAAGTTGTACAGTTATTTTCTGAGATTGAACGCAAGATTCGAAGAGGTGAGGAAGTAGGTGCACCACGGTATGAGGGTGATGTACCCCCTCCTGCAGCCCCTGGTACCCCTCCTATACCTCCTCCAGAATCAGGATATGGTGCAGGACCATCAGATGTTGTTGAGGTGCGTAGATATCCGCCTCCGACTCCTAGAACTGCAGTAGAAAGACAACTTAGAAAAGAGTTCGAACTAGCAGAAGCAGAAAGAGGAAGACTTACTCCTAGCGAAAGGGCTAAGGCAAAAGAAGCAGTAGAATA